>ERZ869921.304-NODE-304-length-33366-cov-6.798895_pt1 | contig 33366 bp, 68 predicted proteins | sample MGYA00579310_ERZ869921 | MGnify/ENA primary metagenome ERZ869921 (study PRJEB32216, sample SAMN09231816) | wastewater metagenome | place: USA: Maryland | collected 2016-06-21 | study: EMG produced TPA metagenomics assembly of the PRJNA472060 data set (Reclaimed... | reverse complement strand
GCCCGTCTACAGGAAGTTGCACTGCATTTTATGGAAAAAGCCCGTGGAAAGGATTTAAAAGTCCATATATGTTTTTTGAAGTGGCTGATTGCAGTTCAAAAATCAGATTACATAATTCTCAAATTGATACAAAAGAACTTTTTATTAAAAAGCTTAAACGCTTAAGAAGTGAATTGGATCAATTTATTAAGTTCTTGGAAAAATAAATGACAGATATTCATTGGACAGAAGCAGAAGAATTAGCTGCTAAGATTTGTGGCTTGGGCGACGATTACGAAAGTGACCAAGTTGAACAAGCTCTTTTTGATAAATATGAAATTAGCTTTGAAAAGTTTAATGAGCTGATTGAAGATTTAGTACCACTATGTGAAGTTGGAGTTAGTCCACTTACAGATCAAAAATATCGTGGCTTTGCAGATGTAGGGCAACAATATTGGATTGTAAAAGTAGATGCTTCATTATGATTCATCGCACTATTAGGCGTGGTAAGAAATTACAAAAAGGTGCATCTCGTTGGGACAGTGGTTATATACAACCGACTGGAAAATGGCAAAAGCGTCTTGCTAGTAAAAAAGTAAGACGCAGTAAAGAAGTTGCAAATGGGAATGCACACAAAAAGACTTGGGGTCCATTTGAATGGAGTTAAGTAATGTTTGTTAGTAATCAAATGGATAAATATATACAGTGTTATTGTACTGGAGCTTGTAAAAGTAGTGGAATATGTCCAAATGCAATTAGCATAAGTCCATACAAAAATTGTATGTCACCAGCACATAATGCACCAACACATTTATATGTTCCACCTGGAAAAATATATATTCATACGTGTCCATTGTGTAAAAATAAAACAGAAATAATATCACCAAACATAACGTGCTGAGTGATAAAAAGGAAAATAAAAATGCAATTAATATTGCCAATGCTATTTGTTCTATTCGTAGGACTAAAACTAACTGGATATATCGCTTGGTCATGGATATGGGTAACTGCACCATTATGGATTGCAATTATAATAACATGCATATTGGGATATTATGCTAAACAAACTTTGATGAAAATACTATTACATGATTTTAAACATCCTGTTCAAAATGCGAGATGGAAATGATATTAAATCATTTATTAGAACAATTAAATGAGCTTGATGAAAAGTATCCAACAGCTAGAGTGTATATTGAAGCAGATCATGGTCAAACACCAGAAAATGCTACAAAAGCTGTATTATTTTTAGTAGATAAAGAAGATTATTATTTACATGATGATATAGATAAATATGCAGTAGAAGATTTAGATGAAGACCAAATTAATAATCTTTTAGAAGATGGTTTTCAATATGTTGTGGTGATTAGATGACAAGCTATGTAATCTCGGATACGCATTTTGGCCATGCCAATGTTATTAAATTTGATAATCGTCCATTTGCAGATGTAACTGAAATGAATGAGGCCATGGTTACAAATTGGAATAACACAGTTAAATCTACAGATACTATTTATCATTTGCGGTGATTTTGCTTTTATGCAAGACACTCAGGTTATTAATTTACTTAGCAGACTTAATGGAAATAAAATTTATTTATTTGGTAACCATGACAAAGTTATGCATAGACCAGATGTAAAAAGATTCTTTTCTAGCATGCATTATTATTTAGAAATCAAACATAACGATGAATTGTTTTGCATGATGCATTATCCGATAGGTGAGTGGAATAAAGCTCATCATGGTTCATATCATATTCATGGCCATTGTCATGGTAATTATAAAGCTCCTAATCCTTGTAGAATAATGGATGTTGGTGCTCCGTGTATCAATTATACTCCAATAAGCTTGGATGATATTGTTACTAAGCTCAAAGATCAGCCTTTGCTAAAGCATGGCGCAAGATAGGTATCGTCGAGATGGAAATGATAGTAATGGAAAGACCAGAAAGAATTCTTGATGTATCCAGCATTATGATGGAATTATTTCCTACTCTTAATGAAGTGTATTGTTTTAAGTTCTTATCCAGGTGGTATCATAAAGATTATAAATTAGAAGATATGCAAGAAATTGTATATCATGATCATAATCATATATTTGCTGTTGTTATTAATGCAAATAAGATTGCAATACAGATGAATTTGCCTAAAGAAGAAAGACAGATTCTTTTTATTGCAGCTTTATTTCATGATTATGGCCATTCATATGGTCGTGAAACTGATACATATAACATAACTAATGCTATTAGTGAATTGTACGCAATGCAGACGAGCTATGCTTGGCTTCTTGATGTGCCTCATCACATTATAGATGCTGCTGCTGATGCAATACTGTGTACCATTTATCCTTTTAGGATTAGACCAAAGACTACTGTTGAATGCATCTTAAGGGATGCTGATTTAACAATGTCTTTGGAGCCAGATGCAGAAGTATTTGCAGAAGGTTTACAAAATGAAATAAGACGTAAACATCCAGACGTTGTTATTACTAAAGAAACAATGGCACAGTTTGCAAAAGAGCAAAGATTCTACACCATAGAATGTGCTCAATTGTTTGGCTTCAATTATGCTTATCGTTTTAAAACGGATAAGCCTAAAACACAGGAATAATTATGGAAATCGTAGTCGAAAAATTAACACCTAATTTTCAGCCAGTAGCTATTAGCATCACTCTTGAAACACAACAGGAAGTTGATACATTTATTAATATGGTTGGATTTAATACTACCGTTCCAAATGTATTATTAGACCGCAATGTAATCAAAGAGCACCAAAGACAACCATTGGTTAAAATGATGGTCGATTTACATTCTGCAATTTACAAAGTTGTTGGACGAAACAAGCAGTGAATAAAGGGCAACGTAAACGTAAAAATAAACCATTTCGTGTACCCTCTGCCATACATAATGATAAAGCTTTACAGTTAATTCATTTAGTGTGCAATGCATTGCGAGATGTACAGATGTCCCGTCAAGATATTATTGACGGTTTACTTTATGCTGAAAGCATTATTAAAAGCGAGACACAGAATCATGTTTGAACTTGATTTACCTGAAAATTACACAGACTTAATAGCTCCAACTGGCATTACAATGTCAGGCTCAATACATCATGTAACAAAGCCGCTTGACCATGTTCCGCCAGAATGTGTAGTGGTTGTATGTTATCACCCATTAACAGATTTAATGTTGGCTGTTCATCGTAAAGACGATACATCTGATTGGGGTTTGCCAGGCGGTAAAATTGAAGAAGGCGAAACTGCACTTCAGGCTATTATGCGCGAACTGAAAGAAGAAACATGTTACACATTGGCAAATCATCGTTACGTTCGTTTAATTGATAAGCGTATGGATAACGATACACCAGTATATGTATTTATTGTCGATAATGATGGCTTAGCCATTCATACTGGATCTTGTGAGCAAAATTATGCTTGGGTTAAACCAGCATTATTAACACAAGGTTCATTCTCTGACTTCAATAGTCAGCTTTTTAGTGATATTGCAAGTGAACTTCAGCGTCAAAAACAACACTGATTCAACAGGCACTATTAAAGTGCAATATGATTTACTTGCGTTCAATTGTTTCAAATGCGGTCGTTTAGATTATAAAAACGACCATTGTATTTTTTGTTCAAAAAGAGAAGTGAAAAATGGCCAATCCAGCGTTTAAAGAACTGACAATTTCAGTAATTGTTAATTCCGTTGTCCTACGGACATTAAAAGATAGTGAATTAGCTGCTACTATGGCCGCTATTTATGCATTGGGCAAACCAGTTGTACTGGTAAGTGACATTCTTGAATACACAAGTGCAAGTCGTATTAAAAAGCATATTGATGCTGGTACAATCAAGCCAGAGCAGCTTGAGTATTTTATGGCTCGCGAGCTTACATCAGAAGATCAAGCAATCATTGATAATTATTTTAATGCTCGTAAAGCATTTAATAATTTGCTTAGCCTTGTAGATGTTATTTATCCATTTGCTGAAGTTCCAGCTAACAAAAATATTGACTATATTGAAGTTAGCACCAATAAACTAACTCGTATTGGAAATTCAATTAGCATTGATTCTTTTAAAAAGATTTGGCTTAAAGCTCGTCCTTATTGGACTGGTGAAGTTACAACAAAACCTCGTGGCTTTGGCGTGCAACAAATTGGCGGATATAGCCGCGATGTTACTTTTAGTAAAACAGATGTAACAATTGGTTGTACTACTATTCCTCGTTACGAGATAGAGCAACTAGCACTCAAGTTAGAATTGCCATTTTCTGAATAAAAATGCTATAATTTGAAAATGAGCTGCACTATTTTGTGGCTCTTTTTTATTTGGAGCGCTATCATGAAAGTACGCAACATTCATCAAATGTTTTGCCGTCATCAATTTGTTCGTAGCACTATGTCAATCTCTATCTGTATTTGTTGTGGTAAAACCAAACCAAGGAATCATTAATGGTTTATTTTCTATGGGCCTTATTAGCCCTTATCGTCTGCTATTTGATATATAAATTTGTTATTTATATTTGTCCTAAACGTTCAAAAGTATCTAACAAAAAGCATATGTATGATATGGATGAAATTATGGCTCGTCGTGGTAATCGCAGTCGTATTCGTTATCCATATGATCAAAAGCAAAATAATAACGCTGTGTGGAACTGTTGTGATGATGGAGATGACTAATGTCATATGTGTTGTTTACCGATGAATTGACTTTGGATAAAAGAAAAATGGCAAATAAAGCAGACAAAGGTCTTAAAGGTGGTAGCTGTAATCGGACAGCTTGTCAAAAGCCATTAGTTAATGGCAGTTATTGGAACAAGTCAACAGAGCGTTATTATTGCGAAGAGTGTGCAATACAAATCAATTGGCCTGGTGGACGCAAAGATGTTATGGCTCTTTATGGTGTTCCATTGCTTTGTGAATTGGAGCCGTAATCATGTGCTCAATTCTGCTTCCTAAAGTGCTATGTGCACTATGTTTCATAATGTCATTGATAAGCTTCTTTTCTGCATTCCTTATGAAGGCTATATGGCCTGAACGCTTTGGCAATATAGATAACAAAATGACAACTCAAAATGCTTCTGACCTATTGCTTTGGTCTGCTATTGCGTTTTGGTTTAGCATGTGGTGCTTTCGTACAATGTTTCCTGGATGGTGATTACTATGATTCGCTGTAACACAGAGCAAGACTTTATAAAGTTAATGCTGCACATATTTTTTAGTTCAGGTAGAGCAAAGCTAGAATACGATGAAATTCTAGACCTAGAGTATGAGTTTGTACAGAGTGCTTTAGGTATTGCTCAAAAAGAACATGATGCCGCTGACAAGGCTTATGAAGATATTGAAGTTGATTTGCTTAGTGAATTTCTCAATGGCAATCATAAGTACAAAGACCAAGCTTATCCAGTCTATGTAGATTGGGATATTAGAAGATGGGGTTGTGAATCTTGTGCTTCGGTTTATAATTTTGAAGTTTATACTCCATATGAATTAAGTATGGAAGCTTTGATGGAACAGCAACATAAAGCAAATGAAGAGTTATTAAAGCATAGGGCTTTATTTGCTGAATTACAACAGCTTAAAAAAGAGCTTAAAATATGATGCAAACTTATAATGCATTGCATGCGATTGACAATAAAGCGCTTTTGCAATTTGTACCACAAGAAAGAATTGTGGAAACTTTGCATCGTAAACGCCTTAGTGTTTTAAAGAATTATATCAACTCTGTGAGTTAAATTATGCGTATTATTTCTGACTTCAAAGAGCCTTATGATGGCTTATTACGTCATGGTATTGGTACTGATATTTATTATCGGCATCAAAGTGAAATGCAAATTAATGATACTTGGACTTGGCCTGGAGTAAATCTTGAATCAGATATTGAAAATGTAGACTTTGAGTCAGAAATTTTTGTTGTAAATAACAAAATGATTCCTTGTATTGTTGTTAAGACTTACAAGGATATCGGTGGTGGAATGCGAACTCCAGTAGGTGAGTATGGTTATACAGACCATCATGAATTTATGAACTGTCGTTTTCTTTGCCAATGTCAAAAAGATTCATTGCGTGTACGTTCGTATATGTATCAATTTTTTGCTCAGCGTAATCGTAAGATTGTTTGTGATGCTCCAATTGCTCGTTGTATATATTCAAAATATATAACTTCAAAGCATCTCAATTCAAATTATGCCTTAGAGCTAAATCCTCAGTTGCCAAAAGCTTTTTATTCTACAATGCAACCTTATGAAGTTTATCAAGAAATTTTGTATTGGTTTAATAATCGTAGTAATCCTGAAAAGCCAATGGTTCAAGTGTCAAATGATGTGCGTATTCAGCAACATGGTTTTGACAAAATGTCATTCAGAAAAAGGAAGCAGTCATGATTCATGATGTTCGTACAGATGATAGACCAATTAGTGCAATTGCTTGGTGTGATAATCCATCCAAAAATTTAGCACAAGGTGCACTTAAAGACAGCATTCATGTTAGTTCTGTTGTTATTACTGACAAAGAAAGTGTGCAAAATTTAATCAAGGCTTTAGAAAAAGCCATAGAACTTGGGTGGGCAAAATGAAATTAGCTCCTACTGCATTAGGCAATTTTATTGCTGTTATTGCTTATGGTCATAAAGACCAGCTTGATAAAGGGAACAACCCCTACATTCTCCACCTTATTCGTGTGATGCTTCGTCTTCGTACTGAAGACCACGAATTAATGATGATTGCTATTGGTCATGATGGTCTTGAAGATGGTGTTGTAACTATTGAGCAATTAATTGCTGCTGGTGCAACTCCTCGTGTTATTGCTGGTCTGAAGTTATTGAATCATGACCCTGCTGAACCATATCAAGAGTATATTGAACGTCTTTGTCAAAATTACGATACTATTCGTGTCAAGATCGAAGATGTTCGTGACAATTCTGATATTACTCGTACTAAGCCATATGATGGTGATTCTGTTGAAGGTCTTATCCATCATGAGCAAAAACAAATCAAGCGTATTCGTAAATATCAAATTGCTTATAAGACCCTTATTGAGGCACGTAAGCGTTTTGAAATCTTATCAGGAGCATAGTTTGTGCTAATTATTCGGTAGTTATGCATTAACTCGTGATATCGCTAGGTGTAATGATATTGATGTTATTACACCTAGCATAGACAACGTAATGTTTTGGCTTGTACAGCAAACTGAAATTGTTCTTAAGCATCATTGGTTAAATGATTCAAAGTATGTTGTTCATGCTTTCTTAGATGGTCGTTTGACTGTAATAGAATTTGAAATTGCTATTACTGGTTCAGCTGCACATGACTTATTGGCAGATGACAGAAGTTGTTTGTGGTCACAAAAAGATAAGTATGGTTTAGGTTATTTTGCAACTAAAGAAGTTTGCCTAATGCTTAAACTAAGTCATCGTTTTTTAAGAAATAGCCCACATTTCTGGAAAACAATGAAGGACATTGCAATATTAAAAGCTCACCTTCCACAAGGTCTTTCTGATTGGTTAATCCCTATCCTAAAAAAACGAGAAGTGGAAACGTACACGTATAGCCATCCTAAGTTGAACACAACTAAAGAAAACTTCTTTAAAGATGACAACATTGTGTATACATATGACCACGATGAGCTGCATCAAATTGTTAAGTTGCTTGATAAACCAGCTTATGAATATTTTAAACCAAATGAAAATGAAGTTTACTGTAGTTCAGAACTGTTTAACAATGCAGATAATACAATAAAAATTGCTGCTGTTTATGAAGAGTCATGTGTGCTTGCTTTGGAAAGAGCCTTAGTACCCTTTGAAGATAAGATTAACTTTGAAAATGCCTTTTTATTAGCGTTAAGCAAAGTCTGTAGTTCGATTACAAGTGGATGGTTTAGAGAATACGCATATGATAATGCGTATAGTGCTATAGAATTATTTGAAAAACAAGAAGTTAACTTCTATCAAAAGTTTTTAACAGCACGAGATAATAATATGATTCAACCTTTGGTAAACAAAATAGATGACACCGTTACAACAAATTAATGCAATGAAAAAGCAGATTGATACTGCACAGGCAGTAATTGCAAAAATCACTATTCCTTTTAATGAGATTAATCTCTTACTGGAAGAATTAAAAATGGAAGCTAGTGCAGCTGGTATTCAAGTTACAACTTTTTTTAGTTGGAATATCTATGAAATTAGTCGTATTCGCGGCGAAGCATTTCCAGACCCAGATGAATGGGTTAGCTCAAGTGCAAATTGCTGATTAAGGATAAAGACAATGGAAGAAATTAGATTAAAAATTGAACTTATTCAAGCTATGTACTTGCGTGCAGAAACCAATGCAAAATCATTATTAGCAGAAGCAGGATTATCACTACATTCTGATTTTAGATGTATGGTAATTGAGCCTTTAGTTGTTCCTGCGAATAGACTTCAAGCAGCAATGACCGACATAGTAATGAATGGCAGAAGAATTTATGCTGCTGCTGAAGTTGGCGGCAAAATATGTTATGCATACATCAACTCTTATGATGTTGCAAGGCAGATGTACAATATTAGTGTTCAATACACTGATGGTTCGTACATTAAACAAGACCATCCTGGTCCTTTTTACATCACAAGGTAATTATTATGAAGATTATTTCTTCCTATGAATCTTTGGACGGCGAGTTATATCGCTCCAAAGGAGAATGTTTGCTAGCAGACGCTAAACATACTCTTCCCATTGCGATTGCACAATGTAGTAATCCTACAATTGGCTTTAACATGGATGATTTTGCTGCTTTACTTGAGCAGGAAAATGACTTAAAAGAAGTTTTAGCTCCTTTGTTTGTTGTTAAGCGCAAAAAAGCTGATAAAAAATCTGAAGAAACTCAAGAAGATGAGCCAGGTTTTGTTCAAGCAGATGAGCCATTAGCTGATGCAATTAGCTTTGAGCCTCCACAATGAGTAATAGCCAACAACTTTTTGAAGAAAATCAGTTGGCTCGACATTTAAGTAGTGGTACTTTATATAAGGTATTACTACCTAATGTGTTATTGGAGAGTGATAAGACACCTATGGTGGTTTATCGTTCTCAGTATGATGGTGTGATTTGGACACGTCCTCTTCACGAATTTATGCTTAAATTTGAACCGCTTAAAGGTTCTGGAACATCCACATGAGTTTTCTCCTGTTTTTACTAGCTGCTGTTTGCGTCGTATGTATTTTCTTATCAGAACAATTAAATATGCCTAAAAGTTTATTTAAAATTGGCGCTGGTTTATTTACAACTGCTGCGATTTTAGTTGTTTTGAATCCTTTTGTTATCATTGATGGTGGCAAACGTGGCGTTGTAACTCGTCTTGGTGCTATTCAACCAACTGAATTACAAGAAGGTTTGAATATTATTAATCCATTGTTTGACAAAGTTGACCAATGGGATGTACGTGTATTTAAATCACAAGTTAAAAGTGCTTCAGTGAGTTCTGACTTACAAACAATCAATACTGAATCTGCATTGAACTATCATGTTGATCCAGAAAAAGCTGCTGAATTGAAACAAAAAGTTGGTTCTGATTTTGCTGATGTTATTATTGCTCCTGTTATTCAAGAGTCTTTAAAAGCATCTACTGCTAAATACGCAATTCAAGAGTTAACTGCAAATCGTGCATTAGTGCGTGACGCTGCTAAGGCTTTGATTGTAGCTAAGTTAGCTCCTTATTATATTAAAGTTGATGATTATTCAATTTTGAACTTCGATTTTAGTGATAAATTTGAAGCAGCTATTGAAGCTAAGCAGGTATCTGAACAGCGTGCAGAACAAGCTAAGTTTGAGTTACAAAAAGTTGAAATTGATTCTCAACAAGCTCTTGCTCGTGCAAAAGCAGAAGCAGAAGGTTTGAAAGCTCAACGTGAACAAATCACAGACGGTCTTTTAGAACTTCGTCGTATTGAAAATCAAGCAAAATATTTGGACAAATGGAATGGTCAGTTACCATCCACTTTGATTACTCATGACAAACCAAATATTATGGGTTTACCAATGAATCTTGGGAAATAAACTTACCAGATGCATTGTGTTTCATAATTCTTCCAAGTATCCAATCAGAATAATCTGATTGGAAAACTTCTTTGGTGACTAATTTATTGACAATTTTATTGTTAATCCATATTTTACCAAATTGAGGATTGTTTGTGCCAGTATTAGCTTCTTTAAATTTAGCTAAACTTTGTTCTGAATTTTTGCGTCCTCTATTCGCCATTGCAGTTTTTGCAATAGATTCTTGACTTCTTTTTAGTCCAATGCGCGATTGAGCAGCTTTTGCTATTTGTTCTGGTGTGAATATTTGATTTGCTCTTGCTGCTCTTAGTTTGGCTCTAGTTTCATCTGAGCAAACTTGTGATGTTTTTCTTCCTCTGCCTCCACCACTTGTTTTATTTAGCAAGATGCCAGTATTGTTATTTTGTCTTCCATACTGTTTGATAAAATTCATTTCAATATCAAATGCTTCTTGCTCTGACAAGTTATCTTGAATAAGTATTATTTTAGATAAATCTGTTGGCATAGGGACGTTATAGTGTTTTGAGTATATTCTCTTTTTAATTCCTTTGCCGTATATAATATGGCAAATCGTTATAAGAGTTGATGTATGCATAAACATAATATCCAACTGGTTGTAGTCTTTTCATAAATTTCTCCAAAGAAGTTTGTATTACTATATCCTATATTTCTGTAGATTGCAATTGATAAGTGGGATGGTAGTGTACCTCATTATATGATGGGTAACTCTACTCCATTTATTCAACTTACTCCTGGTAAGTAAATAATAAAAATCGAGGTGTGTATGCGTATATTTAACTGGTTTAACAAAATGTTCAATAAATTATTTGAGAATGCAAGTGATGTAGGCGCAAAGATTGCCTTAGATGTCACAACTCGCTTTTCAGAAATTCATCCTGCACACCTTGATCTTTTAAATAGATTAATTGAAGAAAACCGTATTAAAAAGCAGGTGGTAAAAGATGAATAAACCATTTGCTGTAAGATCATTAGTTAATGCAGATGAAGCTAGAGGCTTATCTGGTTCTGATTATCAACCAGCTGTAGATGCCAATGGAAATATTTGGCATACCTCGTTTCAACAATTCAATTCTCCTTTTGAGGCAGCTAAATATGCTTTAAAAGTTCCTTCTTATCGTCAACCACATATTATTGCGGTGCAAAATGTCAGTCACATATGTAGAGCCTAAAAGCTCAGTATTCACGCCAATTATTGGCATTACACTTTTATTTGTTTGTATTATTTCTTTGTTTTGGTCTACCTATAAGGCAAAACAAGAAGCATTAAACAACACAGCTTTTGTTCAAACTTTACAGGTAACAGTTGGCACTAAACCAGTTGACCTATATATCACTTCCAACACTAAGTTGGTGTGTATTCCTAAAACAAACACTCCATTTGCAATTGAGTGTAATTCAGGTAATTAAATAATGGAATTATCTGGATATACATACTTTTGGGGTGGTGTATTTTACAATGGCAATGTTGTAACAACTACATTTGCTGAAGTAAAGCAGCGTCTTTGGGGTTAATTTCTGTGTGCCAAGGATGGCATATATTTTGGAGACTGTAATGGAACTTAATGAAATTTTTTACAAAGCCAAAAAACATTTGTTAACTCAAAATGCTAAAAGTGGTATGCAAATTGAAGGCGACCTCAAGTTATCTTGTATGTATAAAGATGGCAATGGTTTAAAATGTGCAGTTGGTGCATTTTTTCTTGATGATGAAAAAACGGATTATCGCAGTTGTGAGTGGAATGGTCTTACATCTTCGCCAGTTCAAGCTGAATTGATTCGCGCTGGTGTGCTTGTATGGGATGATTGCATTGAACCACCTTTGATTGGTAAACATTCTTTGTTGCGCAATTTTCAGCATATTCATGATACTCGTGAAGTTGAATATTGGCCAACTGCAATTGATGAATTGCAAAAACGATTTGGTATACCAGATGAAGGAGGCGTGTCATAGGTGGTGAAGAGCATAATTTTCAACGTTCGTTCAAAAAAACTACTAGACAACTTGCTAAGAAAACAATAAGGAGAGAGCAAAATGACTAGACAGCTAGTTAAAATAACTACTGTAGATAAAATTCTTGAGCATACAAATGCAGATGCCTTAGAACTTGCAGTAATTCGGACTATGGCATTGCGTAGTTAAAAAGCGGAGAGTTCAAAGCTGGTGATAGTGTTTTGTATTTTGAATACGACACAATGTTGCCAGTTGCAGATTCTCGCTTTGCATTTCTTGGTGGACGTAATCCTTATACTGTTAATGAAGTTGCATATTCTAGATTAAAGAGCATGAAGCTTCGTGGTGAATTGTCACAAGGTTTGGTATTTCCAGTTGCGCTTTTTGCAGAAGAAATTGCTAAATTTGAAGAAGACAAAGATGCTGAAAATTTATATGAATTTTTAGGTTGTCTTAAGTATGAGCCACAAGAGGATAAGAATTGTGGTGGAAATAATCTTGGCTCTATGAGCGGAGGAAGACCTTTCCCTTCGTTTATTCGCAAGACTGACCAAGAAAGATTGCAAAATATTATTTCAAAATATCATTCCTCAGTTAGTTTTAAGGAACTATTTGAGATGTCATATAAACTAGATGGTAGTTCAATTACTGTATTTATTAAGGATGGTGTTCTTGGTATTTGTAGTCGAAATATTTGGATTCATTTTGACATATTTGATTCTTCGCAATGGATTGATAATTCAAATGCCTTTGTTGCAACTGCAATTAGTCAGGGTGTAATTTTTAATTTAATTTTATATTATTTAAAAACTAAATGTAATATTGCGTTGCAGGGAGAGCTTGTTGGTCCAGGTATTCAGCAAAACTTTGAAGGTTTAGATAAATTAAGTATTTATTTCTTTGATGTTTTTGATATTGACAGACAAATATATTTACCTCCATACGTCAGAAGACTTCTATTGAATAAATTTAATTTTCAATCTATTCCAGTTATGTTTCATTCTACAGAATTACCAGCAGATCCTTATGATATGCTTGAAATGGCAGATGGTAGCAGTGGGTTAAATGGACAGTTTAGAGAAGGCTTAGTTATGAAATCTCATTCTAGAGATTTTAGCTTCAAGGCGATTGGCACCTCTTATTTGCTAAAAAGAGAGAACAATAAATGAAACCAGAAGGTAAAATTTGCAAAACCTGTAATATGCTTAAGCCAATAATTGATTTCGGAAAATATAAAACTGCGAAAAACAAAGAGCAAACAAGAAATGTATGTAAGCCGTGTCGTGTAATAAATGTTAGCTCAATATATCGTGCTAATCCAGATATTAGGAAGAAGGCATGTGAGTCTGCAAGAAAAAGTCATTTAAAGAATAGTTATGGTATTACCGAAGATACATATTTAAGCATGATGAATGCTCAAAATTCTAAATGTGCAATTTGTGAAACACATTATGATTCATTAAATATTGATCATTGCCACTTAACTAATAAAATTAGAGGCCTTTTATGTTGGGCTTGCAATGTTGGCCTTGGTAAATTTAAAGATAATTCCGACTTACTAGATCGAGCTTCAAAATATTTAAAGGGTAATTTAAATGAATAGTATTAATTTTTTATATTGGCTAAATGGCTATGTAGAAATGGGCGGAGAACGCCCAACAGAAGAACAATGGAAAATGATTAAAGAGCATCTTGCACTTACGATGCAAAAGGTTACTGTTACTGGTATACCTATAAATTTGCCTCCACAATATTTTCCAAATCCAGGCAGACCAATGGAATTAACATGCTAATATCAGCACGTCCGCTAGAACAAATGGTCTGGCTAAATAAAAATGAGCTAAAAAGCTTATTAGAAGTCTTAACATCAGATGATATAGAAGGCTCAACAGAACCTTTTGTGTGTATTCGTACAATTGCAACAGCTATTGGTGAACGTATTGATGTTGGTTTAATTAACATTGAGGGTGCTTTTAATCAATTAAAAGACATCACAGATTATAGGTCGTGGTAATGTCATTATTTCAAGAGTATATAGTAGCTAAAAAAGAGCCAACTATATATGTCTACTATCACAGCTCGTGTTGGGACGGATGTACATCTGCTTGGTTATTTACACAGTTTTATCCAAAAGACGATTTATTATTAATTGCATGTGAGCATGGTAAACCAGTACCAAATATCATTGAAACAAAAAATAAACATGTTTTTGTAGTTGATTTTGCATTCTCGTTGGAAAACGTTAATTATATTAAAAATCAAGCCTTATCATTTCAATTACTCGACCACCATATTGATGCTAAAAATGTATTAGATGGTCAGTCTTGCTGTTTCTTTGATATGGGCCGCTCTGGTGCTGGTATTACGTTTGATTATTTAAATGCATTATTTGCTGACAATAAGATTCCACGTCCTTTGATTATTAATTATTTTGAAGCTATGGATTTGCACAAGACAGATAAACTAGATGTGATTACATTTGGCAATTATTTAAAGTCTTTTGGCAAACCAAATATCGAAACCATTGATACCATTGCAACTAACTTTATTGAAGGTGAAATGTTGCGTATTGGCCATCAAAACGCTTTGGTAATTAATAATCTTGTTGAAGGTATCTGTTCCAATCATTTGATTCTTGAAATTGATGGTAATAAATTTTTTGCCGTTGTAGGAAATAAACTATACGCGCATGAGATTGCTATGTACTTATCTCAAATGAATGATGTTTCGTTTGTTGGATGTTGCATTACGATTACTAATGAAGCTGTTGGTTTGTCTTTTAGATGCGACAATAAACATTGGGACATTATAGCAGAAAATTTGGTTGGTTGCACACCAAAAGATTTTGCAAATAAACTAGGCGGAGGTGGTCATATAATGGCTGCTGCAGCTAGAATTACACACGAGCAGTTCTTTGAATTGCTTAATAAACGATTGTTTTTAAAAGGTAAAACTTAACAATGACTGAACAAACAGAAACAATTCCAATTACATTGGCAGAAGTAGAACAAGAATTAGCTGGCATTGGCCATGCTATTGCTGCACACGAACAAACAATATTCCATTTGATTACTGCAGCTAATGCAATTCAAGGTGTTTTAATTGGTAAAGGTTTAGTTACAGAAGCCGAGATGCAAGCATCAATGAAATCTGAAGCTGAAAAGCTTGCTGCATTGTATGTAAAGCATTTGGAAAAAGGTAATGCTGTTCCTGAAGTGCCTGCAAATGATTCTGGTTTAATCTTACCGTAAAACTGATTATGCAGTGTTAGTTTATAAGGTAAAATATCGTGCTCTGTTATTAAAACAGGGCTGTGTTAATCAAATCTGATTTTGATTTATCTTGCCATTCTTTCCAAGAAATTCTAATTGTTTGAATATTGATTGAATTAAAAGCGACATCTCTTTGAGTATCGTACTCTATTGAGTCTAAATGCTGCTTACCGATCTAATTCAATAATCAAGTTTAATTCTGGAAAATAAAAATCTGCAAAGTATATCTTGTCATTGATTTTAAACCACTTGTCTTGAAAGAAGTTTTCATTTTTAATATATTTGTTGTTTTCAATAAATTCTCTAAATGATTTTTCTAAATAACTTTCAGGATTAGAACGATTCAAAATCACATGTGGATTGTTAATATGTATGCGATGCATAACTTCTTTGAAGCATTCTTCCGAACATGTTTTCTTGTATCTTTTTGATAAAAATTCCTTAGAACATATTATGCAATTTTGTTTTGAGAAAAATGGCCCCATAATTTGAGATTTTTGTGCTGCTGCTCCAGTAAGCTTTAATTCTCCATTGGCATATTTAAGTTTTAATGTTTCAGATTGTTTTAAATATATTTCTTTGTCTCTAGCCTTATTATTATAAGTTGCTGCACAAGAAGCATTGCAAAATGAATGTCCAGATTTTGACTTTTTAATTTCTTTAGGAAGTCTAATTATTTCTGCTTTGCATTCACCACATTGTAAAGTTTGTTTAGTTGCTTTGCTTTCTGCCAAGCATTTGCTTGAGCAATAAAATATTTTTGAAATACTTCTTTTGTAGTTAGTTTTTATTTGATGTTTAGTTTGCTGAAAGATATTTTCACAAACTGTACATTGAATATTAATTAATGTTAGTGTTTTAGATTGGTTAAAATCCAGTTCTGAAATTAAAAATTGTTTATTTAATTCTTGGTACATATTTAGTCCTAAGTAAAGTATATGCGGTATTAGTGTAATGGTAGCATCCAGGAATTCCGACCCTTGGGGAGAGACTTCGTCGTGGGGTTCGAATCCCCCATACCGCTCAATTATACTGAATAAACAATCATATGTCAAATCTTTGTATGTGCCGCTTCGATACGGTCATCCGCTCAATTTTCCACAATCATTAATCTAAGGAGATTAATATGCCTCGTTTAACTAATGGTACTTTCATCGTTGGATCTATTTCTGATGTTGGTTTAAGTATTTCAAAAGAACCAAAAGAACATCAAACTGCTGTAATTGCAAAGCGTGAAGCTGAACGTTTAGCAAAGTCTGATGGTTCAAAAGAATTTACAGTGTTTCAAGTTGTTGGTACTGTAAAAGCTGTTGGCGTTACATGGTCTTAAATGACTTTATATTTCTGGAGTGACTATTGTGGTTGAAAAGAAATATATTATTACGGATATTGATCCACAGTATTTTGGTGGTGATTATCCTATTGTGGGAACTTATGCCACAATTACTGGTGAAAGTTTGATCAAAGTTATTGATTTAGCAGATAGGCTTTCAAAAGAGTTTGGCACTCAACTTGGTGTTTGTAATTATTCTTCTGATGTTTCAGAGAAAGCTCGTACTCCACTTTATATTACAGAGAATTACGCAAAATGATGCAAGATAAAACTTTTTCCTTTCCAGCTGATGTTCGGTTTCATCATTCTCGTTTAGAGCTTGATGACGAAAATTTGAATCCTCGTGGTGGCTCTACCATCGCTTATTACATTGACCATGACAACAATCGTCTTGTTGGTGCACTGTCCATTTGTTCGACTAAGGATTTGTTTTCCAAAGAAATTGGCCGTGCTTATTCACTTGAGCGCTTAACTAAGCGTATGAATGAAAAGTCTGTACGTGATGCTAGTGATATGCCTTTAGCTGTTGTTTTTGATATTGATGATTTGAATCGTTGGGTGTCAACTGAAGTCAATAAACAAGTTGAGAAGTTTTATCAAGCTGCTTGTAATGGTATTTACAAGAACTTAGATATTACTATTCCCCATATTGATATGCAGCGTGCCAATATTGGTCAATTTCAAGTTGGGTTTTTAATTAACCGCTTGTCAAATTATTTTGCTACTTATCATTTTGGTGTTTAATCATGGCGCGTGTAACTTTGACTTCTTTAAAAGAAGAAAATGCACTTTTAAGAATGCAGAATCAAAATTTAACAGTTGAAAATAAACGACTGTTAGATATTGTTGAAAATTCAGACCTTGTTGATTTTGATTTTAATTATACTGTTGCTGTATCAATTAAGCGCGTCAATGGAGCTACGATTATTCAATGTTTACCAGACCGTTCTGGTGAGATTAAAGAGTTTCGCCTCTGGTGTTCAAATGTTCGTCATGCTGAACTTGCCGCTGAATTTGCTCGTTACAAAAGTAAGGCAAAGTAAATTTTAGGAGTCATTGATGTCAAGCCAATATACTGCACAATGAGATTTGGTCGTTTTGAATCTTATGGCGATGTTTATAGTCGTATCAATGCAGATGTTTATGGCAACAATCATTTGTGGAAAAATATTAGTATTGCAATTACTTGTTTAGACCAAGTGCAAAGCGATATTAGAACATTGATGATTGAAGGTGCTAAATTTTCACATCACAATATATACACTTCTAATGGTCCTACATTAGGAGATATTACCCTTTTAGAGAGAAATTATTAATGGCTGGTTTATTTGCACGTCTTGGCAGTATTTTTACTGGTAAGGCAAATGACGTTGTTGATAGCATGGAAGACCCTTCGTCGTTGGGTCGCCAAATTATTCGTGATTTGGATGAAAAAATTAGTACTGCTCAGAATTCATTTGAGCAGGTTCAAGGTCAGCTTTTCCTCATCATTGACGATTTGGATAAAGCAAAAACTAATGTTGAAAAATGGTCTGCCGCTGTATTGAAAGCGTCTGATAAAAACGATACTGCATTACTTAGTGAGTGTGTTGAGCGCTTACAAGATGCTGAAGCTGAAACAAAAGCTTTACAAGAGCAGCATGACAGTGTTAAGGTATCTGCCGATGCATTGGAAGACCAAATCGACAATTTGAATAAAGAACGTAATAAATCTTCAAATACTGTGCGCGTAATGCAAACACAGTCTGAAGTTGCAAAAGCACAAGGCGCTGTAGCAGATGCTTTGGTGAGTTCAAACATTGATGGTTTAACAAATGACTTAGGTCGTTTGCAACGTAAAGTTGATGAACAATCAGCTGTAGCTCGCGCGCAAATTGCATCGCAAAAACAACGTGGTGGTGATGATTTATTGGAGCGTTTAGACGCTACTGAAAAAGAATCTGCCGCAGATATTGTAGCTCGCTTGCGTAATAAGCAGGGCTAACCCGAATTACACTTGTGGCATTAGAAATCAGATACTTCGTTTATTGGAAACTAAAAAATCTCTGGTCTCGCTTCTTACCCTCGTGTATATTTATTTTTTGGAAAACAAATGACTAAGCAAACCGTACATTATGTAGCTGCAGACGCAGAGATATTTCCTATTCGTGTTGGATATGCAGCATTTGTTTATCCAAGAGATCACACTTCATCGTCTGTTAGCAATAGAAAGCTTTCAATAACTTCTCCTGTTATCAGCTATGACGAAAATACAGGTCAATTTGAAACCTTAAATTCAATTTATGTATTGGTCCAATAAATGGAAGACGTTGTTAAATACCATGATGCCCATTTAAATTGGAACAACATTGAGGTAGGTTCAATTCCTATTGTGTATTCCAAGTTTTACGCCTAATTAACTTAGTTGGTTAAAGTTCCTGACTTTAAATCGGGTTACGTGAGTTCGAATCTCGCATTGGGCACTTTTTTACGCATGTGGTGTAATGGTTAGCACTTAAGATATACTGTATTAGCTTTTTGCTCTGGAGCCAGTTGCATATATTACAGTTACTTCGTTTTTTCTACTCAAAAAAGGTCTAGGTTCGAATCCTAGCATGCGTACCTCTCACTTATCTCATTGGTGTTTCGGAAACATTCCCGCGTAGGGAGATATAGGTTCAATTCCTATATGAGATATTTTATTCTATGCACGTATCGTCTAGCGGTCTATGACAGCAGGTTTTCATCCTGCCGAACATTTATGTTCACGCGGGTTCGAATCCCGCTGCGTGTACCAAATTTATTTGCTGGTGATATTATGCCAAAAATATTTGCAGCTACATACACTGTTTATTTTGAAGCTTTTGATTTAAAGACTGCTCAAAAGTTTGCTCCTTTATTATGTAATAGAATGACTCATGCTTTAAGAGCTAATTCTTGGATTACCGATAATTCCTCGGTAGTTGTATATAATGAAGGTGTGGAAATTGATGAAGTAACTAAACAGCAACATCAACTTGCTCTTGATTGGTCTCCAGATGAAAGTTGTTGGGGTGATTTAAGTCAAAGAACTATAAATCATATATCTGGTGCTTCTTATGGATAATCCAGTTCCTCCTGTTCAGCTTAAACATTTTTTCCTTGAAATGCTTTTTATTATAGGTGTTATAATTCCATTTATTTTTTTAGTAATTGGTTTGTTATTGTCTGTACATAAAATACCATTTTTGTCTTTTGTGGCATTTGTACACTTGGTTGTGTTAATTGCTTTTAGCAAATTCCTTATTAGGTATTTTAAATGAAATATTTACTCCCTTTGATGATGATTTCGTCAATTGCATCTGCTGCTCCTTCTGTTGCCGAAGTTGAATCTTTAATTAAGGCTAAGCAATATCCTCAAGCTGAAGTTGCTTTAGAGGCAGTTGTTGCCGAACAGCCACAGTCAGCTAAGGCTCATTATTATTTGAGCCAAGTGTATCAGGTCAATGGCAATACCGTAGATGCTAAAGCGGAAATGCAACAGTATTATGTATTGCGTCCACCTTTAAAAACTCCTGTGTATAAACCACAACCAGTTAAGCAAGAAGATGATTCTGGTGGATTATGGGTTGTTTTTCTTTTCTTGGCTATTGTGATTGGCATTGTTGCCATTATGCTTAATCTTGATGAAGTTAAAGAGTTTGTTCACAAGAAATGGAATGCAAAAGATATTGCTGCTAAACAGCAAAAGCGCAAAGATGATTTACTTCGCCGTTCTAATCAGGCTAAAAGCAAAGCACGTTCTTCTATATCAATGCTTAAAGTGCATGGTATGCAGCAAACGCTTTACTTTCCACAGATGATGGAATATTCAGAAGCATTAACAGATGCTATTGAATGTTTGACTAAAAACTCTGATTGCAATTTGCGCGACATTGAACAAATGTTGAATGATTTTGATCATGATTGGTCAAAACTTCAATCTCAGTTGCCATAATGTATGTCTATCCTGTTGGTAGTTATATTGTTTGCTCTGGCTGTAAAGGCACTAGGGTAGATATTAAACTTGTTGGTCATAACACCGTAAAATGTCCAAGATGTAATGGATTCGGTGTTCTAATTTCATTGGTAAAGTTGTCATGAAAAAAATTAGTTTTGCCTTAGTTTGCGCTCTTGCATTTAGCACAGCATATATTGATGTTGCTTCTGCTTATAGCCATAGTTCTGGTAGTCGTTCATCTTCTCACTCTGTGTCTAGCTCTAATAGATTTTCTAGTAGTTCTAGCAGTTCTTATACGCGACCATCTGTAAGCTATAGTGCACCTACACGAGTTGTTGTATCTAAGCCCACTTATGTTGCGCCAGTTGTGCAAAAGCCTCGTCCAGTTATGCCTAATCCAACTGTTACGCCATACACTCCAAAAAGAGTGCTTGCAGTATCTAAACCGTCTAGCTATAATGTTAAACCTTTACAGCAACCTAAACAAAAAACTGTTATTGTAAATAATTATCATACTGGACATCATAACGATGGATATCGTAGCTCTGGTCCAGATTTGTTGTCTACTGCAATTGTTGCCGCAGCTGTAGTATCTGTTGCTAATTCTGCTAATGCTAATGCTAATCAGAATGTTCAGCAAAATGTTTCTTCAAAACCTGTTGTACAGCCATTCAATTTTATGAATGACTGTAATCAATGGGTTTGTGATTGATTTTATGGAAGAGTAATCCGAGCTGGCCTAACGGATGCAATCTTGAAAATTGTTAGCTCGAAAGTGCGTGTGAGTTAGAGTCTCACTTCTTCCACCAAATATGCATGATAGCGTTGTTAGCTGGTTACTTAGACTTGTAATCAAAATGGCCCAGCTTCTTCTTTTTCTTCGTGCGTTTTCTTTGTCCTAGTATATTGATTGGTTAATCTCACATAGTCTTATAAGACCGTATATAGTGTAGTCATTCCAGAAAGTGAACGGACATCTATTCCGTGGCCCTATAGTGTAGTGGATTCGCAAGGATTGTAGATAAATCAAGTAATCCATTATCCAATTCCCAATGGCAATTGGGACATAATTGAATTATATTATCCAAATGATTCACTTCTCCAATTAATGCATCATCACTAAAAGATGAAACTGCTTTAATATGACATAATTCAACATGTTTATCATAAGAGCAATTTTGACATGGCCTTAAAGTTAATTCTTTATTCCATGATCTGTTTAAGTTTCTTATATTTGCATGTATCCATGATGGATGCTCTCCTTTGTCTTTTCTTACTTGTCTAAATTCACCAACTGTGGTTTGTTTTAGCTTTTCAGTTAGGCTTCTGTATCCAAAATGTTCATTACATAGTTTTGTATTATGATTCATTGCTAAATTGCTGCAATTTTTAAATGAACACAATCTTGTCATTTTTCTTTTTGGAGCAATGACGTTATTATGTTTAGTAGCACAGCTTCTAGAGCAGAATTTTGGATTAGTTGTTTCTTTGTTGCAATAAATACAATTCATATTTAATATCTTTTGTTTGTTTTATATTCCGCATGTACCTCAACGGTCTTCTAAATCGTAGTCGAGTAATTGGAGTCAATGGTAGTTCGAGTCTACTCATGCGGGCCAATCATCAATTTAGTTATTCGAATAGTGAACTATATTGAGCAATAAGTCAAGTTACCGTTCGAATCGGTATAGGGCTGCCATTTTTAATAAGAAGCTTAAATGAAAATAGCTTCTTAATTTTAGAGTTTTAAAATGAATTGGAAATTTTGGGTTAAACCCATTGTTGCCGAAAAGGAATATCAACGTGCAATTAGTGTAGCTTCAAAAAATTAAAGACCTTGTTGCGTAAAATTTATAATCTAACTTAGTAACAAAGGTATGTATTAAGCGAACCGTAGTTGACTCACTGATGAACTAAGCGATTATCTTTACGATATGATCTTTTTAGTAGACCTTGATGGTATTGACCTTAATATAGATTATGACAGTTTAAGGAACTTCTGAAAAAAGTTCCAAATATGAATATCTGTTCAAACTGACTTCTTGATATTCATTTACTAAATATAGATAGTCTGTTTTGTAGTCTTTGGCAAATTCTGGAAAACTGTAGGATTATCCCTAAAAATAAGAATTAAATCTTATTGCAAAGGAGAAACCAAATGTTGAAAGAAGCATTGGTATGTATGGCTTTAGCTATATTTCATGAATCTCGTGGTGAGATTGACGTAGGGCAAAAAGCTGTAGCAGAAGTTATTATTAATCGTTCTCAAGAACGTAATTTAACAGTATGCGAAGTTGTGTATGAGCATGGGCAATTTAGCAATGTTCATAAGTGGAAGATTCCACAAGCCAATAATGAGTCATGGCAAAAGTCTTTAAAGATTGCCAATGATGTTATTAACGGTGATTTAAAAACCAATTACACTAATGGCGCTAAGTACTTTAAAGTTAAATCTTTAAAAGTTAAAAGCAAACAAGTTGTGTATATTGGTAATCATGTTTTTTATAAATAAAATGGCGACATAGTTTAACAGTAAAACATCTGCTTTATATATAGTGATTTATAAATTTATTCTTGCTTATATGCATGGCGTACATAAGTCTTACTTAGAATCCAAGCTGAGTATGTTGGTGCGAATCCAGCTGTTGCCTCTCTATTATTTATTTGGGATAAACATGAAAAAGAAAAAAACAAAATTTGTTAGATTTAATCCAGTTGCGATTCACCAGCATATTAATAAAGGTGGTCGTCATGGTAAAACTGAAAAGGCAATAAGAAATCAAGATAAGCTTAATTTAAGCAAATTGATTATGAGTAGTGATGCATCGTAGATTAAATGTGTTTCTTGTAAAGATTCATCTGTTGCTTATGGTGTTGTAGATACAAAAACTAATAAGCTGCATAGAGTTACTTTTAGTAAATCTTTAGTAGAATTAATCGTTTTAAAATACTGTCTTGAAATGTCCCACAAATAGGTAATAATTATGCAGAAGGGTCCAATCCTCTTCGTAGATATGGATGATGTTACATTCGATTTTTTGGGTGGCACTGAACAGTTAACTGGTACTAATTTCCTAGATATGACTGAACGTGAAAGAGTTGACTTTTGGCATTATCAATTTACTCCAGAGTTTTTTGAAATGCTTCAACCAGCTCATGATTTGAATGAATGTATTGATGAGCTATATGATTTGTCAAAAGGTAATATGCGTTTCTTAACGGCGTTACCATTAGCTCGTAAAGACCTTGCTTGGCCTTCAATGCTTTCCAAAATGGAATCAGTTCGTAAGCATTTGAACAAAGATATTCCTGTTACCTTTGGTCCTTATGCCATAGATAAACAAGAACATTGTTTAGGTGAAAACTACTATTTAATTGATGACAATCGTCATAATATTGAACAGTGGCGTTCAAGAAGTGGTGTTGCTATCTATCAGCCTGATGTTTATTCATTGGCACAAAGTGTAGCAACATTTAGAAAATTAATTGAAAATAAGTATTGACAACATAAATAGTGTTGTTGTATGCTTAATAAATCATAGCAGCATGTCTGAAGTTTGGTCATCAGGGGGCGCTCATAACGCTCTGCAATTGCCTCGTGGGTTCGAATCCCTCTGCTGCTTCCAGTTCAAAAACAGAGCTATATAACCTCTGATACTCAATATCATGCTATATGTTTTTATATCCCGTCTTATGGTCTATTTGCATTGGGCATACGAAGCCTGACTGATTCGATTCCAGTACGGGATGCCAAAAAGCCTTAAACTGTACATAACAATAGTCTTTGTCCCAAGTTTGGATGATTTTGCTATCAGTTATTACACTTTAAGCATCAAAAGCCTTAAATATTTATTATCTGCTTCACAACTTCGCTAAGCGACAATGTTGATCTTTTAATATTGTTTAAGCACTAATTAAATGGAAGTTTTGTATGACATCAACTATGTCAGAGTATAGAGTTAAAATGCAAAGAATTTTTAACTATTTAGGTGGCAAATGTCTTAATTGCAATTCTACTGAAACACTCCAAATAGATCATATTGACCATTTTAATAAAAGTTTTACTATAGCCAGTAATTGGGGTAGATCTTGGGATTATTTACTTCCCGAATTAAATAAATGTCAACTGCTTTGCAAAGACTGTCATTTGTCTAAGTCTATGTCTGAAGGTAGTTTAGCAAAAGGTTGGACAAATCAACCAAGGCAAACTCATGGAACTGTGTGGTCTTATACAAAATATAAATGTAGATGTCAGTTGTGTAAAAGTGCCAAGTCAGAATCAATGAAACAATATAAAATAAACAAAGTGTAGATTTTATTGTTTTATGTTATTTCGGAATGTTACCGTAGTCTGGTCGAACGGGCTTGCTTTGGGAGCAAGAAATCGCCGCAGGTTCAAATCCTGCCATTCCGACCAAATTTTAAAGTTTTGTGTAGTTGTTAGGATGTTGACTTAAAGGTGGCCATCATTTAAAGAGTTGCAAAATGGGAATGTTATGTAGAGAACCCTCTTGAAATGTATTTTGATTTAAGTAATATTGCCTTTAGTCATCTAAAATGCAATGTTAGCGCAGCAAGAAAAAATCTAGCTGAATGTGGCACTGATTCAGCTTATCAAAGAGGATGTAGATGCAGACCGTGTATGGATGCATCAATGATAACATCTAGAAATAAATATACTCCAGAAAAAAGACGAGAACGTTATTTGCGTAATGGTAAATAAATCCGTATCTAGGGTGCCAATTTTGTAGTATGTGACATGATTCGTAGTAATACGGCCTAGGTGGATTCCAAAATCATACTACACTGGAGGGCAGGTAAGCATTCCCGATCTAGAGTAATGTCTAGTGACGCGCTCCTGTCTAAAGAAGCAGCTATGCTCTAAATAGCACTAATTCGGGAATGTAGTTTAGTCGGTTAAAATACAGGATAATAATCCAGGAGCCAGTGGTTCGAATCCACTCTTTCCCACCATAATGATTGAGTAGCTTAGCAGGTAGAGCAAAGGTGGTTATACATCTTCTGCGCTGGTTCGATCCCAGCCTCTTTCGCCAATTTTAATCGTAAGTGCTCCCAAGGGTAAAAGGAATCCCCGTCCATATAAATATCTTATGTCAGGCTGTAATGACAGGACACAGAGAACAGCTACGATTAAATCAATTTAAAAATAGAAGGTAATATAGAATGTCAAAAACAGCTAGTGGTATTAGTGGCTATGTTTATACAGCTAAAAGTATTGGTGATTCATTTCAACCATTTTATCGGTTTACTCAGAAATAAAAGAATTCGGAAGGTAGCTCAGTTGGTAGAGCGGTCTTGATCAGATGCGGCGGTGACTCGATATCATCCTCACCGACCAAATTTAGCAATATATTAAAACGATCAATGGTGTGAATGATGTAACGGTTAGCACTTCCGTCTGTGAAACGGAAAGATAGGGTTCGATTCCCGTTTACACCCCAAATTTGTATATGTAGTTAATTAAGCTTTCAATACTGCATAGCAAAGGTAGGTCCTAGCCTACTAGAAAACTAGGAAATGTTTAGGGTCGGAAGCTTAAGTGGATGAGCATTTCCCTTTTAAGGAAGCGGCAGTGAGTTCGAATCTCACGCGACCCACCAAATTTGAGTACTAGCATAGTATTAATGCGCATAGGTAATAATATTCAGTCTAAATTATCAGAAGAGGATATTTTATTGATTAGATCTTCTTCTGATTCTTGCAGATCTCTTGCTCGTATTTATGGTGTTCATCACTCTCAAATATCTAGAGTCAAAAGATTTGCATCCTATGTTAATGCGGGTATAGTATAGAGGCTATTATGCTGTTCTTCCAAATCAGAGATGTGGGTTCGATGTCCCACTACCCGCACCAAATCAAAGCCCATTCAAAATAAAATTATTATTAGTTTGAAGCTCAACCAGTGAGTGGATTATTAGGTTATCGCAACCCTGTTCGCATAATAATTGTCTGGTATACGAATGGCACAATTTTAGAAGGTTTATTATGTTGACGCAACCAGTTGTAGATGTACTTATTTTTATTTTATTAAAAATGGAAGCACTTGTTGATAGTGCAATTTTAGAACTTGAAGAAATTAAGTTAAAAGAGTTGGCAAAGTGATGCTTACTCCATACACATTAGAAAGCAAGTATAGCCATTTTAATCAACAAACACGTTATACCTTAGTGGGCCCTGGTTTAAATGCTCCAGAGCAACATAAGACTGACCAACCTCCTATTGAGGCTCAGGTTAACGCTTTAACCTTAAACTTATTGACTGCAGTGCAGTTAGAGTTTGAAAAGATTTATACTCTTCTTAGCGAATTAAAAGCTAAGTTGAATGTAGAATAAATGGAAAGTTGGCTGAGAGCATTAAGGCAGCTGGTTGCTAACCAGTCGACTCCGTAATGGGGTCCATCCGTTGGAATCGGATACTTTCCTCCAAATTATGCTCGGTTCATATAATGACCATTATGTTGGTTTTGTAATCCAATCACGTAGGTTTGATTCCTACACTGAGCACCAAAAAGCCGTCAGATTTAGAAGCATAATACCAATTGGGGTATTACAGCAGACAATATGATGCAGCTCTCATATTCAATATGAGTAGTTATTTAACGCGTCTTTGATATAGATACATGTATGACCGCCTGAAAAGCGGATAAGGCTGGCGGGCTACCAGCAGGGCGCACCAATTTTGTAGGAGTTTGTTATGTCACGATCTTTTGCATCTGTTATAAAATCCAAATGGAATGTTTCTTCTCATAAGCGATTATGGAATAGAGCATTTCGCTCTAAAGAACATGTTAATCTATGTAAGTTTCGTTTTGCCGCTGAAGATTCTACAGGGTCTTGTTATGGCTGTGAAATTTGCGACGAATGGCCTGACTATGGTCGAGAAGAAGGATATATTTCTATTCACAAATATGATGTATCTGGCCGACATGGTATTAAGTTATATTATGGTGGACAAAGAAAGTATACTTCACACAGACTACTTAAAGAGGCTCGACGCACATATGTTGAGACTATTAAAGAAGCATCTAAATAAAACTGTGGGGCACTGCTGCTAGCTGGCTCTGCTTGTAACTCAAGTACCCGATGAGTTGAATTCTCATCTGCTCCATCACGAACATCAATTATGACTGTATCTTCACTCCCCCTAACTTCTTCTCCTTCTGGTAAAGAAGCTTTGTCTCTTTTAATCACACAAGAAGTAAAAACATCTCAATCTCTACTTGCCTTTTATAAGGGTAAATATGGTCTTACTGAAAAGTGGCCATTTGAATCATTTATGCAAGCAAGAGATAAAGTTCTTACTGTGTTAGTTCATATACGTTCTTATATAGCTATGTTTCCAGAATCTCAAGATTTTGTTGTAGCTGAAAAGTTAATGTTTGATACTTTTGAATTGTTTAATGTTAATAAGGTTTTTGAATCAAAATGACACTTCCTAAAATTTACTATAGGTCAGATTTACACGTCGATATTATTGGCGATGGATATCAGGTAACACCTCCAGACGATGCTAAAGAAAGCATTATGGTGCTTGCTGGTGATATCAATACTGGCGAATATGGTATGGCTGCATTATTACTCTTAGTTGCTGTGTATGCATGGCATGCTGAACGCTACAAAGAGGTTGTTGTTGTTTTTGGTAATCATGATTTTTATGGTAACTTTATTGAAGATTTTGCCGAATGGGTTGTTGAGGCATTAGACGAAAAAAAACTACATAATGTACATGTGCTTACAGCGGATACACCCTATATTCCATTGGATGGTTACAATTTTTGGGGTGATACACTTTGGTCTGGTTTAGCTCATAAAGCTGATAACCCTTTATTTCATTTGCAACTTCAATTTTATATTGCAGACTTTAGAAATATTAAAGTTTCTTCAGAGCCATTGATAAGAAAGTTTCATCCAACTGATATGATTGCTTTGCATAAATCGTCTTTTGATAAGATGATTGCTTTCTTGTCAACTTCGTTACCAAATAAAGTTGTTGTAACACATTTTCCTCCTTCTAAATATTCTATTCATGATAAGTATAAATCCAATGAACTTGGGTTAAATGAATACTTTGTTAATAATTATGAAGAAATAATTATTGAATATAAACCATTGGCGTGGATACATGGTCATGTTCATAATAGTTTTTATTACATGTTGGCTGGTACACATGTAGTATGCAATCCTGGTGGATACTCTGGTGAGAATCCCAAATATAATCCACATGCTTTTATTTCCCCTCTTTAACTTGGAATCTTAACAATGAAAACTTTTTATCAACACGTTCGTTATCCAAATGATGATGGCAGTATTTCTAATCTTGGTGGTTTGACTTATGCCTTTACTATTGACGAAGAACATGTTCACTTTGCCGTTTCTGTATGTTCTGTAAATGACAACTATAGTAAGAAAATTGGTCGTCAATTATCTTCTGAACGTTTGAATGCTTATATGGCTGGTTCACAAATCCTCACTGGTGTTTCTCCAGAAGGTCAATATCCTTTAGCGTACTCAGTACCTAAAGCTGTTGTTATTCAACATTTGTTTGATATTGATGCATTCGCTGCATTTACCGCTGACGGTGTTGATGCTTTGCTTCCCGCTATTAGCTTGAAGCATATTTCAATTATTGCTGTTATTTCTGCAATTGATTTCTTTTTCAACACAATGTGTGTTGCTCATAAAGGTTAAGTAATGAAGCAGTTAAGTTTAAAAGAAGCTCATGCTATTGCATGTAGTTTACAACGTGAAATCAGTACTTTAAAATCTGATGCCTCGTTAAGCACATTGCACGTTATGCCAAATTCTGTGCCCTCTATTGCAGGGCATATGGAAGCGCAATACAATAAAACTATTGCTGCATATCAAAAGATTTTTGCTTATGAAAGCTTGTATCTTAGTTTGCGTAAGTCAATTGGCGATATGAATTATCAAGAAATTCCTTTCTTGAAATCAACTAATATTCGCTCTTTGATTGAAGAACAGTTGGCTCGTAAAACTGCATCTGCTTCTCTTAAGTCATTAATGGATACTCTTGGTATTGTTAGTGAAGAAGAAATTGCGAATGCAAATCGTGTGCTTACAAGTTCAACACCTGCCTCTACTTATCTTCGTGGTGCTGCTACTCAAGAGCAACGCGATGAACTTCAGAAGCGTTTAAACGGTCTCAAATCTGCAACTGCTAAGACAAACTTAGTAATTGACAAAGCTAATGCTGTTATGTCTGTTACGATCAGTAACGAAGATTTTGCATCATTAGAAGCTTTAGGTCTTGCATAACGTAACGACATGGTGGATTTTATCCATCATTAGTACGTTTTAAGGCCATCCATCTTCTTAAATAATGACTATATTTCCCTTATCGGAAATAACCTAAAAGATTATTGGAAGCATGCTGTGTTTAGTACATTATTATAAAATTTCAATTTCTGTTGACTTGTTATCTTGTTTGTACTCTTTGCATGACTTGTCCTAATGTTTTTTGTTAACTTGTATGAAGTCATTTTTTTGAAGATGGAATTTTATTTTTGCCTCTTTAGCACAAAGATTAGTGCAGCAAACTCATAATTTGTACTATGTCGGTTTGAGTCCGATAGGAGGCACCAATATCATTATTTATAAGAATTTTTGGAATACCATGTAGTGTCTAAAAAACCTAATTTTACAGATGACTTTGACTTATCTGCAAAACGCAAAGATAGTCCCAGAAGAGCAGCTGCTCGCAATGCCGCAAAGGAAATAAAACGTGTGCGAATCGAACAACACAGAGGTCAAGTTAATACTTCCCGAAACGATTACGAAGACTCCTAGAGTTATCGCTATTGATTACGATGACACACTAAGCCTTTCTCCTAATATGTGGAGAGATATTATTCCTATATTTAAAGCGTTTGGCTTTAATGTTTGTATTGTTACTTATAGGTCTGATAATAGTGCTGGTGCTTGGGGCTATGGTTCGTATAGTAATGCTGATATGGATTGGGCTATTAATATTTGCGACCAAGTTGTTTTTACTGCTGGAAAATCTAAGAGAGATTTTTGTGCTGCTCGTGGGATTTATCCGCACATTTGGATTGATGATAGCCCAGAAGCTATTGTTTTTACTAATTGTTATGACGACAGAATACAAAATCTTGTACGCAACACAAACCGATATGGGCCTTTTGAACAATGAGTGGTTTATCAAGCAGTCTTATTAGTTTCTTACAAGATCCTCATGAAGACTTAAATGAAAAGATTCTTGCATGTATATCTAACAAGCAATTAAATTTTCTAATCAATTACAAGACATTTAATGGTTCGCCATTTCCATTTATTGGACCAGAATGGCTTGAAGTTGATTTTGACTCTGATGTAATTTATTTACGCTGTATTCCTTTTGGGCACAGAGTTAATAAAACTAATTCACACCTTGTGGGGTTTTGTGAAGATGTTAGTTTTGATTATTATCCTGAAGTTGCTATTTCAGGGGAAGAAAAAAACAAAATTGTGATGTTAGTTGATACTGCCACTACTTATGCTGGTGGATTGATTAACAAGTCTGTTCCTTTAATTACCGAAGCTTTCGCAAACCTGAATAATTATGTTCAGTCTCTCGGTACAAAATTTAATTAGTGAGTATATGAAATTGTTTTATGGCGGTGTCAATAATGGTCAATATCCTACAGCCATTAATCATAAAATTGTCAAACAGTATGATTTGTGGAAAGGCATGATGAGACGTTGTTACAGCTCCAAAGAGCATCAAAGAAGGCCTACATATATTGACTGTACCGTTTCTGATAATTTTAAACAATATTCGTATTTTTATGAGTGGTGTTTAAATCAAATTGGCTTTAATAATAAAGGTTGGCCTATAGATAAGGATATTTTATTAAAAGGCAATAAAATTTATCATGAAGATTTATGTGTTTTTGTACCGCCAGAAATTAACACCTTGCTTGTTAAGCACGAGTCCTTAAGAGGTGCATTCCCAATTGGTGTCACATTTCAAGACAATAGATTTATAGCTCAATGTAGGTCTAAATACTACGGTCATAAATATCTTGGAAGTTTTGATACTGCAGAACGTGCATTTGAGGCTTACAAAGCATACAAAGAAGGCATCATAAAAGATGTCGCCAATAGGTTTAAATCTATAATAGATTCAAGAGTATATCAAGCTCTTCTTACTTACTCCGTTTCATTTCATGATTAAGAGAAATAAAATGACTGCATTAAACAAGGCGAAACAACGCTCTACCTCTCCAGTTCCTATAGCCCGCGCTATGACTGTGTCTGCTAATGGTAATTTGCAGTTAGCAAAAAATGACAAGCAAATGTTTTTTGAAACTATTGTTGCTGCCTTTTATGGCAAAGATGATATGAATACGTTTCATGCAAATAACATGAAGAATGTACAATCAACCTTGAAATCTTTGGTTGATGCAAATGCATTTGATTTTATTGCCAATACTATTGTGTTTGCAACTAAAATTGGTATGCGTACATTCCCGTTAGTTGCTACCGTTTTGTTCGCTAAAGAATTGTTTATTCAAAAAAAACAATTTGTGAACCTTAAGTTGCTCGTCACTAAAGTTATTACTCGTGCCGATAGCTTAACAGAGTTGTATGCTTATGCATTGCAAATCTTTGGTAACAAAAATAGCATTCCTTTGGCTATTAAAAAGGGTGTTGCTGCGGCTACCAATAACTTTGATGAATATCAATTCGGTAAATATAATCGCAATAATGGATTGTCGTTTAAAGATTTACTGCGTATTGTTCATCCTGTCCCAAAAGATAGTAATCAATCTGAAATCTTTAGCAAGATTATGACTGACACATTGGCAACTCCTTATACTTGGGAAACCGAGTTGAGTGCTAATGGACAACTGAAAAACGACAAGAAAAGCAGTAGTCAGTTATGGTCAGATTTGATTTTATCTGGACGTATGGGTTATATGGCGTTGTTGCGTAATTTACGCAACATTCAAGATGCTGGTATTACAGCTGGTGCTCTTGACAGCTTAACGCATCAATTAACAGATGATGCTAAAGTGGCGAAGTCCAAACAATTTCCATTTGCGTTTATTAATGCTTATGAAAATTTAACAAGTCCAGTATATCGTAACATTGTAACAACTGCTTTGAATAAGAGTGTGAATAACATTCCTACTCTTGGTAAAAATGTTTTGATTGTATTGGACCACAGCGGCTCAATGGGTGATTTTGCTGTTAAAGCCCCATTACATACTTCGTGTGTGTTTGCCGCTATGTTGCAATTAGCTTATAAGGATAAAGCTAATGTTAAAACTATTGTATTTAGCACCGCTGCTAAAGAAGTAGTATTAACTGGTCATGATGTTATTAAGTCTGCTAGCCAATTAGCTGGTAGTATGAATAGTGGTAGTACCGCTTTTAATACTGCAGTAGATTTAGCTAATAACATTATGCCAAACCCAGATGTAGTTTATGTTTTATCTGATGGTGACATCAATCCAATGAAAGCTACATGGGCTGGTTATAAACTCTCGCGTGATTTATGGAAAAATGCGTTTAGAGTTTGTTTCAATTTTAAATCAGCAGAATCTACACCTTTTGGTGTTACAGATGGCTGGACATATTTAGGTGGTTTTTCTGACAAGGTATTTAGATATCTTGATATGAATAAAGATGCTCTTTCGTTAATCGAATTGATGCATGTTCCATTTGGTATGTAATTGATAATCACAAGTGTGATTTTGTTCAATAGTTTTGTCTTCGAAGAGTGAAATTTGAAATTTGGCAATCATCCGCAACCTTTGGTTGGGATGTTCTACTACTAATAATA
>ERZ869921.303-NODE-303-length-33381-cov-27.595331_pt1 | contig 33381 bp, 44 predicted proteins | sample MGYA00579310_ERZ869921 | MGnify/ENA primary metagenome ERZ869921 (study PRJEB32216, sample SAMN09231816) | wastewater metagenome | place: USA: Maryland | collected 2016-06-21 | study: EMG produced TPA metagenomics assembly of the PRJNA472060 data set (Reclaimed... | reverse complement strand
CCGGCGCCGTCGACCACGGCCCCAACGGCGTGGGCTGCTAGGCCGTGCTGCCCGGTCCCGCGTTCGCGCTCTACCAGGCCTCGGTCGAGGGCAAGCTTCCGTTCGTCGACGAGCCGGAGCTCGGCCCGTGGACGCGGGACCTTGTGGCCGAGATCGAAGCCGATCGTCAGCCCGTGCCCACCCCCCGGTCCGAGGTCGGGGCTGGTGTCGTTCGCGGGGGTCGGTAGGTGGCTCGTCATACCCCGCAAGCTGAGTCGCCTATCCCTCTTCGGATAGTCCCGACTCGGGCGAAAACCGTTACTGAACGAGCGGACACGGAACGCCACGTCGCGTTCGTCGACGCTCTTTCCCAACGCGGAATGCGCGCGAAGGTCGCTCGCTCGTGGGGCGTCACGCCCCCGGTGGTCGACAAGGTCCGCGACGGCCGCGCTCCCCTCACCCCCGCGCGCATCGCCGCGCTCCCCCTGTCGTTGCGCCGCGCCCTCGAGGCTGCCGCCGCCAACGACGTTCAGCCGCTCGACGCGGCCTGACCCCTTTCGAGGCACCCCCATGCAGACCGACATCACCGAAGAGCGCACCGTCCCCATGACCGAAGCCGACATCGCGCTGAGCGAGGAGGCCATCGAGGCCGCCTACGAGAAGATCGGCGAGATCGCCGTGAAGAAGGCGAAGGCCAACGCGATCGCCGGCGCGGAGACGAAGCACGAGACCAAGATCGTCGACCGCGAGACGCTCAAGATCGAGACCAAAGAGCACCGCGTGAGATGCTACGTGGAGAAGGACCTCCACGACGGCAAGGCGCGTTACTACCGCACCGATACGCTCGAGTGGGTCTACTCCCGCGACCTCGAGGACTGGGAGCGTCAGCAGCCGCTCACGTTCGAAACGGGCCAGGCGACGAACACCGCCAGCGAGACCGCGAAGAAGAAGAGCCCGGGCCTGAACACCGCGATCGACGACATCCTCGCGGCCGTCAGCCCCTCCGCGGTCCCCGACGATGTGCGCGCCGCCGTGCTCGCGGCTGACGTGCCCGCCGACCTGGTCGAGAACGCGATCACCGCCATCCGCGACGGGGCCGATCCCGCGACGGTGATCCACAACGCGAAGCGCGCGGGCAAGCCCGAGAAGCCGGCGAAGGAGAAGAAGCCGAAGGGCAAGAGCAAGACGACCCAGACGAAGCCGCTCGGGATGGACGAGTTCGACCCCCAGACCGACGACACGAAGAAGTGGGAGGCTGACCTAGCCGCTGCGCCGCTGAGCGAGGAGGACCGCGCGGCGCTCGCCGCCTCGCCTCTCTCGAAGCGCGGCTTTCAGCGCGTGCTGAAGCGCATGCAGGCCGGTGCGACCCTGACCCACGCAATCGAGGCGGAGGTCGAGGTGCTCGTCGAGCACGCGGCGAGCCTCGTCGGCGAGGACAACTGGCGCCTCATCGACGACGAGTTCGAGCGAGCGGACGCGTTTCACCTCGCCAGCCTCGTCGAGAAGGGGCTCCCCTTCGATGGTGCGCTCGTCAGCACGCGCATGCAGGTGAAGAGCCGCGCGTTGGACGCAGAGGCCGAAGCCGACGAGGCCAGCGCGTGAAGCTCTCGCCCGAGCTGCGGGCCATCGCCCCGAAGCCGAAGAAAGCCAAGAAGCCGAAGACGCCGCCGCCCCCTCGTGTCACGGGGCCGGTGGCCTTTCCGGTTTGTCGCCGCATCCCCGGCATGAAGCTGCAGCGCGGCGGCAACGACCGCGAGCAGCACTTCATTCGTTCGGCTCGCGTGAAGCGGGAGAAGGACGAGACGCTCGCCGCGCTCGGGCTCTGCCCGGCCTCGCTCCCCGGGCCGCTCGTCGTGACGATCACGCGTGTCGCTCCGGGCACCCTCGACACCGACAACCTCGCCGGCGCGTGCAAGTCGGTGCGGGACGCGATCGCCTACTGGCTTGCCGTCGACGACGGCAAGGCCGAGCGGGCAGGGCTCGTCACCTGGCAGGTGGCCCAGCGCAAGGGCGGCGCGGGCGCGTACCACACGGAGATCGACATCCGCCTCGCGAACGCCCCCAAGCTCTCGCCGCTCGAGGTGCTCTCGGCCTGGCAGGCCAAGGGCTGCCCGATGGTGCGGCACGAGCACCCCGTGGAGGTGTTCTGAGATGGGCGCCGCCGAACAGCTCCCGGTCCCGCGCTGGGTCAACACGCTCACCCTCGTCCCCGACGGCTTCTGTCCGCAGTGCGGCGTCGCGGTGAACCACTGCACCGCGCTCCCGCGCATCGTCGCCGGCAAGGTGACGGCCGAGTGGCGGGGCTGCGAGGACTGCCTCGCCGAGCTGCGGGCCGAGAACAAGGCCAAGCGGGGGCGCCGGTGAAGGCCGTCCCGCTGTCGCCAGAGCAGCTCGCGCTCAACGCCACCCGCGCGGCCGAGCTGCTCGCCGCGCTCGATGCTGCCGAGGCGCGCCCCCCGCGGCCCACTCCAGTCCCCGATCCCGAGGTCGAGGAGCGGTTCCGCGCCATCCTCGCGCGCGCCCGGCAGGTGACCAAGCCGCCCCCGCAGACGGAACGACAGACCCGTCTCTCCCGCCTGCTCAAGGGCGTGGTCCGCGAGCTCGCGCACACCGACGTGCCCACCGACGCGCTCCGCGAGCGGCTCGTCACCGTCGTCAAGGTCGCACGCAAGGCCGACGAGACCGCAGCCCCCGCAGCACCCACCGAAGAGCAGCACGGAGACGCGGCCGAGTGAGCGACAACGTCCGTCCGATCGAAGACGCGAAGAAGAAGCGGGAGAAGCGCAAGCCGAAGGAACCGCCCGCCACGTCGCAGCTCTGGCCGCGCGATGCGCCGTGGTGGGCACAGGTGCGGATGAACGATCACGGCGTGCCGAAGAACAGCATCGGCAACGCCACCCTCTTCCTCGAGCACGAGGCCAACTACGCTGGCCTGCTTCGGTGGAACGAGATGAGCGCCACCGTCGAGCTCGCCGGCGAGCCGATGAACGACCCCGCCGTGACGGGCATCCGCGTCTACCTCGAGCGGGTCTACTTCGTGTCGTTCACCGAGACGGACATCATGCGCGCGGCCGAGCTCGTCAGCCAGAAGGCGAGCTACCACCCGGTCCGGCAGTACCTGCAAGCGATCGTCTGGGACGGCACCCCGCGCATCGCCTGGGTGCTCGAGCACGTGCTGCGAGCCGAGGTGAACCCTCTGCACGAGAGCTATCTGCGCCGCTGGCTCATCTCGGCCGTCGCTCGCGCGATGCGCCCCGGCTGCAAGGTCGACACGATGCTCGTCCTCATGGGCGCGCAGGGCGCCAAGAAGTCGACCTTTCTCAAGGTCCTCGGGGGCGCGTGGTTCACCGACTCGCACATGGACCTCGAGTCGAAGGACGCCTACCTCACGCTCGCGAACAGCTGGATCGTCGAGTGGGGGGAGCTCGACGTCGTGAGCAAGGCCACGCAGGAGCGGGTGAAGGCCTTCCTCTCGAGCAGCGAAGACGTCTTTCGCCAGCCCTACGGCCGCTCGATGACGCGCCTCCCGCGCTCGAGCGTCGTCGCAGGCACCACGAACCGGGAGCAGGTGCTCAACGACGACACGGGCTCCCGGCGCTTCTGGGTGCTCCGTACGGGCGTCATCGACACCGCTGCCCTCGTGGCCATCCGTGACCAGGTCTGGGCCGAGGCACGCGTGCTCTACGAGCAGCACGAGCAGCACTGGCTCACCGACGACGAGGAGGAGGCGCGGAAGGTCGCCGCCGCCGAATTCGAGGGTGAGGACGTCTGGACGCCGAGCATCCTCGACTGGGCGGACAAGCAGCAGAACGAGCCGTTCACGATGGCCCAGCTGCTCGAGCGCGGCCTCGACATCAAGGGCGGGCAGCAGGGCAAGCGCGAGGAGATGCGCGCCGCTGCCGTGCTCACCAAGGCGGGGTTCGTGCGCAGCAAGCGCCGCAGGATCGGCGGGAAGCTCGGCTACTCGTGGTCGCGCCAGGCCCCGATCGCCGGGCTTTTTGACGATCTGATCGGCGGCTGACGTTCCCACCGATGTCGAGGTGGGTACGGAGGTGGGAACGGGGTGAGAACAGCCATTCTGCCCTGCCAAACCTCTCTGTTCCCACCGTTCCCACCAAAAAGAGATCACACAGGAAGAGAAAGGGAGAGCCCATGTACAGCGTCCAGGGAAGATCGGGAAATCGGAGGGAACAGTGGGAACAGGGGCCCTCGGCGGCGGATTCGGTAACGATGTCGATGGTTTATAGCTGTTCAGCAGGTGATCAGGTCCGTTCCCAGGTGACACCAGGCGGGAACACCACCCCCCTCCGCAGCCCCCCTCGCGCGCGTGAGGTGAGGTGTCTTTTGCAGCGGAGCGCGTCGTGAGCCTGCTCGACTTCATCGACCGCAACGCCACGGGCCATTGCAACGCTTCCCGGTGCGCGGGGTACGCGGATGGTCTCGACGATGGCGCTTGGCGGGCGCTCCTCGAGAGGGATGTGGCGGAGGTCGAGCGGGCGATCGAGTGGTTCGCCACGCTGGGCAGAGGCGCAGACGCCATTGCCGGTGGCTATGGGGCCATGCGGGTGTGGGAGGCTCGCTTCGCCGACTGCGCCGCCTGGCTCATCCGCGCCCGGGCGGCGTTGGGAGGTGCATGATGGCCTGCCCCGCTTGCCACCTGTTCGCGGGCACCTGCTTCGCCTGCGGCAAAGAGCCAACGCGGCTGGCGCGCGCCGTCGGCCCGCTGGCCCTCGAGCACGCTGGCGCCATCGTCGACGAACTGCAGCGGCTCGTGGTCGACGCCGAGCGCGTCACCGCGGACATCGAAGCCGCGCGCCGAGACGGCGAAGAGGCCGGCCGCCTCGCCATCATCCGGGCGGAGGTGGAGCGGCACGCCCGCCAGCTAGAAGCGTTCATCGAAGCCGTGACGTCTCGCGCCATCCTGTTCGACGCCGTCTTTCACGCGAAGACAACGCGCGCGGGGATGGACCTGGAGGTCGGCTTTCGCGACGGCTCGGGGCACGACGCGCGGGTGATGCTGGCCGATCTGACCCGCTGGCTCGAGGCGACGCGATGACGGCCGGCAACGCCTGCGTGCGGTGCGACCGGCACTGGACCGACTGCCTCTGCGACCGGGAGCGCTGGCGACAGTCGCGGGAATACGACCTCGGCCACCGAGAGGGCCACGTCGCCGGCTACGACGCCGCCGTGCGCGTGTTCTGGGCGGGGGTCTGCGAGCGACATGTCGACAAGGAGCGGCAGAGGGCCGCCGCGTATCTCATGCAGGCGAGCGGCTCGCAGGCTTGCGCGGCCGCGCACTGGAGCGGCGCCCGGCTTTGGACCGACCGGCCGGAGGAACACGCGTCGAGGCTCCGCGCGGCGACGAGGGCCTACGCCGACGCTCGGCGCTTCTACCGGCTGGCCTGCGAGGCTGCGCACGCTGCCAAGATGCTCCCGACGTGGGCGCGGGAGGGGTGTCCGTGAGCCTCCCTTGCGGCATCTGCGGGCGCGACGTGTACAACACGCCTTCCGTGTGGTGCGCGTGCCACAAGCCCGACGAGCTGACCGTCGAGGACGTGCTCGGGGTGCTTGGCGGCTGGATGGAGGAGAACCAACGCGCGTTGGACCTACCTGGAACGCGTGCCTGGGTATGCGAGTACAGCGACGACCTCGGCAACGGGCCGTGGGCCCTGTTCGACGCAGGGCACTTCGTGGCGGATGGTGACTCTCCGCGGGCGGTTCTGACCGAGGCCAAGCGCCGGGGGTTGCTAGGGTGAGCGCGCTGACGATAGGGAGCGTGTGCTCCGGCATTGGCGGCCTCGAGCTGGGCCTCGAGCGGGCCGGCTTGGGGCCGACGCGCTGGCAGATCGAAATCGACCCTCGAGCACGGGCCGTTCTTGAGCAACACTGGCCGAATGCGACTCGCCTTGAGGACCTCCGCATCGTCGCAGCTCGAGCTTCCGAACTTGCAGACGTGGACATCATCTGCGGCGGCACACCCTGCCAGGACCTCTCGAGCGCAGGCCGAAGAGCCGGGCTCCGAGGCGCGCGAAGCGGGTTGTGGTTCGACATGCTTGAGATCGTCCGAGCGAAGCTCCCCGCCTTCGTCGTCTGGGAAAACGTTGCTGGATCGATTCGGCGGGGCCTGGACGTCGTTGTCGGCGGACTCCGCGACGTCGGTTACCAGGTGGTCGGGACACGGCTCTCAGCGGCCGACACGGGAGCCCCGCATGAGCGTGAGCGGGTCTTCGTTGTTGCCCACCTTGACCGTGCGCGGGAACCACAACCGCAAAGGCAAGTCGGAGAAGTCGGGGGACGGCCTGACGACGTGCCTCGGTGGCCCCCCCCACCCGACGTTCCTCGAGTGGTTCATGGGTTTCCCGGCCGGGTGGACCGCGAGCGGGCGCTTGGCAACAGCGTCGTCCCCGCGCAGGCCGAGGTGGTCGGCTGGCTCATCCGAGACATCGCAGCGGGTCGCGTGAGCCTGTCGTGACCCGCCCCCTCGGCGGCCTCCCCTCGGCCCAGGAGCTCCTCCGCGTGGCCCGCGCCGGCTTCCACCGGCCAGGCCGGGACGAGCGGCCTAGGTGCGGGGCCAAGCTCCCTCGAGGGCGGCTCTGCCAGGCCGCCGCGGTGTGGCTGCCGGGCGAGCCGAGGCCGCGGAGGCGATGCGCGATGCACCTGCGGAAGACTTGACGGCGTCTAGACGTTGCCGCCGGCGCCGTCCGGAAGAAGCAAAACGTCGGCCTGACGTTGCCAAGACGCCGCGGGCCTTGACAAGCGCGCGTTGAGCATGCACCTTGACGACCGGCGCAGTCAGCCACTGAAAGCCTGACCCTCTGACCCATGCCACGTCGCCCATGCGGGGACCTCTGAGCGGACGGCCTGAAGGGTTCAGTCTAGCGAGGTGGAGCAGTCGGTAGCTCGCCAGGCTCATAACCTGGAGGTCGCTGGTTCGAGTCCAGCCCGCGCTACTCCCGGACGATCCGGTCGCAGTCCCAGGGCCCGCCCTCACCGGCCGACCCACGAAGCACCCCGAAGCCCCGACCCTCACCGGCCGGGGCTTCGGCCTTTTGTCATGCCGCTTGACGGGTGGCAGGTGGGTGGGTCATTTTTGACCCATGCCCTTCCAGCCCGAGCTGACCGTCCACCTGTCCCGGCCCGCTTCGGTCCGGAAGTACGAGGTAAACACGCAGTTTTGGAGCGCCGCCGACCTTCGAGCAGCGGGCGCGCTGTCCGGCAAGTTTGCCGACGACCCGGTGCCGCACGAGCCGTTCGTCCCGGTGCGCATCGACCGCTCCGCCGGCGAGGTCGGGCTCATGTCCTTCGCCGCGTTCCAGGCGGAACGGGCGGCCAGCCAGTGAGCGCCGACCCCAAGACCCAGGCCCGCGCCGCCCTCGACCAGCAGGAGGCCATCGGCAAGGCCGTCGCCCGGGGTGAGCGCACGGGCTACGCCAAGGCCCTCGGCGAGGTGCTCGCGCGGCTCGGGCTCGAACCCGTGGCGACGGGAGCGAACGGCAACCAGGACGCGATCGAACGGATCGCGGTGTTCGCGAAGGCGCCGAAGTCGTGAGCGCCGACGAGCCCGAGGACCTGTGGTTTGCGATCGCGCAGGAAGACATCACGCCCGAGGCGCGCAAGGCGCTCTGGAAGCACGGGTGTCCGATCACGGAGCGCGGCGATGCCGGCGAGCCCATCTCGTGCAAGCTGCGCGCGCTCTTCGACGCGATGGGCAAGGCCGACGCGGACGCGAGCCTTCCGATCGCGGTGTGCGTCGAACTGCGGACGCTCAAGCGGTCCATCGAGCGTTCGATCTGGGAAGCCGAGCAGCGCGCCCAGCCGCCTCGCCTGGTGACGACGTGAGCCCCTTCGTCCGAGGCTACCTGCTCTCCACCGCGCGGCCGCACATCCGCATGCACATGCTCCTCGAGCTGCGGCGGGGTGAGGCGCTCACGCTCGCCCGCGGGGACCTCGAGCGGGAAACCAACATCGTGCCCGTCCATGTCGACCGTGAGCGGGGGATCGTCACGTACGAGCACAGGGGGACGGCGTGAGGGCGCGGGCACGTCGTCTGCGGAGGCACCGGCGGGCGCGTCGCCGCACCTACGTGCCGCGCTTGGGGCTCCTCACGGAGCTGTACCTGGCCGAAATGCAAGAGAGCGCCGCGAGGTGGCAAGCCTACTTCGACAAGCTGCATGACGAGTTGATCCGTACGGTCGCCAGGGCGTTGGGCGTGCCCATTTGGGAGCGCACGTGAAGTCGCGCCACAAGCGAGCGAAGCGGGCGGCGCGGGTCTTCCGTGCGCGGTTTCGGCGGGCGCTCTTCGCCTGGGCGGCGCCGCCGCTCGTCCTCGCGTCGAACGTGCTCAAGGGTCTGTACGCGTTCGACGCCACGACGTTGGAGACGTTCGAGCGGGCGCCGATTTTCAAGATGATCCGGGTGGAGCGGGACCCCTTCCGCGAGGCCCGCGAGGCGAACAGCCTCGAACCGGTCGCGCACATCATCAAGGAAGGTTACGAGTACTTCGACCGGCTCAACGCGCGGAACCAGGCGCGCACTGGTGAACAGATCTTCCTCGACGCGCTCGACGCGAACCTCTCGCCTGCCGAGACCGCGGAGCGCGTGCTCGTAGACTGCTATCGCGAGGAGATCCTCTTCGGCTGCGTCCTGTTCGATGGCGACGTCGAGAGATTGCGCTCTGTCTCCGATGCCCGGGACGACTACGCCGAGATCGTGCGGGAGCTGCAGCGGCGCGGTGGGATCACCACGCCCGGCGCCGTCCGCGACGGGAGCGCGGCGATCAGGGCCTTCTGGAGCGTCGGTCCGTGACCAAGCCCCGCGCCAAGGTCGACCCGAACAAGCGGCGCGAGGACGCGGCGCAGCGTGAGGTCTCGAAGCTCCACACGGAGATCCGAGGCATCGCGAAGATGCTCCTCGGCCAGAAGATCGTCGACGAGGAGACCGGCGCCGTCGAGCCGGACACGCAGGCCATCGGCAAAGCGGGCGATCTCCTGCTCCGCGTTGCGGGCCAGAAGGCCGAGAACGCCGGTCTCACGAAGCGGCACACGGCCAAGGTCGAGGCGACCGTGACGCCCGGCCAGACGCCGGACGACTGGATGGCCAGCCTCGGGGGCGGCAAGAAGTGACCGGAAAGCGGCAGAAGTACGCGCTCCCGCGCGAGGATCGGATCCTCCACATCGCGAAGCTGATGCGTGACGGGAAGTGGCAGCGCGGCGCGAGCGTGCACGACCTGACGACGGCGTGGGAGATGCCTCGCTACCAGGTCGAGAGCGACGCTGCCGAGGCCGCGACGGTGCTGCGGGTATCGCGGTCCCTGTTCGACGATGCCGCCCGGGAGGAGGTCCTCCGGCGCTTCGGTGAGCACCTCAAGACGGGGTGATCTGCTTCACCGACTGGTGCGGCGAGATCGGCATCAAGCTCGAGCCCGGCCAGCTCGTCACCTGCAAGGTCGCGTTCGACGGAATCGACCCGATCGACCTGCCCCCCGAGGAGCGCGAGCTCGCGCGGAAGATCTTCGGCGACGTCGACCGCTTCACCGAGGACCAGCGGCGCGTGTTCGTCGCTCCCTGCGGCGCCCGCGCCGGCAAGACGCGGCTCTTCACGGCGATGCGGCTGCTCTACCTCGGGCTGACCTGCGACCTGTCCGAGCTCGCGCCTGGCGAGACCGCGTTCGGGATGATCGTCGGGCCGAAGAAGACCCACGGCAAGCAGGCCCTTGCCTACATCAAGGGCGTCATCCGTCAGATCCCCGCGCTCTGGAACGCGCGCGTGGTCTGGGGCGCCGAACACATCGAGATCGCGCGGCCGGGCGGCAACGTGGCCTGGATCGTCGCAGGCGCGAGCGCGAAGGGGGACACCCAGCGCGGCAAGAGCCTGTTCGGTGCCTCGCTCGAGGAGGCGGCGTTCTTCAAGGACGAGGACTCCGGGCTCGTCAACGACAAGGAAATCTTCGACGCGATCGACCCCCGCATCATGCCAGGCGGTCAGATCCTCGTCCCGTCGACGCCGTGGGGCGAGGAGGGCCTTCTCTGGGACCTCTACACCGAGAACTGGGGGCACCCGGTCGACGCCTGCGCCGCGCACGCCTCGACCCTCGTGCTGCGCTCGGACGCGAACATCCGGAAGCGGGTCGAGGCCCTCTACAAGAAGAACCCGAGCAACGCGAAGCGCGAGTTCGGCGCCGAGTTCATGTCGATGGGCGCGTTCGCGTTCTTCGACAAGGCGCTCGTCGAGGCCGCCCTCTCGAGCGAGGACTACGTCCCGCTCCCGGGGGACCAGCTCGTGGCGGGCGGCGACCTCGGCTTCGTCAAGAACAGCTCGGGGCTCGCGCTGGGCGTGCGCAAGGGGCCGGCGAAGGCGCGGGCCCTCGTCGTCACCAAGCTCATCGAGCGCATCCCCGTGGCGGGCCCGCTGAAGCCCAGCGAGACCGTGAAGCTCTTCGCGGCCGAAACCAAGCTCTTTGGTGCGGCCGGCGTGATGAGCGACGGGCACTACCGCGAGACGATGCGCGAGACCCTCGACGAGTACGATCTCCTCGTCATTCCCGCCCCCGAGGGCGCTGCGGGCAAGAAGGACAGCTACGACCGGCTCCGAGAGCTCTTCCTCGAAGGGCGGGTCGTGCTCCCGCCGGGCGAGCTGACGGACCGATTGGTCAAGCAGCTTACCGAGGTGAAGGCCAAGCCGACGGCGGGCGGGGGGATGACGTTCACGAGTCCGACGTGGACGGACGGCGCGCATGGCGATCTCGTCGCCTCCGTGGTGAACCTCGCCGCGCAGCCCTGGGGCACCGAGGTCAAGGCGCCCCCGAAGGTCGAGGACGACGCCACGAAGCGCGAACGGGAGCACGAGGAGCGGTCCGCCCGTGCGATGACCAGCAAGAAATCCCTCTCGTCGGCGTGGGGCCGGTTACTAGGCAAGTGAAAGCGGAAGGGCGTTCGTGGGGCTTCGTCAGGATGGCTGACGATGGCTGGATACGAAGACGCCCTGTTTCGAGAGGTCGAAGAGAAGGTCGCGATGATGCGCCGGCTCGGCATCGCTGAGCTCGACCTGTCGACCGGCTACGCCCGGCGCATCGTCCTCGGCCCCGCCCCGGAGCCGGCGCCTGCGCAGGAGGCGCCGTCCGTCGCTGCCGTGCCAGCCGAGCGTCCCACGGACCGCCCGGATCCGCCCGACGACGAACCGAGGCTCACCCCCGAGCAGAAGCGCAAGGCGAAGCAGGAGCAGCGGCTCTTCGGGGCAGTCGGCAGGAAGGTCTAAGTGCGCGACGCGTCGCCCGCGCAGTGCCGTTGGTGGTCGGAGAAGGACCCGTCGGGTCTGCTCTTCACGACCGTCACCGCGCTCGACCGGCAGGACGGGTGGCGCCGCTCGTCGCTGCTCTCGGCGTACCGGTTCTACGGCGACACGCCGATCAAGGGCTTCGGTCCGGGCGGCAACGTGCAGGTCGACTCGTCGACCCCGCCGCTCTCCTACAACGTCATCCGGTCGATCACCGACACCGTCCACGCCGAGACCGTGCAGGCCTCGCCCAAGGCGATGTTCGCGACGACGGGCGCCGGCTGGGAGATGCGGCAGCGGGCCGAGAAGCTCACGCAGTTCGTCGAGGGCGTCGAGTACGAGCAGGACTTCGAGAGCACGGCCGACGCGATCTGCCGCGACGCGATCCTCTTCGGGAACGCCACCCTCAAGGTCTTCGACGAAGACGGCGAGGTCTGCATCGAGCGCGTGCTCCCGGGCGAGCTCTTCGTCGACGCCTACGACGCGCGCGAGGGCAAGCCGAGGACGCTCTATCAGGTCAAGCACGTTGACCGTTCGGTCCTCCTCGCGCGCTACCCCGAGATGGCGAGCGAGATCGGAGCGGCCCGATCGGATGTGGAGTGGATGCGGGCGCGCGGCTTCGACGAGACGAGCACGGACCTCGTCGTGGTCATCGAGGCCTGGCACCTCAAGAGCACGAAGAAGAGCACCGACGGGCGGCACACGATCGCCGTCTCCTCGGGGGTTCTCTTCGACGAGGAGTGGAAAGAGAAGGGGTTCCCGTTCGAGATCTTGCGGTGGTCTTCGCCACCGCTCGGCTTCTGGACGACCGGCGCGGCCGAGCAGCTCGCGGGGCTGCAGTACGAAATCAACGCGCTGCTCGACAAGATCCGAGAGCACCAAGACCACTTCGGCGCCGGCTTCTTCCTCTGCGAAGAAGGGAGCGAGCCCCACGGGCACGACTACGACGAGATCGGACGCGTCGTCACGTACAAGCGAAACCACGCGCCCCCGACGGTCATTCAGCCGGTGGTCGTCTCGCGCGACACCTACGAGCAACTCGACCGGTACTTCTCGAAGGCGTACGAGATCTTCGGCGTTTCGGCGATGTCCGCGCAGGCCGTCAAGCCCGTCGGCGTCGACTCGGGCAAGGCGATGCGCACGCTCGCCAACATCCAGAGCAAGCGCTTCGTCGCCTTCGGGAAGGCGTGGGAGCGCTTCCACGTGAACGTCGCGAAGCTCATCGTCCGCTGCGCCCGTCGCATCGGCGAGGACGACCCGTCGTACTCGGTGGTCTACGACGACGGCGAGACGGTCGAGCGAATCGAGTGGAGCGAGTGCGACCTCGACGACGACGAGTTCGTGGTGCGTGCGTACCCAGTGAGCTCGCTGCAGGGCACCCCGGCCGAGCAGCTCGCGACCGCGAACGACATGCTCATGAACGGCGCGATCACGCCCGTCGAGTGGGCCCGCCTCATCAACCGGCCGGACCTCAAGGCCGCGATGTCGCTCAACGACGCGCCGCACGACCTCGTCGAGAAGCTGCTCTCGAAGATGGTCATCCGGAACCAGTACATCGCGCCGGAGCCGTTCTTCAACCTGGCGATGTGCTTCGAGGTCGGGACGAAGGCCTACAACAAGGCCGTCCTCGACGAGGTCCCCGAAGCTCGCCTCGAGCTCATCCGGAAGTGGCTCGTCCAGACGAAGTTTCTGATGAAGCAGGAGGCCGCGAAGAACGCGCCGCCTCCCGCGCCCGTCGGGCCCATGCCCGATGCACCCCCGATGCCGCCACCGGGCGGCGACGTCCCGCTAGGAGCCGCCGCATGAGCGCAGAGAGCACCGAATCCGCCCCGTCCGAGTCGTCCGACACCTCCGCCGACGTCGAGGAGAGCCCCGAGCAAGGCGAGGAGCCCGAGAGCGACGAAGCGCCGGCAGCGGAAGCGGCGAAGCCCAGCCGGGACAAGTCGTACATGTCCCTTGCGCGCAAGAACGCGAAGCTCAAGAGCGAGCGCGAGGCGTTCCACAAGGAGCGCGAGGCGTTCCAGCGCGAGCGAGGCAGCGCGGCCGAGGAGCGCGAGCACGCGCGCCAGTTCCGAGAGCTGCTCGAGCTGTCGAAGACCGACCGGCTCGCGGTCGCGCGTCGCATCGGCCTCGACTACGACGCGATGACGAAGGAGCTGCTCGACGAGGCGTCCCTCGACGAGCCGACGAAGGCGCTCCGCAAGGAGATGGCAGATCTGAAGCGCGAGAAGGAACGACGCGACGAGGAGGACAAGCAACGCGAGGCAGCGGCGGCGCAGCGGGCCGCGCGCGAGAAGTCGCAGGCGACGCTCGTCGAGATCGCCTCGAACAAGGACGCGTACCCGTACGCGTCCGAGCTCGAACCGGCGGCGCTCATGCGGAAGGCCGACGCGCTCGTTGACGAGATGCGCAAGCGGGAGATTCCTCTCGACGACGTGACCTTCGACGACCTCGTCTACGGCATCGAGAAGCGCCAGGCGCAGAAGGCCGAGAAGTGGCGCAAGCGCCTCGGTCTCACGCCGACGCAGGCCGCTGCGAAGGTGGCGAAGGAGGAGCCGGAGACGGCGCCCGCGGCCCGTCGCACGCTTTCGTCGAAGGACAGCGGCAACGCGGCAAAGAAGCCAGAAAGGCCGCTGACGAAGGAAGAGCGACGCGCCCGATCGATGGCCAAGCTCGCCCAGTACGACGACTGACCGGCCACTAGGCAAGTGGAACCGCGGCGCCTGAGGTCAAGGCGCCGTACTTGTTTTGTGTCGCCCACCCCGAGCGGATTCGGGCCGGTACCCAGACCGGAAAAGCCGAGGAGCCCAGCGCCCGCCCCCACCCGAAATCGCGCCCAACGGGCGCGGGAGCAGGCGCCCAATGGCCCTCGGCAAATTCGACCTCGCTGCGGCGAGCGACATTCTCAAGGAGCAGTACGACGAGCACGAGGCCTACAAGGTTCTCGGGGAACAGGATCCTCTCGTCGGCCTCATCAAGCGCGAGGAAGGCGTCCTCGTCGGCAAGAACTTCAAGTTCGCGATCCAGTACGGCACGGGCCGTGGCGTCGCGACGACCCTCGCGAAGGCGCGCCTCGGCGCGAGCACCAGCCTCTACCAGGACGTCGAGCTCACGCGCGGCCGCCTGTACGGCATGGGCGCGATCGACCGCGAGACGATGCACACGGCGAAGGCCAACAAGGCCTCGTTCGTCGACTCGATCGACAACCAGCAAGACGGCCTGATCCTCACGATCGGCGAGCGTCTCGCGGACTGGGCCTACAAGAACGGCGGCGGCTCCTGCGGGCGCATCGCCACCGGCGGCATCTCGGGCGCAACGATCCAGCTCGATGACATCATCGATGCCCAGAACTTCCAAGAGAACGGCATCTACGAGCTCGCGGCGAACGACGGCACCTCGGGCGCCATCGAAGCCGGCTCGCTGACGTGCATCGCGGTCAACCGCGACACGGGCCTGCTCACGTTCTCGGGCAACGTCACGGCCGGCGTCGCGACCGCTGCGGCTGGTCAGTACATCTTCCCCGCGGGCGACCACGCGACCACGTACGCGGACAGCTACGGCAAGCGCGTCATCGTCGGCCTCGACGGATGGATCCCCATCACGGCGCCGACGGCCACGCCGTTCTTCGGGCTCGACCGTTCGAAGGACCCCGTGCGCCTCGGTGGCTGCCGCTACCAGGGCCTCGGCGCGCCGATCGAAGAGTCGGTCACGAAGGCGCTCGCGCAGTTCGCGATGCAGGGGGCGAAGAAGATCGACCTGCTCCTGATGAGCGACGCGCGTCTCGCGGAGCTCACCCTCGGGCTCGGGCCGCGCGTCCGGTACGAGACGATGAAGTCGGCCGACGGCAAGATCGGGTTCGAAGGGATCTCCTTCGTCGGTCCCTACGGCAAGGTCGCGGCGTTCGGTACGCCGCACTGCAAGCTCGACCGCGCGTACTGCCTCCAGAAAGACACCTGGCGGCTGCTCACGATGCGGAAGTTCCCGGAGTTCATCGAGGACGACGGACTCACCATCCGCCGGGCTCGAGACGGCTCGGACGGGTACGAGTGGGAGATGGTCGGGTACGCGCAGATCGCCTGCAAGATGCCCGGCAAAAACGGCGTCATCCAGCTCTGAGGCGCCGCCATGAACATCCCCGCTCTGGTGCTGATGTTTTTCGGGATCATGTCCCGAACCAAAGACGAGAAGCGCATCTCGGGGCGCTGGTTTCCCAACGGATCCAGCGCCGTCGATAACACGCTCAACGTCGGCTACGGCTTCACCGTCACGCGGCTGGCGACGGCGGGCCTGTTCCGGATCGACTTCGAGAAGCCTTTCCCGAAGCTTGCCAACTTCGAGGCCAAGGTGAACCACGCCACGACCTACTACCACGCGCCCGTGACGTCGGTGATCACCGACACGCAGGGCCGCGTCACCGGTGTGACCATTCAGGTCTACACCTCCGCGGTGAGCGCCACGATCACCGACATCACTGCGGCGGCGACGTCGTGGATCGGCATCGAGGCCACGGTCATCGATTCGAGGGTGCGCTGATGGCTGCGGCTCGAAGCCGGGGCATCCTCGCGCTGCTCGGCGAGGACGAAGAGAAGCCCAAGGCCAAAGGGCGCGACCCAATGGGCGAGGACGACGAGAGCGAGATGGCGGCGATGGGTGAGGACGACGAGGACGTCGACGAGGACGAGGCCGAGGCGGCTGGTCTTGCTCTCGCCGACGCGCTCGAAGCCCGCGACGGTGTCGCGATCTCCGAAGCCGTGACCCGCATCATGTCGGGGGCGTTAGATGGCCCACGCACTCGGCGGCGTTCGGGCCTCGGTCCTCGTCGACCGAGTGCGGCAGCTGGCGGACATGGAGGCGACCCAGAGCGGGTCGTCTCAGTTCGTCACCGACGACGAGCTCAAGAAGCGGATCGACGAGGCCGCGGGCGAGCTCTACGAGAAGCTGATCACCTCGCTCGGCGAGGACTACTTCGAGAAGATGGGGATGGTTCGCGTGTCGGCGTCGACCGACCCGCTCGCGCCGTCCTACGGCCCGCTCACCACGGACCACTACCGGCTTCGGTCGGTGCACTTCCTGACCAACCCGGACGCCGTCGAGGGCGGCGCGAGGCCGGTGTACGTGAAGTGCAAGCCGTTCGAGCGCGCGGACATGACGCACCTCCTGAACGCGCAGCCGACGGACAAGGGGCCGTTCTTCTACCGGCTCTCGGCGCAGCGTCAGCGCACCACCGAGGACGCTACGGCCGAGACGCGGCTCGTTGACCGGATCGAGATCTGGCCTCAGCCCTCGGCCGTCGTGCACTTCCGCGTCGCCTACATCCCGTGGTTCGCGACGTACGACGCGACCGACGAGACCGGCGACGGGAGCGACACGCCGCGCATCGATCCCGATCCCATCTACCCCGGCATCATGGGCTGGGAGGAGTGGGTCGTGATCAAGGTCGCGATCTACTGCAAGGACAAGGAAGAGAGCGACTCCTCGAAGCTAGAGCTTCGCCTCGCCGAGCAGAACGAGCGCATCCTCGCGAACCGCCCGAAGCGCGACGTGGGCGCCCCCGAGCGCGTGAAGCTCACCCGCAAGCGCCGCAAGCAGGGCTGGTGCCCGTGACGCCGCGCCCCCGCACGCTCCCGAAGCTCGAGACTGGCCTGCCCAAGGTCGACGACGTCCTGCGTCGCTTGGCCGTCGCGCTCGAGACGCTCATGGCCTGCCCGCTGCTCTACGGCGTGCTCCTCTCGGGCAAGGCGCCCGACATCGGGGGCGCGACGGTCGAGCTCCGCCACAACCTCGGGCGGGTGCCCGTGGGCTGGTTCCACGTCGCGCAGACCGACGGCTCGCAGCTCGTCCGCACCGCCGCGGACGAGACCACGATCACCTTCGAGCAGGGCACGGGGGCATCGGTGGACACGCCCTTCACCCTGTGGGTGTTCTGATGCTCGAAACGCAGATGTTGGAGCTGAAGATGGTCGGCTCCCTCTCGCAGGGGGTCGACTCGCGCGTGCTCGAGGCCGGGAAATGGCTCGCGCTCGACAACGTCGAGGTCGACAAGCTCGGCGCCTGGGTGAAGCGCCCGGGTTTTGCGTTCCTCGGCTACCCGACGGACATCGCGCCCGGTGCGAGTGTCGCGCCGCGCTACATCGAGGCCCTCTTTCCGCAGGTGGATGGGCCGCGTCTCCAGACGCCTTTCGACGTCGGCGTATTCGGGCCGACGCTCTACAGCTCGTGGCTCGAGCAGGGGGACGATCCGCGCCCGCCGCTCTTCGCGACGTGGACAGACGAGGCCTTCGGCTGGGAGGCGAAGGACACGCGCCCCCCGTTCGTGCTCACGCGTAGCTGCGAGGTCCGATCGTCGCACGAGCTCACGGCCGGCGCGTGCGTCGTGCTCGATGGCGTCCTCTGGTCGGCCTACAAGACCAGCGATGCGACGGCCCCGCGTGTGTACCTGCGAGGCACGTCGATCGACACGGGCGACGTCGTCCAGGACGATCTCTACTTCTTCACGCTGATGGACGCGAACGCCTGGTTCGCGCTCGTGGTGGCCGCCGGCCGCATCGTTGCCGTGTATCTGATGCAGACCAGCGACGCGCCAACCTACGCGTACGCACAAGCGGACTACGTGCCGTCGGCGCGCTCGCTGTCGAACGACGCCTTCATCAACTCGGCGCCTACAGACCTCACTTTCCAGCAGTTTTCGGTGTGCAACCACCCAACGGACGACACGGTCTACCTCCTCGCGGCCGTCGTCGCGTCCGGCGAGGACATCCAGCTCTCGAAACGGAGTCCGCTGACGCCCGGCGCCCCGGTTAGCAGCGCGCTCTTCGACGCCGGGAGTGAGGTCCTTGGGGTCGCGATCTGCGCGCTCGATACGTCCGCGCTGCCCGCGGGCTCGTGCTTCCTGTCCTATTCGCGGAGCGACGTCACCACACGAGTCGTTGGATTCAAGGACCCCACCTTCACACAGGCTTGGTCGGAAACGATCATCGACGCGCAGCGGTGGCGACGGCTCGACAACATCGCGGTCCGCAACGGGAGCGGCGGCGAAGACCAGGTCATCACCAGCGGCGTCATCAACAGCACCGGCGACGACACCTGGCATCGCATCTGGTACCAGCCGGTTTCCGCGCTGAACGGCAACACGGTGCAGTCGCCGTACTTCGTCGCGGGCACCGGCGCGCTCCCCGCGGCGCGCGCCTTCGCGTGGCGGGGCAAGGCGTACCTTCCGATCGTCGTCCGCGAGGTCGGGACAGAGGGCTACGTGAACATGCACGGGGCCATCTACCACCTCGCCGAGACCAATGGTTTCGAGCCCTTTCGTGCGCCACTCGTCGCATGCTGGGCCGTCAACCGCTACGCGCAGTTCGACCGCTTCGGCGCGCCGATCCTCAACGCCCCCGCGCTCCTTTCGGACGAGCCGGCGCCCACGTGGGCGCTCCTCGCGCCGTCGCTCGCGAACGTGAACCAGACGCAGATCGATCGGCTCATCATCGAGGCGCCCGACGACAACACCGCCCTCCTGCCCGCGACGCAGGCCCAGGGCCTCGCGTACCTGCCCGGCGCGCTTACCACCGTGTTCGATGGGCAACGCGCGTTCGAGGCTGGCTTCCTCGCGCGCCCAACGCTCATCGAGGACTCGCAGCTCCCGAGCTCGTCCGCGCTCGAGGTGGGGACGTACCTCTTCCTCGCCGAGTGGGAGCACTTCGACGCGAAGGGCAACCGGCACACCTCGGCACTTGCGCCCGTGCTCACGGTCGAAGTCGAGGACGAGGCAAAGAAGGTGATCCTCGCCGTCGTCACCGAGTCCTTCACGCGTCGGGCCGACAAATACGACGTGCGCGACAACGCTGCGCGCCTCGTCGTCTACCGCACCGAGAAGGACAGCGCGGGGCCTTTCTATCGGCTCACCACGCCCACCGCGCTCGTCCACGAAGACACCGGCGAGCACTACACCGAGCTCTTCAACTGGGCTGCGGCCGACACGATCCCGTTCATCGACGAGAGCAGCGACGCCGAGATGCGCGCGCTCGGGTACGGCTTCTACACGGGCAACCTCGCCGGAGCGATCCCCGGCGCCGTGCAGGACCCCGGACCGGTACCGCCCTCGCGCTTCCTGCTGAACCACAAGCAGCGTCTCTTCGGCATCTCCGGCGACGACCCGCGCACGATCTTCTTCTCCCGCTTCTTCGTGGCCGGCGAGGCGCCCGCGTTCCCCCCACCGTTCGCGATCTTTCTCAGCGACACCGACGAGGCCGCAACCGCGCTTGGCGCGATGCAGGACAAGCTGCTGATCTTCACGCCGAGCCGGATTTACTACGTGTACGGCGAGGGCCCCGACGATGCCGGCGGCGGCGCAGGCTTCTCCGAGCCGGCGCTTTGCTCGGACTCGATCGGCTGCGTCGAGCCTCGCTCGCTCGCGGTCACGCCCATCGGGCTCGTCTTCCAAGCGAGCGACGACGGCATCTACGTCATCGACGGTGGGCTCTCGCCTCAGCGCGTATCCGGCGCCGTCGAGGACTACCTCGCACGCGGGAAGGTGAAGAGCGTCCACGTCGACACCGCGCGCGGGACGGTCACGTGGGCGCTCACCGAAACGGTCAACAACACTGACCAGTCGACGCTTCTGCAGTTCAGCTACTGGGCATCGATCTGGACGCGCTGGGTGCTGGACCCATCGCAAGCGCGTGGCAACGCGGGGGCCTGCCTCTGGAAGGGCCAGCACATCGTCGCCGAGCACTACGAGGCGGCGTCGAGCACCTTCGGGATGGTCGCGATCGAGTCGACGGACAGGCGCGACCGGTCGAAGAACACGCTTGTGATGACGTCGTATCAGGCCGGCTTCCACGGAGTGGTCCCCCGCGTGCAGACGCCCTGGCTTCGGCTCGCAGGGCTCAACGGCTTTCAGCGGGTGCGACGGCTGCAGCTTCGTGGCGTGACGAACGGGAGCATCGGCGTCGGGGGCGAGATCGTGATCACCGTGCAGCACGACGAGGAAGACTTCGGCGGGCAAGTCTTCACCTACGACCTCTCGACCGTGACGCGGCTCCCGGTGCTCGCGCTCGCGGGGCACATCGCGCGCCAGAAGTGCGCGAGCGTGCGCGTGACGATCGATGTCGCCGACGAGGGCGGTGGCGTGGGGACGACGCTGACGGCGCTCGCGCTCGAGATGGGTGGCCTCAAGGGCTTCACCAAGCTCCCGAGGACGAACAAGGCGGCAGGAGGCGGATCGTTATGGGCAAAGCGGGCGACACGGCACAGGGCGCAGTTGGCGGTGGTCTCACGGGAGCAGCGATCGGCACCGCCGTTCTCCCTGGCTGGGGGACGCTGATCGGTGGAGCCGGCGGCGCGGTCGTCGGTGGAGTGGCGGGCTACATGTCGAGCCCAGACGGGAGCACCATGACTGGCAAGGGCTACACGGTCGATCCGACGGGCGGGGCTGGCGCGTTTCAGTACGGCGGCCAGGACTTCGACTACTACGGCGGGGAGAAGTCGGGCGCGGACAAGCGCGGCGACTGGTACGACGCCCTCGGGAACGCGTACGAGAATCGCGCCGACACGTTCGCGGACTACACGACCGCCGACCAGGACTACGCGCGTCAGCAGGAGGCGCGCGCCGCGCAGATGGCGCTTGGTCAGCAGTACCAGGACGTCATCGACGGCAAGGCCCCGAGCCTCGCGGAGATGCAGATGCGCGCGGGCCAAGACCGCGCCGCGCAGACCGCGATCAACATGGCGGCAAGCGCACGAGGCGGTGGCGGGATGCTCGCCGCACAACAGGCTCAGCAGGCCGGCGCGCTCGGTCAGCAGAACGTGAACCGGGACGCCGCGATGATGCGCGCCCAGGAGACCGCGCAGGCGCGCGACGCCTACGGGAACCTCATGAACAACGTCCGCGGCGCCGACCTCAGCTCGATGGGGACGCGAGCCGACATGGCGCAAGCACAGGCGGGTATCAATCTCACGTCCGAGCAGCAGCGGTACGCGCAGGGGATGGGCTACCGCCAAGGAGCAGACAACGTGCGCTCCGATCAGCGCGACGCGAATATCGGCATCGCGCAGGGCAACCAGAACGCACGGACGGCGCTCTACACGGGGCAGGCTCAGGCGGCAGCAACGGAGCGCGCAGCAAACCGGCAGGCCATGGCGGGGCTCGCCGGGGCCGGACTCGGTGCGGCGGCGACGATGTACACGGGCGGGAAGAAGGGTAAGTAAAGATGGCTTACGATTCTGGTATCCAGAACCCTGACGGCTCGCTCACCTTCACTGGTCCGAGCGGATCGCTCACGACCGCGCCCACGCCCTCGGCGAACGCGTTCCTCGAAACACTGCAGCGTCGCCAGGCGCAGAGCGCGCCGCTCGCCGCCAACGGCCCCGCGCGGGCTCCGCTGGTGCTCTCTGACGCCCCGCTGGACATGTCGGCGCCGTCGCTGCCTCCCGGCGGCGCGGCGCCGCGCGTGGGCTTCTACGGCAACCAGGGCGGCTTCACGCCCGACGCTCCGGCGCCGCCCCCTGGTTCTGTTGTTCCGGGTCTCGCGCCGGGCGCGCAGATCTCTTTCGGCGCCGGTGGTCAGGCGAACGTCGCGCCGGCCGGTCCGCCGACGATCGAGAGCGGGGTGCCTGACTGGCAGTTCAAGCGCGACCAGGCGATTGCGGCGCAGAGGCGCGAGGAGGCGGCGGCAAGAGGCGGCGGCACGCCTGCGCCCGCCGTGGGCAACGTCGCGCCGGGGGAGCTCGTGTTTGCGCAGGGCGCGGGCGGCGGAAAGGCTGGGGGTCCGGGGGCGCGCGGACGCAACTCCTTCGACGACGCAGAGGAGGAGCACCGGCTCTCCGCCGAATGGGAGCGCAAGAACGCGAATCGGGGAGGTGGCGGCAGTGGTCCGAAGCCCGGCGCCTACCAGACCGGGCAAACGGAGAAGACGAAGACGAACGGCGGCAAGGACCCCGACTCGGTGCTCGAGATGGCCGAGGCGAACCGGGAGAAGGAGTTTGCCGATCGCGACGCTGCGCAGGCCGCAGCCGCGCACGAAGCCGACGTCCAAAAGCGCATGGAGTTCGAGCGCTTCCTCCAACAGGGCGCCGACGACAATCTCGCGCGCAAGCGGAAGGAGGCGATGGACACGTTCCACGCCGACCTCGAGGCGCGCGAGAAGGAGATCAACGAAACGTCCATCGACCCCGACCACTTCTGGGCAGACAAGTCGACCGGCGCGAAGATCGGCACGGTGATCGCTGCCGCGCTCACGGGCTATCTCAACGGCAAGGCGGGCATCCAGGGGAACCAAGTGCTGACCGTCATCAACAAGCGGATCGACGAGGATATCAACGCGCAGATCCGAAATCTCGGGAACAAGAAGGAGGGCCTCACGCACCTGCAGCGCGTCTACCAGCAGGCCAAGGAGAAGTGGGGCGACGAGGGCATCGCGCGCAACCAGGCGAAGATCGTTGCGCTCACCGCGGCCGAAAAGACGGCGCGCCAGCAGGCAACGCTCACGAAAAGCGAGGCCGTCGCCGCGGAGGCCAACAAGTTCTACTCCGGCGTCGCGAACGAGAAGGCAAAGCTCGTGTTCAACAGCCAAGGCACCGTCGATCGCGAGGTCGACAAGACTTTCAAAGTGGTCTCTGCGGGTGCAAACGGCACCGGCGGCGCCGCGCTCAAGAATCCCCACAAGACAGCGGCTGCCGAAATGGACAAGGCGGGCGACGCCGCGGCGGGGTCGAAGAAATACAACGAGGAGAAATCTCGCGCCGGCGGCGCCCCGCAGCGCGTCGTCGTCGGAGGCACGACGTACGAGATGCAAAACACGGGCGTCGAGGAGGGCGGGAAGGTTCGCACGAAGCTCGGTCTCAGCGACGTAGCGGATCGGGCGCTCGACCGCGTCGAGAAGCGATACACGGAGAACCTCCGCGACCGCACCGCCATGACCGCCTCGGCTGCCCAGGAGAACGACGTTGGCGTGCTCACGGAGTCGCTGTCCGTTCTAAAGGACCAGGGCATGATCAAAGAGAGCGACGTGAAGCGGATGACCGAAGGTCTCCTTTCCCCGTTCAGCGGGAAGGACACGATCGCCAGCACGCGCGCCCTCATCAACGATTCTCGCCGCGCCGCGCTCACCCAGGGCGGCGCAGTTCCCGTAAAAAAGTAAGATGGCCGACCCGATCACGCCCCCGCCGCCGCCTCGCACGCAGACGATGTACGGCCGCGACGGCAAGCCCGTCGAGGTGCCGGTCGGGGACGTCGCGGCGCGCTTCCGCGAGGGCTCGCTGGCCTTCGCGAAGGGGCAGACCGTCCACCTTGCCGACCCCAGCACTGGGCAGATCGTGCCGATGTCCGGCGATGCCGCGGGCAAGATCCTCGGCACGATCGAAGGCGCCGTTACCCGCGTCACCCACGGCCAGGACTTCGCCGATCAGCAGGAGGCCAAGGCCTTCGATACCGTCGGCCAAGGCGTCGCGGCTGCGGGGCTCGGGCTCGCTCGAGGTGCCACCGTGGGCATCTCCGACGCAGCAATCGCGAAGGTCGGCGGCGAGGGGGCGCGGAAGTACCTCCAGAAGCAGCAGAAGCACAACGCGGGGGCGTCTGCGGTCGGCGAGGTCGCCGGCATGATCGCGCCCGCGCTGCTCACGGGTGGCGCGTCGGCCGAGGCTGGCGCAGTGGCCCGCCTCGGGCGAGGAGCGACGGCGGTCTCGCGAGGCGTCACCGCGGGCGCGGAGACCGGCGGCAGGCTCGTAGAGCGTGGGCTCGTGGGGCTCGGTGCCGAGGAGGGCGGACGTGTGGCGGGGGCTGGGCGCATCCTCGCTCAGAACGCCCTGGAAGGCGGCGCGCAGGCGGTTGGCCAGGCCGTCTCGGACGCGAGCATCAAGAACGAGCCGATCACCGTCGAGAAGCTCACCGCTGCGATGGGCCACGGCGCGCTCCTCGGCGGCGCCCTCGGTGGGGCCCTCCACGGGACGGTCCACATCGGCAAGACCGGCGTGAACAAGGTGGGCTCCGCGGTGAAGGAGTCCGTCACCGACGCCCTCGGATCCGCGCGCGAGAAGCTCGTGAACAAGATCGCCGGGGCCGTCGAGGGCGACACGGCCGCGCTGGGCGCTCGAGCGGAAGCGGCCGCGGGCCGCGTTGAGGCTGGCGTCGCGGACGCCGCAGGAGCTCCAGGCGTCGCTGGTGTCGAGTCGGCGGCGGGGGCACCCAAATCGGACATCCGCACCCAGCTTCGCGAGTTCCTGGACAGCGCCTCGAAGGGCGACGTCGACGCGATGGCGAAGCAGGGCGACGCGTTCGTGACGAAGCGAGCGGCCGAGCAGATCGGGATCGCCACCGAGGGCAAGACGGAGGCCGAGCTCCGGCACCTCATCGCCGACAAGCAATCGATCTCCTCGCTCTCGCCGACAGTGCAAAAGACCGAGGAAAAGCTCCGCAAGCTCTCGGCCGATGTCCAGAAGGACGTCGTGACCACGATCGAGGAGGACGTGCGCCGCGTGGCCGGCAAGGACGCGCGCTCGATGATGACGCGGCAGGAGATCGCCGACGCGTCGAAGGTCGTGAAGCGCGAAGCGGGCGAGGGGATGGAGTCGATCCTCAAGAAGTTCGACGACGCGGCCGCGGGCGACGCGACGAAGCTCCCGAGCCTGAAAGACTCGGCCAAGCGCATCGACGACGAGGTGATCGCGCCGCTCCTGGCAGAGGTCGAGGCAGGGCTCGGACCGAAGGGCGCGAAGGGGATCGACGGCGGCACCCGCAAGCGCATCGCGGAAGGGCTCGACGAGTTTCTGGAGAGCTACCGCGACAAGGGCACGATCTCGCACAAGCGGATGCACGAGGTTCGCCGGTACCTCGACGAGGGCATCAACTGGAAGCCTGGATCGGACGCCGAGAAGCTCAAGAGCCAGGTTTTCCGCAAAGCCCGCAACATTCTCGACGACGATCTCGCGGCCGCGGGCGATCGCGCGATGGGCAACGCGGGGGGCGAGGCCGCGCTCGAGTGGAAGGCGGCCAAGAACAAGTGGGCCGCCGCGAACTTCGTCGCGGAAGCCTCTGAGATCGGCGCGATGCGTGACGCGAAAAACCGCGTCTACGGCATGTCCGAGCTGATGACTTCGAACAAGTACAGCGCGATCGGCACGGCCGTCGGCGGCGCGGCGGGCTCGATCGTGCCCGTGTTCGGCACCGCAGTCGGAGGTCTTGCCGGTGGGCTCGCTGGTTCGTTCCTCGGCAACCAGGCTGCGAACTTCACGCGGCGATACGGCGATCAGTACATTGCCAAGATCGCGCGCGAGGCCGGCACGGACGGCGTCCTCCGGCGCGGCATGCAGGAGGTCGACAAGCTCCTGGATTCGAAGCTCGGCACCTTCCTCGGCGAGAAGGGGCTCCAAGGCGCGGCAGCCGTGAAGAACAACGCCGCCGACCTCCTCGCGCGCGGGGAGAAGGCCCTGAACGAGGCGATCGACAAGGCCGGCGCGCCCGTGGCCGTCGCGGACAAAGCGGCGACTCGCGCCGCGGACGCGGCAGAGCGGACGGCGACGCGCGTCGAAGAGAAGGTCGCGGCCGACGCGGCGAAGGTGGCTGCGCAGGTCGAGGCGGCCGCGCCTGGGCAAGTGCGCCGCGCGCTCGTCGAGAAGCTCGCGTCGATCAAGGAAGCTGGCGCCGCTCGCGTCGCAGCGATCCGCGAGAAGGCGGCCGAGCTCGGCGAGCGCGCGGGCCGTGTCCGCAAAGCGCTTCCCGGTGCCCCGACGCTGGGCCTCGAGGCCGAACGCGTCCAGAAGCGGATCGCGGCGGCCGACGAAGAGACGTACGAGAAGAAGCGCCAGCAGTACGCCGATCTCGCGCAAAGCCCCGCGCGCATCGACCAGGCCACCGCAGCCGTCCGCGTTGGGCGTCCCGACCTCGCCAACGCGCTCGGAGCCAAGCTCGCGGAGATCACCGCCTACGTGAACGCGCAGGCCCCCGCGTCGACCCAGACGCCGCTCACCCCTGGCATGGGCAAGGATCTCCCCTCGCCGAGCGAGCAGGCACGATTCCTCGCGATCGCTCGCGCCGCAGAGAACCCCCTGAGCGTCCTCGACGATCTCGAGAAGGGCACGCTCACGTCGGAGCAGATGCAGGTGGTCCGAGACCTCTACCCCGAGCTCCACGCGGACCTCGTCACCCGCGTCGTCTCGAAGCTCGCGGACCGAAAGCGGCCGCTCCCATACGCCCAGCGCCTTCAGCTCGGCATCCTGCTCGCCGCGCCGACCGATCCCTCGCTCGAGCCAGACTTCATCGCCGAAACGCAGGCGAGCTTTGCGAAGCCGCAGCCTCCTGCGCCCATGCCGGGGGCACTAGGCAAGCGAAAGCCGGCAGCTGTGGGCGCCGCTACTTCCAAGATGAGCGCACTGGAGACGGGCGCGCTCGAATAGGCAAGCGCCCTTACGAGGGCGCCATGTCTTACAAAGCACTCGCGAAGGACTGGGAGCAGGGAAATTCGGGCACCATCCGAATGGTCGACCGCTCGACCGGTGTCGTATCGACCCCCGTGTCTGTCCGAAGCGACACGCTCTACCTCGAGAGCGAAGCGCAGGGCTTCCACGCCAACGCCGACGGTGTCGTCGTGCTCGAGGCGCCCCCGCGGCGTGGCGCGCGATCGGGAAGCGCCGGCCGCAAGGCGCCGTTCACGGTCAAGGCGGGCGTGTACTACCCCTACCGCTTCGTGAAGGTCTGGGACACGGGCACCACGCTCGCTGCCGCCGATCTCATCCTCGTCTTCGAGCCGTACTGAGCCATGGGCATCGGGCTCGGGATCGCGATCGACCGGATGCCCCCGCGTGCTGCGGGCGGCGCCCCCGCGCCTCCCGACTCCGCGAACCTCCAGCTTCTCGCCGTCCCCGGCGGCCCATTTTTCCAGGACTCCGCGCGCTCGACACCGGCCGCGCTCGCCGACCTCACCGGCTCGTGGACGGACACGCTCGTCGGTGCCCGACACATTGCCGGCAGCGGCACGACGCGCCCGATTCGCCGCGCGGGCGGCCTTTCGTTCGCTGAAGACAACGTCGCCGACGTCCTCGTCTCGACGGCATCGGCGCTCGTCGCTGGCTGGTCGATCTACGTCCGCTGCGACGTCACCACGAACGCTGACGGCATCCTCGCGACGTCCTCGCCGACGACCGCGAGCGAACCGCTGATCAACACCTACACGACGCAGATTTTCGGGAGCACGAACCTCGGCTTTCAGGTCGTCTGCGCGGACCCGGGGGGCGATCTCGTCCGCGGCCTCGTGCACGACGGGACGAACCTTACCGTCTTCGCGGGCAGCACCGAAGCGACCGCCGCGGCATCGGCGCAGGCCATTGCGGCGCTCTCGATCGGCTCGACGCTCGCCGGCTATCACAAGGGTCTCGTGCGCGCCGTCGCGCTCTATCGCGGCGGCCACGACCTCACCACGCGCAACGCCGTGCGCGCCTACCTGATGGGGCTCTGACCGTGCCGAAAGCTCTCCTGGAAGCCACCGCCCGCCTCGTCCTCGACCTCCCCGCGCGCGTGCCCGTCCGCGGCGACGCCCGATACTTGAAGGACGCCGCGAAGGTGCTCAAGCGCCCCGACGGCACGATCTCCCGCGAGGAGCTTGGCGAGGCCTGGGACGCGTACGTCTCGCAGTTCGGCCCCGACGTCGTGGTCAAGAACACCCTCGAAAGCGTCATCGCGGCCGGCGGCTTCGGACACGAGGAGATCGAGCGGTACCTCGGGCGTGCGCCCTCCACCTTCCTGCCCGATGTCGCGGTGACGATCGGGCTCGACGAAACAACGAAAGACCCTTGACCATGCCCGACGATCTCGACCCCATCCGCCAGTCCGCAGCCGACGCTTTGCGACTCGCCACGCGCGCCGACGAGACGGCCGCGAAGGCGCTCGACATCTCCAAGTCGACGGCCGATCAAGTGCTCGACCTCCGCCACTCGCAGCAGCGCACGGAGGCGTCGCTGAGCACGCACCGCGTGAAGAGTGAGGAGAGGCACGCTGAGGTCATGTCGGCGATCGAAGGCGCGATGAAGAATGACAAGGCGCTTGCCGAAAAGCAGACCGCGATCGAGACGAAGCTGTCGACGGGGGACATCGGCAAGATCTCCGGCGCCGTCGCCGCGCTGCTCCTCGCCGTCGCGGGCGCCATCACCCTCGCCGCCACGCAGCTCGCCCCGGTGCTCCCCTCGGTGATCCAAGCGAAGTACGGGCAGCCTGCCGTGGTCGTGACCGTTTCGCCCGCCCCCTCCGCAGCCCCCGCGCTCTCGCACTGAAAGACCACGCCCATGGCCCCGCTCCCCATCGAAGTCCTCCGCGCCGCTCTTCTCACGCCAGCCGGGCTCGAAATCCTCCTCCGCCTCGCGGGCCGCGTCGCGCAGGTGCGCCACGTCGACCCCGTGGGCTTCTTTCAGGGGCTTTTCGACCCGTCGAAGCTCGAGGCCAACGCAGCCGCGCTCGTCTCCGCCGAGCTCGACGTGCTCCTCGTCCAGCAGGACGTCGAACTGCTCAAGCTCGAGGCCACCACGGCCGACGCGGTGAAGGTCGGCGAGACGATCGCGGAGCTGCCGGCCCGTGACTGATCAACTGCAAGCCGCGCGCATCGTCCCCACGGGGCACGAGCGCTCGCTCTGGCTGCTCTTCGAGGCGGTCGTCCTGCGCTCGCCGACGAGCATCGGTGCCGACGCCTGGGGCGCCTTCCTCGGGAGCCTCGTGGACGGCACCGACCCGAACGGGGTCGTCACGCTGGCCATCGACGCGCAACGCACGACGCTCGATGAGCTGGACCGGCCCGCGCTCACGCACCTCGTCAAAGACGTTCAGGCGGCGATTGCTGCGCGGCGCGCGGAGTGGAACCGATGACCGCCGAGCGTCCTGTCCCCGCCGGCTGGGTCTCCCGCCCGAGCCTCTACCCCGTCGGGGGCGCGCCGGGGGGAGACGGCGCGATCCTTCGCGACGTCTGCCAGCGCATCGCCGATCGCACCGACGGATGGTTCAGCGGCGACCCTGCGACCGAGCGCCTGCTCGAAGCCTTCCTGTTCTCCTACGACAAGCCCGCGACGGCCAAAGCGATGGCGGACGCGATGTACAACTGCGCCCTCACGTCGGGCGCGCTCTGCGACTGCCTCGGAGCCGAGGGCACGGGCGCGGACAGCGCCTACGCCAAGCGAATCGGCCGCGCCGTCGCCGACGTGAAGCAACTCGGGATCGACATGGGCGCCTGGGTCGACATGACGCAGATCGACGCGCCGCTTCCGTGCGGCCCCGCGTGCGTCCTCATGGGCGACAACGGCAGGCAGGGCGCCGAGCACTGGGAGAACCTCCTCGAGGGCGTCGACGACGACGGCGAGGCGCACACCTTCGGCGGGGGCCGCAAGACCGCGAAGGGGTACGGCATCACGAAGGCCGTCTACCAGTTCGAGCGGCGCGACGAGCGCAGCGTCTGGGCTCGGAAGATCGCCCCGCAGGCGGACGCCTGGCGCCGGGTGATGGGCTACATCGACCTCGAGGCGTGCGTGTTCAGCCAGCGGGCGACGGTGCCGGACGACGGGCCGGAGGCGGCGTTACTCCGCCGGCGGCAGTTTCCCGACGAGCCAGCCGACGAAGGCGAAGCCGACCAGGCCGGCGAGGACGAAGAGACCGACGGCGCCGGCGGTGGTATCCTCAAGCATGGTGCGGGCACCAAAGCCGGCCGTTTGTGCCCATCATTGCCCACCCAACCACGGGTGCCGAGCTGTCAGTCGTAGCCAGAAACGCCAGCTTGGCGCGTGGTAGCTCGGTTGACGCTCGTCCGAATTGACTTGCAAAACCATCATACGTGGGTTCGAATCCCATCCTCACCTCCAGCAATATCAAGCGGTTAGCTCTCGTTTTGGTGCGAAGCCTGCACCAAAAGCCGCACCAAACCCCGCACCAAGCCGGGGCGCCAGACGAGGGCGATCTTGAGGCACGCGACGCGGAGCTGCTCGCTCATCGCGGCCACGTAGAAGGCCTCGGCGCCGTTGGCGGAGTGCCCGAGGAGCTGAGCGCGGACGTCGGCGGGGACGCCGAGCTCGGCCAGGTGGGAGGCGACGGTGCGGCGCAGCGCGTGGAAGGTGAGCGCGTGCTCGCCGAAGCTCGAGGCGACGCCGGCGGCCTCGAGGTCCTTGCGGAGCAGCTCCGCGCTCTTCGGGCGGAACCCCGTCTCCTTCGCCCGTCGGCGCTTGCCGACAAAGACATAGTCGTCCGGGCCCGGCATGCGCCCGACGATGGGGAGCCAATATTCCTGGCGGTGCTCCTCGAGGGCGGCGACGGCTGCGGGGTGAAGCGGGAGCGTCCGCTCGGCCGCGTCGGTCTTGAGCTTACTGTCGGTCGCGTAGCCGCGCTTGCCGTGCATCGCGAGGGCGGTCTCGATGGCCACGTGTGGGCGCTCGCCGGCGAGCTCGAGCTGACGCCACCGAAGGCCGGCGATCTCCCCGTCGCGGAGACCCAGCGTCAGGGCGAGGGCGTAGCGGGCGGCGCGCTCGAGCGGGATGGCGGGCGAGTCGAGGAGCCGCTGCACGTCGGCGATGTCGGCGATCCGGGGGACCTTCTTCCCCCACGCGGCGCGGGGCGCGGGGAGCTCGGCGCGGACGGCCTGCGCTCGAGCGGGGTTCGCCGGCGAGTCGAGCCAGCCCTCGCCGATGGCATCGTCGAGGAGCACGACGAGCGTGGTGTGGACGTTGCGGCAGTAGTGGGGGGACACGAGTGCGCGGCGGCCGCGAACCCAGAGCCGGAGCTCGGGGACGGTCAGCTCGGCGAGGGGGCGGTCACCGAGGGTCGGGAGGATGTGCGCGCGCAGATGGGCGCGGTTCGCGGCGAGCGTGCCCGCAGAGACGTCGGGGCGGGCCTCGCGGAGCTTGAGCCAGTCGTCGGCCACGGTGCCGACGGTCGGACCGGCCGAGGCCAGCCGCGGCGCAGGAACGCCCCCAGAAGCGACCAGGCGGGCGGCTTCTGCCTCGGCCTGGCGCTTCGTGCGGATCTCCCTCGGGAGCGTCGTCTGACGCCACGCAGGCGCCGTCTTGAGAACCCAGCGGCCATCGGCGCGCTGGAACACCGACCAGCCTTTCACTTGCGCAGGTCGAGCCAGGCGAGCGCGGCCGCGGTGGGGATGCGAACGCTCCGGCCGACGCGCTTGATCGGCAGGCCTTCTTTGATGAGCCGACGGACGCTCGAGGGCGACACGTCGAGGTGTGCGGCGAAGCCGAGGACGTCGAAGTACTCCGGCGTCTTCGCCGGCGCCGGCGGGGGCTCGTCGGGGAGAGCCTCGAGGATGCGGTTCGCGACGTCCCGCATCTCTCGAGCGAGGGCGCGGAGGTCTTGGTCAGCCATGGCTCGGCTCCGGGTCTCTCCAGATCGCCTCGTACGCCGCACGCGCCTCGGGGCCCATCACCCGAAGCGTCTCCTCGAGGGCGCGGTCGTCTGCCTCTTTCAGATACGCCTGCACGTCGCCCGCGGTGACTTCCATGTCCACTTGCAGGCGATCGCGGATGGCCTCGAGGGAGGCCTTGTAGATGCGGCACCGGTGGTAGAGGGCGGCAGACGCCAGCGCCGTCTCCGCCTTCTCGGCCCGGGCGCGCAGCTCGGCGATCTCGGCGTCGCGCGAGTCGCGGCCGTCCTGGTAGGTGTCGAAGCCGATCACGGCCCACCCCGCTTCCCCGGCCAGCCGAAGTCGGGCGGGAGATCGAACGCGTTTCGCTTGACCATCTGCTCGAGCAGCGAGTCACCGATCTTCCTCGCCTCGGAGCGCGTGACGTCGCGGGCGCTCACCTGCAGGAGCTGGCCTTTCAGCTCGGAGATCGTCTCGCCCGCGCGGCGGCTCGCTTGCTGGGCACCCTCACGGGCGACGGCGAGCTTCGCCTCCAGCTCGGCGATCATGCGCGCTTGCTCCTCGATCACGCCCACGTGGTGCTCGCGCGCGTACTCGGCGGCGTCCTTTGCGTCGCGCTCGCGAACGAAGCACTCGTGCTCGCTGTCCCACTGCTCGATGTCGCCCTCGGTCCACTTGTCCAGCGACGGCCGCTCGACGAGCTGCCCGGTGCGGAGGGACATGTGCAGGACGGCGGGGATGGTCACGGGCTTCAAAACGCCTCCCCGTCATCCGTGAAGCCCGTGTCCAGACTGTTGCCCAGCTCGGTACCGGAGAGCGTGCGGACGCTATCGGGCTCGTCGACGCCGCCCTCGTCTTCGTCCTCGTCAGCATCCGCCGGCTCCTCGTCCCCGCACGCCGCAGCTTCGGCCGCCACCTGCTCGGCCTTTGCGGCAGCAGCCGCGTCGGCAATGGCCTTGCGCGCGAGGCGCTTGCGCTCGTCGACGATCCAATTCGCGATGCTGTCCTGCGTGGCCTGGAGATCCATCTTCGTCTTCTCCAGGTTCGCCACCGCAATCGTGTTCCGCAGCTCCGCGTGGCGAAGGTCACGCGCCGCCGTCCGCAGGCCCTCCGTCGCCGACGCGAGCTCGTCCTCGGCGTTCTCGATGTACTTCTGCTGATACCCGAGGCTGCTCGTCATGTAATACGGCGGCGTCAGCTCGGTCTCTTCGGTCGTCTCGTTCTCCACGGTCGTTCTGCTTTCTCCTCGTGACGAGGGGGCGACCCACCCGCAGGTGGGCCACCCTCTCGTCGCGAGGTCAGAACGGGATGTCGTCGTCCCCGCCGAACCCACCGCCGCCACCGAAGCCGTCGTCGTCTCCGCCCTGCTGCTGACGCCCGGCGGTGCCCTGCGGCCCGTACGAGTTACCCTCGCGCCGCTGCCCGCCGCGCTGCCCGCCGGAGCTTCCGCCACCCTCGGATCCCGGCGCTTTTCCCGTGAGGATGATCTCCTTGGCGACGATCTCCGTCTTGTACCGCTTGATCCCTTCCTTGTCGTCGTAGCTCGAGGTGCGGAGCGACCCCTCGACGAAGAGGTTCGAGCCCTTCGACAGGATGCGGTGCAGCGCTTCGGCGCGCTTGCCCCAGACCGTCACCGAGTGCCACTCCGTGCGGTCCTGCCAGACCTTGTCCCGGTCGAGATACCGCTCGTTCGTGGCGATGCGCAGGCGCAGCACGCTCTCGCCTGACTGCGTCGACCGGAGCTCGGGATCGGCGCCGAGGTTGCCGAGCAGCATCACGCGGTTCAGCCCGTCAGCCATTGGCGGCCTCC
>ERZ869921.302-NODE-302-length-33450-cov-9.252972_pt1 | contig 33450 bp, 42 predicted proteins | sample MGYA00579310_ERZ869921 | MGnify/ENA primary metagenome ERZ869921 (study PRJEB32216, sample SAMN09231816) | wastewater metagenome | place: USA: Maryland | collected 2016-06-21 | study: EMG produced TPA metagenomics assembly of the PRJNA472060 data set (Reclaimed... | reverse complement strand
CACAAAGAAATCAAAGATGTACTTAATGCGTGGCTGTCTTAGGGTTGCCGCTAACTCCCTTATACCCACCATTAACACGCAGCTATCTATTGTAATTCGGACGATAGCCGCTATTTAATCACAAAATTAAATAACTGAAACTCCCTATCCTTTTTATCCTAACCCTTCATCACAAGAGCCAATCCTCTCCCCTCTGGAGTGTTTAGATTAATGAATTTGTAGTTCCAAGAACCTGCATATTCTACTACCTTCTTAACACCTTCAATGTGTATTGAGTCATGAAAGGCAATGATGCCATTTTGAGTGACAAGCCTTTCCGCTAGTTTAAACTCCTCAATGACATGGCTGTATTCGTGATTGCCATCGATGAAGATAAGGTCAAAGTGGTTCTTAGGCAAGTCCTTCATCTTACTTAGGCTGTTATCTAGGAATAAGTCAACTACTACACCGCGATCTGTTGCAGCTTTCATCTTCGCTCTGTTCTCTAGTGTAATGTAGTCTTCAATATCAATGCCTACAAACAAGCCTCCCTTGGGAAGTGCTGCAATGATTTCTACAGTAGTCATTGCCTCAAATACTCCAACCTCAAGAACGCTTCTCGCCTTGGTTAACCTAACTAGGCTCGCTAAGAATACCGCTACCTCATGCTCTGAGTTCCAATCATGGCGTGGTGCTTCTGTAAATGTATGGTCAAGTACTTTAACCTTTGCAGGTCGTCCTACTTTCTTTTTAGGTTCTTGTGTTGTAGTGTCTTTCTTTGCCATGTCTTACTTATTATCTGCGTGTTTGTGTTGTAATATTCTGTCTATCGTGTATGAATGCCCTCGCCCTTTTGAGCGTTGTAGATTCTTTAGTATTGAGTCAATCCAATTAGTATAAAACCGAGCAGTGAATCCCACTCCCCCATAATAACTTTGGAAGTAGTACCTCTCGATTACCTCTGCATATGGCATCCCTCGCTTTGCTGCGAAATGGATATGTCCAAGTTCAGCCCCATCGTTTCCAATCTCGCTGCACTTAGGGTCTATCTCAAACATAGCAAGGGCGATGTTCATGTATAACTCATCGGGCTGCCCTCCGCCCCACTTCATACGGAGCGATTTAAGAGGCAGTGGATTCTGAGTGTAAAGGTATTTAGCAGTCTTGTACAATAACTCCGCCTCGTTGCATCTCTTGATGAATTGAAGGCTACTGTTAATGGCAGGAAGTATTGCCTTGTCACTTAGTTCGTACTTACTCCAGATGTCATCAGCCCAAGCCCACTGCATTGACTCAATCGCCCTTCCCTTATCTATTGTGTGATATCCTACCGTGTGTGATGCGTAAGGCTTGTCAAGGGTAACAAGCTGTTCTATTAGGCTGTCAATCGGCTTGAGTGCGATTGCATCAACGTCAAGGTAAAGGTTGTAATCAAATGGTAGGTACTTGTAGATGTTTACTTTTAATCTGCCCGGATCGAATGCCTTATTACTGTATAGGTCGTCTTTGTCAATTTCATGGATTGAGTCAACGACAGTATGCAGGTCTCCGCAATAACGAGATGCATCTTGTGAGCTTCCAACAAAGGCTGCAATATTTACGTTTGGTGAGTGGTGCTTGATGGTCAATGCTATATTGTACATTGCCCAGTAGTAGGTGTGTCTGCCAAAGGCGAAAAGAACTACTCCCTTAGTTTTGTTATTTGCCATTAGTCAAAGGTAAAAAAAAAGGAAGCGCAAAGCACTTCCCTTTATTCGTTCATCTCAAGCAAAACATTATTCAAAGATACCCACGGGAGCATCGTACTGCAATGGGATGTTCTTATCCCTCCATGAGAAGGTAGACTCAAATCTTTGCAGTTCGTTGTTTTGCTCTGGGATGATAAATTGAGCCGATGTTACTATGCCCTGTGGAGGGTTAACATAAACCACCTTGTCAGAATCGCATAGATACAAGAGCATCCAAGCAACCTTATCACCGTTGAGTGAATTGTAGAACTCTACGTTGTCGTTCAATACGTTAGCATCGAACATTGTAGCCGTTCTGTCTTCGTTGATTCTTATTGTTGTGCCGCAGCCTACAGGAGAGTCAACAGTTACAGGAGAACCAGCAGGTAGTGCCATACGAATATTTTGCACTAGCTTGGCAGTTCCTGCCGTTAATAATTCTTCTATCTCTGTGCCACTTGATGGGTCAGTGAGTGCAGTGCCACACGCTCCAATAACAAGCTGAGAGATGCCTCCTAGCTTATACTGGTCGCAATCTATTAGAGAGTGGTCTAGCAGTCCTGACGAGCAATATGATACGCAAGCCATAATTGATTGTATTATTTTGTTGCCGCCCTGTTGCTAGGTCGTAGCGGCATACACCTACTTGCATATTGACTTACAAATTTAACTCTTTTCATCGCCCTTATTAGGCAAGTCTTATTTGTATTACTATCCTTGCAGTAGTAGGTTGTCTCCGTTTTGAAGAAGTAGCCTGTCTCCGTTTTGAAGAAGTAGGTAGTTTTCTTGCTCACTTAGCACCGATGGTAAGCAGGCTGCATCAGTCTCTACGCACTGTGTCTTGCGTAGTATGCCATTCTTCTTAACTAACTCCATCTCTATGCTTCCTAGCTCATTGGCATCGTTCCACTGTGGCGAGAATGTGCTTGGCTCATTAGGGAAGTAAAGCACTCCGTTAACGTAAAAGTTATCAAATAGAAGTAGTAGGTTCAAGAAGTCGAATACATACTCTGGCTGCTGCTCTATGCGCAATGTTTTTAACTTTGTTGACTCGGCATAGGTTATCATCTTTCTACCATCGCTGTCTTGGTAGCTCTCTACCTCGTTGCTGTACTGCGCTCTGAAGAATCTTGTCTTTACCCTTATGCCGGGAAGGAATCCCGATCCGATGAAGCTAAAGCCAAAAGCGTTCTCACCGTTGCACCCCTCTAGCTTGGCATACTCGCAGCCATTAAACTCTCCTACTTGCAGCACGTTTGATGTGCCGCTTATCACTGGCGTTGATTCATCGCTGTATCTAACAATTATGTAATCAATCACTGCCGTGTCTCCATCAACACCATTTAGCCTGATGGTGAAGTCTGTTCCAGTTGTTGAGGTAAGCACACCTGAGTGTACGCCTACCGTGTTTTCGCTAAGAAGGATACTATCTCCTATTGAGCAGTTGATATTGGCAAATGGCGATATGCTGTTTATCTTAAACTCAACGTAGTATTCTACATCTTCGCATAGTATCGTATCACTTATCGCCCTTGGAAGGTTAACTCCCGACTGTGTGAACTCTAGGTTGTTTGATGATGCGTTGATGACAGCACCGCTAAGTAGTGTCCATCCACCGTTGTATGTGAAGTAGCCATTGATTATCCTAAACTGACCGCATACATTAGCGCAGGTGTCCGAGTAAGCAATACGGTAGCATCCTGCATCGATGCCATATAAGTCCATATCAAAGCCTACGGTTAACTTATTATCTGTCACTTGGTAGTAGTCTGCATTGTCAACTACTACCTCATCGTTCTCATCAATAATAAAGAATCGATAGTTTGAGCGAATACCTCGTGCTGATAATCCTAGTGGCTCATTGGCTAGGAAGCAACCATCGAAGGTGTCACCCGATAATGTAATCAATGGAGTTAAGTCCGTATCCATTATCGTAGTGTTGAAGTAGAATACGTAATCACCTGGTGATGTTATCTCGTACTGCTGCCCTCCTGCAAAAAAAACGTATAAGATACCTGCGTTGAGCTCCGTTACGGTAAGCCCCATCTGAAAGGTTGTGTAAATATCATCAGGCTCAATCTCAAATCTATACGAGCCTCCACTAGTGCCATCGTTGCAAATAAAGCCGCCTCCGCTTGTCCATGTCGTTAGCGTGTCTCTTGTTGCGTAGAATGGCTCTGAGGTACAGTTAAGCTCTACTTGAAAGAATATTGTATCCTCGCTATGAACTAACTGAGCATAGGTATCTTCTCCACAGGCACACGCATCTGTCGATTGGTCGAATAGTATAGGTTGGTTTGGTGTCGATATAAAGCTCATAGGTTCTTGTTGCTTCTAATTGTGAAGTTTGCCTTTTGGCGAATGATTGATTCTATTGCAATCTTTGAAGATACACCACTCGCCCCTGCGTTGATGTTGCTAGTCCTTGAAAACTTAACGGGTGCTGATGGGTTGTCCATCAATGCTTGTATCTGCTGCATAGTTAATGGTCTCTCAAAGTCGTATAAATTGCGCTTGTAGTCGCATGGGTTAAATGGCTGGAGTTCATTACCTGAAATTATAGGATATCCAATGCCTGAAAAAGTTGTATCAAATGTTGATAAATTTGGAAGTATTGGCTGTATCCACCCTCCTACTCCAGTTAACTGTCCTTCTACATCAACCCTGATTAAATCTCCTGCATCGCAAACTATTGCAGTATCAACATTGAGTATAATATTAGATACACCTACTTGTTGTTCTCCAGTTACCGATAAGATAAATTCATCGTTTGGGTTGTATCTTAATATTTTAGCCCTTACAACTCTTTCTGTTGCAGCAATTAAACCTCCTTGAAGTACTATTTGTGCGCTAAAGCTATATATGCCGGGGAAAGGGACTCTGTAAGTTCTGTTATTTAAAAAATTGGCATTAGATTGCACTGCAACATTGAAAGGTAAAAAGTCTCCAGTGGCTTGTAAGAACGATGTCCATACGGCAAATATAATATTCCAAGCTCTTGTTGTTTCTGTCAATTTATAATTAAAAACAGTATCAGCAGAGTTTGTATTATATCCATACCATACAGGAGAGTTAGGCATCCCATTTATCCAACTTGCAGCAGCCTCTTGGTTTGTGAACTCTGCATTGTAAACCGTCTGACCAATAGCATAAGGGTCTCCACGTTTTGCCCTTTTTATACTTGGAATAACTGAGTTCTCCGTGTTTATTATTATACCATTGGTGTCATAGCTCCTATTTCCCCATACAAAGATATCCTCGATGATGTTAGTGTCAAAGATTACCTCGTTAGTTAGTAGGTTCAGTTGAGTAGGTGTATTGCAATCGCCTAGCAATCCAAACACCTCGTCTCTAAATCCTCTAAATGGTGTCTGCGTAAAGGTGCAAGGAGTGTCTCCCCCGTTGCATTCCCACTGCTCAAAGAATGATGAGTTGCCAAAGCGAACTGAGGCATAAAGCATTGTGGTGTCTGCCTTCTTAGTCACCCCTGCAACACTTGGTATCTCTATTGAGTTTGACTGTGCATCAATAACACTAGCATAGTCAATGGTAAGCAGTGGTCTGCCATTGTCTTGAAGCGTAGTTTTCATCCCTAGCCTTAACTTACTAGACAGTGCTACATAGAGATTCTCGTAAGATATGATTGTCTCAACCTTTACTTGTGGCGCACCAATAGCCGCCCCGTTTAGAATCATTAAGTTTTCATATTGCCCAGATGCAAAAACGGGTGCTACACAATCTACTCTGTCATCAGTCATGCACTTAACGATATGCTTGATGGCATCCTCTACCCGTACTGTGTAGATGAAGTTGGTAGTGTCGTAAGAACCCGTTGCAGGAACAAACATATCCATTACAAACCAATCAGGAACAGATGACAGTGGAATAAGGTTCTTTGTAAGTGTAGAGCGTACCGAGAATGGAATGCTCTTATTGTTGTTTATCAAAGTGCTAAAGGTATTATCATACACCTTAGTTCTAATCTTGCACTTATCTAAGTCAGTGATGCATTCGCTCAATATGATATAGCCAGTGCATAGCCGCTGCCATGATTGACTTGCGCATAAGTACTCTACTGTGACATCCACTAGACCGCATCCGCAAGTACCACCGATAAGACCATCAAGGTATTGAAAGGCATCAGTGACAAAGGTTAACTCATTGTCGAACGATACGAAGCGAAAGTTCAGTGTGTTATCCTCGCTGATTGTTACGCCAAAGTCCTCGGCATTAGCAATGCCATTGTATATCGTGCCGTCTAGTCTAAATCGAATCTTCTGAGCCATTACCAGTTATATCTTGAGGATATACCTCCGTTTAATGCTTTGCTTATTACCTTGCCCGTGTTGCGTGTTTCTTTTCTCAATGCCACTAGCTGCCCTTCCATCTTCTCGCTGCGTAGTGATGCATTCACGTTCACGTTCATGTCTGCTTTCTTGTTATCCATCATTGCAGCCATTAGGCGAGGTCTAACGTATCTTTCTTCAATCACTCGCATGAATGCCGCCTTGGAAGTATTCATCGCCTCTAGCTCAGCCTTATGATGCTTTGCCACACCTTTGCGAGTAACGTACTCGCCACCCTCTGCCTCGATTGCCACCCCTCCTGATTCGTGCGATGATCCATTAATCCAACCACCTCGCTTAAACTTAGGTAGTGGCTCGGATGCAATCTTAGCAATCTGTGCTGCACCTGCGATACCTGCTGCCGCTGCTAGGATAACACCCAATGGGAAATCTTGCTTGAGTGCGTTAGCCACTGCTTGAGCCGTAGCGATAGTGGCATTAAATATTCCTAATGCTTTGTCTAGTCTCGCCTGCTTACGCTTCTCCTCAATTATCTTTCTGTTGGCTCTTAGGTTTATTGCCTCCTCGTTGCGCACCCTCTCGGCATAGCTTCTCTGTGAGGTGGAGTTCGCCTCTAGCTCTGCATCTCTTACCCTTTCGACATCTGCAATCCTCTGGTCTGACTGTGCCTTCTGTAACTCTGCAATGCTGTTAAGGGCAGAGGCGAATGCTCCTGCGTAGGCAAGTATCTCATCAATTTCCTCTTCTCGCTTTTTCTTCCTTTCAGCAGCAGCCTCTTCGTTTGCTTCTTTGATAGCCTTTGCCGTTTCTGCATTAATCAGCTCAATGGCTGATGCTCTTTCCTTTTCGTCTTTAATAGAATCTGTTGCAGCCTTTATTCTAGCAGTAGCCTCTAAGTTGATTAACTCAATCCTTCTAGCTAAGCTGCTGCCTAACTCAGCCTCTAGTGTTTTAACGGCATTTACCTGTGCGTTTAAGTCTGCCGTTATTATGTCATTATTTAGGTCTTTAATCTCTTTGTTGAAGCCCGTTATTATCTTAAGTTTTTCTTGCTCTGTTAAAGTGGTTGAGTCAAGAACGATTTTCTTTTGTGCCTCTAATGCTATTGTTTGCTGCTGAAATGTAGCATCCTCAGATGCCTTAGCAGCCTCTAGCCTTGCAGCTAATATCTTGGCTTGCTCCTCTTTCTCAATGTCTGCTATCTGCTTGTTAGCTTGAATCTTAATTGTTGCAATGGCATCTGACAAATCCTTTTGCGCTTGTATCTCCTCAGCTGTCCCTTGCTTGAATTTAGATTCTCTAAAAGCTTTTTCTAATTCTGCAATTTTATTATTGCTTTCGTTAAGTATCTTCTCCCGTTCTGCTAGTTGGCTGACAAAGGCTTCCGTCTCTAATGCGTTTAACCTCTCTCTTGCCTTAAGCCTTTCTTGCTCTAGCTTCTCTAACTCTTTATTGTTTTTACTAGCCTCCTTGATGCCTAATACTTGAATAGCCAATCTTCTGTCTGCTATCTCTTGCTCAAGCTCAAATATCTTTGTTTGGGTATCAATAGAATTGCTAAGTATCTGCTCATTTGCCTTAATAAAAGCAAGCCTTTGAGATAATACTTTTAACTGTGCCTGCTCTCTTTCTATCTCTAGGTTTGTTGTGTTCTTTCCAAATTCCTTTTGTAACTCTATCTGTCTATCAAGGGATTTCACTTGAGCCTGCAATGCTCTATCTTGACGAGCAATAAGCCTACCGATAACACCTAGGTCTTCATCTCCTCCATCAAGACCAAGTAACTCCTTTGTTTTGTCTATTACACTGCCTATAAATTCGCCAACCTCCTTAAGACCGGGTATTAAGTTATAAGCGGCTTGCTTTACCTTCTCAAAGTTTGTAGCTAAAAAACCAAGAGCAACAACAATAGCACCTATGCCCGTTCCGATAAGTGCTAACCTAAACACCTTTAATGCACCAGTGCTTGTTCCTACCGCTATAGAATATGCTCTTTGTGCAATGTTTAATATTGCTAACTTTCCTGCGCTCTGACCTGTAAAAAATGCTTGTACTTGTTGTAGCCCGTTTAGTATTGCCATTAAAGAGTTGGTCTTTGCAATAGCTGCTTGAACCTCCTCGTTTCCTTCTGCAAATAACCCTGCTGCGCCTTCTGCTATGGCAAAGCCTCCTGCAAGTGCGCTAACCGAATCAATGGCAGCATCAAACACAAAGGTGTTGCTTGATAGTGCTTTGATGCGTTCTTGTGTATCTCGTATCTGATCCTCTAACTTTGCCGCTGAAACCGCTAAAGATTCAAACTCCTTTGTGTTAGCCTTACCTTCTTGCTCAAGCAATGACAACTGCTGCTTTAAGTCTCTTAGTTGAGTAGTTAGCTTCTTGTTAGCTACGATAGCCTTATCCTCTGCTTTGGTCTCGTTGTTTATTGAATTAGTCAGCTTATCAAATTGAGAACGGACTTTATCAGCCTCCTCTCTATTCTTCTTATACTGCTCGGTCAGACCCTTGCCAGAAGAAAGCAGTTGCACCTCTTCTTGGTATAACTTCTCTAGTTGAGCCTTAAGCGTTGATACAGATGCCACTTGGCTATCTATTGCCTTCTTGGTCTCCTCAGATGCAAAGGCAGCCTTTCCTGCTGCCGCGACCTTCTTGTACTCTGCCGTGACCTCTGCCGAGGATTGCTTTGCCGAGTCACTTATCTGCTCGTTAGCCTTAGTGACTTCTAATACTGCCGCCTTAAGCCCATCGACATTACCCTCGTATTCTATTAGTACCTTCGCCATGAGCGTTAGATTTTATGTGGTGTTCAAATTTACGTAAATAAACCTCAACGCTGCCGCTCATAATTGAATTGTACTCTTGTGTATTACCTCCACTTAACGCCATCACTTGCGCCTTAAGGTCTTCCTCTACCTTTAATGCTTTGAATTGAGGCGAGAAGTTAACACTCCCATCTGCTCCTTTAACACCGCCATCTGTACCGCGTTGTGCCTCCATAGCTCGCTGAAGTCTTCTTGCGACATACTCAGCAAGGGCTTTAGCCGCTCGATACTCAGTGAGATAAAAAAACCATGCTCGCCCTCCTTATCTGCGAGCTTCTCGAATACTGTTATCTTCTGCTCGTGAATCTTAGAGTTAAGCTCACCCGTGGCACTCTCGTCATCCCTAACAGTGAATACTGCCGCGATATTTAAAAGAAGGTCTTTGTGTATCACCGTCTGCTGCCTCTCCCTTAATGCGTGGATGCACGTAGCTACCACCGCTGCATTTTTTGGAATACTCAACCCTTTGCTTAGTGCCTTTTCCATCACCTCTAGTATCATGTCCATCTCGCCTCCGCTAGTGCCGCTGCTTAACCTCTCAAGCAGTGTCATCGAATTGGTGAACCGTTGGAAAGGTAGGCTTAGCTCGTTAGGGAATCGATAGTACTTATGCCCATCGTGTTCAAAGGCGAGAACTAACTTGCTCCTTGTGTCTTGCTCATAGTTGAATGAATGAGCCTTTGGTTTGCGCTTGAATATGTTTAGTATGTCCATGGTATTTTTATGCTTTGCCCCAATATCCCTCTGGGCATTCCTCGTCAGGTACTCTTTGCTTTGCTGGTAGGAAGCAGCCGCAGTTATTGCAGGTGTTGTATTCGCTCTTGAAGTCGCAGCCATCACAGATGGGCTTTCGCTTATCTACTAGCCGTGCGCTGTGCTTGTCGTCCATTAGCCACAAGTAGAAGCCGTGGATGATGTTTCTAATCTTTCTCATGGAGTAAGCTCAGCTATGCTATCTGTCTCTGATGTGCTTACCACGCTGAAGGTGATGCACTCATACTCGATGGTGTCAACTAATATCGCCACGGCAGGGTTGTTAATCTTGCCCACTGTTACCCATAGCGTGTAGCTAGTGCGCTGCGACAGTGCCACGTCTTCAACTATGATGATTCCATCCTCGTCAGATGTTACCTCAAAGGTTTGAATCTTTCCCGTGCTAAGTGATTCCACCGCGACAGTGTATGCCGTTAGTGCCTCCACCTCTCCGAATTGTAAGCCAGTGGAGCAGGTGTTGACGAATGCGCCTGCATCATAGCAGTCAGTACATAAGCTCATTGTATTTGTTTTTTAAGTATTGCATTGACAAAGTAACGAAAGTCGTCTAATAAGTCGGCACGTTGCTCTAACTTATTTCTGTTGCTCTTTATGATATGCCCATCAGCATCGCACTGCACCTGCTTGGCATCAAAGATAAAGCCTTTGCAGTTTGGGTGCGCCCTGATGTTTAGTCTAGTGAGTGCCGTGTTGCAATCTACCCGTGAGTTGCTATGCGTTGGGTTGGCAGGAAGCATGAACTGACCATCGCTTAGCTTGAGTATCTTCTTCATCTGCATATAGGCACTTGAGTTATCCCTTTGCTGATATGTCCTTCCCTTGCCCATTGCATCGCCAGTAATCCTTATCATCCCCCTTTGGCAGTCGTATGCCTCGATGTGGTCGCACAGTGCCTCTACGCTGCCCTTCTCGATGACTATCTCATCCACTATGTTAACCGTGTTGCCGTGGTGCTGAATGACCAGGGCGCACAGTGGTGATACGTTAAAGTCAACGCTGAAAAAAGTAGGTAGGTTCTTGTTGTGTATTGCCTCGGTGCTAATGTGCTTGTCATCCCTCCATGCGTAAAGAAATGGATTCTCTGCGCTATCCACCGCATCCCAATCGCCCTCAACAAATCGTGCGTAGTCAACAGGAGAGAGGCTTAGTAGGTTCTCTCTGTATGCATCGGGAATATGTGGGTTGTCGGTTATCTTACTAGTGATGAACTTCCACCTAGGGTTGAGTGTCTTATTCACGTATGGCTCGTAGAATAATTTTTTAGTCCAATTCTGTGCAGGGTTAAGCGTGGCGAAGATTACCATCGGTGGTGTGCCTTCTGCTTGTAGCCATGTACCCGTTCTTTCTATCGCCTTAAAGAAGGTCGCCTCTTGGCACTCGTTAATCTCATCGAAGCCGAAGCCATTAGCCTCAAGCCCCTTGAACCTATCAAGGTCTTTATCTTGCTCAAAGGATTCTGCCATGAACATTATCTCACTGCCATTGGTAAAGGTAAGCACCTGAGTGTCGTGATTCCATCCTACTAGCTTATCTCTGAAGCCCATATCTAGTATCCCTTGTGTTGTCGGGAAGGTATTTCTCTTTAGATCAGGTAGTGACTTTCTGATTATTATCCACCTGCTCTTGCCGTATAGCAGAGCAAGGTACATGAACGTAGTTATCAATGCATAACTCTTGCCGCCCCTGATTGCACCTCCAAAGATTATTGCTTGGTACTTGCCGCTCGTGGCGTGGCTAAACGCTAGTGTCTGCTTCGCTGTTAAGTTCACTCTTGTCTAAGGTGATAACTAATGGTGTGGTGGTGGTGATGGTGGTTTCTCCATTGTTTGCCCACAAAGCACGTTGCCTATTTGATAGCCAATGTTTAGCCGCAGCAGTGTCGCTTGGCAGTTCCTTATGCAAGGTAACAACCTCACCATCTCTTGTGATTGCCTCTTCTTTTATGATTACTCCTATCGCTCTGTTGTACATCGCACGAGCCACTTTGCCGTCTGCTTCTTCCTTTCCTCGCGTTAATGCCTCCAAAAATTGTGGGTAGTCGTTCTTGTAATTACTGAATGTAGAATCGGCTATGCCTAATACTTTTGCCATCTGCACATCGGTAAGCCCTAGCAGTGCCATCTCAAAGACTTGGTCAAGCATCTTCTCTTGGAATTTACTTGGCGCACCTGCGTTGCTCTTACGTTCTTTGTTTTCTTTGTTCATGTTGTGTGGTTTTTTATTCCACTGATACGTTAACTGCTTCTATCTTGTTCGCATAGTCTGTTATGTCTTGCCCTGTGATTACTATTGTCACTAGGTAGCCATCGACAACTACATCACAGGCATATAGGTTTTGCATCTCATTGATTTCTTTAAGCACTCCCATGCCGTACATCTGACCTACTGGGTGGTCTTTGCCTTGCTCTATTGCCTTCTCCAGCTTGTGGATAGGGAAGGTAAGATAGAAGTCTTGATTCGTTCCCGGAAAGGATAGCCATACCGATGCGGTGTTTGCCTGAGTGCGGTCAAAAAAGCCTGAGCGAGTTCTTGTGTTGGTCATTGTATTGCAAAGTTAATGATTTTGTTCGTCAATTCGTTTTTTTACTATCGTTATGAACTGCTCCATGCGTGACTCGTAGAATGAAGCAAAGGTATTGTAGCCTCTATTGTTTGACTCCCATAGCGCATAAAGGCAAGAGCGAAGCCGCTGTGATGGTGTCTTGCCTCCCATGTCTTCCTTGTCGAGTTGTATCGATTCAAGTGCCTTGCGCTCCTCATCGGCAAACTCCTCCTTCTTGAATGCCATCACTCCATACCCTTCGCTCCACTGTGCTAGTAGCTGCGCCATCTTATCGGGTGTCAGCTCCTGAGTGCCTATCGTTACCTTGAGGGTTTTATCCCTTCGTGTGCTGATGCCCTCCACTTGGCAAGGGATGAATAGGATGCTACTTTTTTGGCTCATTGCTCTTGTCCTCCTCGATTATCTTCTCAATCAACTTAGCGACATGAAATCTAACATCCGCCTTTAGTCTCTTTGGTACTCTAAAGCAAGTCACCTCGTCTCTTAGCTCTTTTGCTTTCTTGGCCTTGATAGGCTCTTTTGTCTCTTTTGTCATTCGTAGTATTTTACTGACCCTGCTCCATCGCATTGGTCGCATTTAAGTGATCCGATTATCTCTGGCTTGTTTGTCTCCTCATCAATGCCTGTCTCATCAATCCTTCCCTTTCCTTGGCACTTGTCGCAGTCGATGTACTCATCTGTACTGTCGAAGTATTCGTATGGGTGTGTTACTTGGTAGTCAGCCATTACTTTATAATTTTTATTGCTACTAAGTGCGTGAATAGTTCGTTTGCTGTTGGCTTGTTAGTCTCTATCCATAAGGCGATATCTGCTGCTGTGTTGCTTTTTATGCTCTTAACAAGGCTGTCTCCGTATGGGCTAGGCTTTTTCTCCTTCTGCTCATCTGTCACTAACTGCAAGATGCTTCTATCTATCCATGTCTTGCCAATGAGTGCCGAGCCGTTTACGATAGATGCCACGTTGTACTCCTTGTCATGCCATCCCATAGGTCGTTTACCTGCCTTGAATTTAACTCGCTGAAGTGGTTGTGTGGTCATCTGTTATCGTTGCTTGGTTTGCAAATGTAATACTTTGGTAATACAAAGCAATAAAAAGTGTGATTTTTATTTTCCCTAAACATTCCCTAACTATTCCCTAAGTCATTTTTTTTCATAGCCACTCCTCTTTTTTTTAGAAGCAAGAGCCAATCGTAACACCTATCAGTGTAAACTTTCCTGATCCATGTGTTAGGCAGTGCATCAACCCATTGAGCATAATAGCTCTGGTGGGTCTTAACTGTCGAGTGATAGGTGTATGCCCCATCGATGAGTGTAATATCTTCTGGAGTGTAGTGAGCCATCAAGGACTCAACTATCTGCTCCTTATCAAAATTCTGTTTCATTACTATCTAACCAGTTTGAACTTGTGAATTGACTCATTGAGCCGCTCGGTGATGGCAAGAAACTGCTCCCTCCGTGGCTCGGTGCATTATCGAAGAACTTAGTCACCGTCCTATTATGCCTAAACTCTACGCTTCCCGTAGTGCCTTGCCTATGCTTCTCGAATAAGTAATGCACCTCATTGGTGTATGGCTTACCATCCTCGTCATTCAATCCGTAGTAGGCAGGTCGCCAAACGAAGACCACCGTGTCAGCATCTTGCTCTAGTGATCCACTCTCGCGAAGGTCTGAGAGGATTGGTTTTTTATCTGCCCTTTGTTCTACGTTACGCGATAACTGAGCTAGGGCAATAATTGGGATGGATAGTTCTTTTTGAATAGCCTTGATGCTTCTGCTTATCTCTGCCACCTCAAGCTCTCTGTTGCCTCCCTTCCATCCTTCGATGGTCATCAGTTGAAGGTAATCAATGATTGCCCACTTACACCTTCCCTTGCGATGCTCTCTCCTGATTACCCTTATCGCCTCGTGTATTCCGCATCTTGCCTTGTCGTAGATTAACACTGGCAGCCTTTCGATGTCTCCTATGCTGCGCTCAAATTCGTGCAGCTCTGCTTGATTTAGATTGCCATCACGTAGCCTTGTGCTATTAATTAACTCATCTGAGTTTTGTAGTATTAGCCTTTGGCATAGCTGTGAGTTGTTCATCTCAAGGTTGAAGTAGATACCTGCCTCCTTGCTCTGCATGGCATGATATAGTGCCAAGGCTGTTTTACCCATCGATGGTCGCCCGGCTAAGATGATGAACTCGCTCTGCCATCCTCCCGTGAATTTATTAAGTGCCGATAGCCCAGTGTCTACTCCTGTCGTCTTTCCTGACTCGGCTAACTGCGCCCTGTTGTAGTATGCCTTTCTCTCAAGGTCGGATAGCTGCTCCATGTCGATAAGGTTATCCTCCATCGCTCCCGTATCGAGGAGTTGATTGAGCCTCTTGATTATGCTCTGAGCCGATTGTATGCCGTTTCCTTTTGTGTTTAATACCATAGCCTCCTCGGTAAGTACCCTAGAGACTTTGCGAGTAATCATGTCCTCGGTCAGCATAGCAAGGTATTCATTCACTGGCTCGTTGTAGGTCAGCTGCTGTTGCCAAAATAGTACCGATTCGAGGATGCCCTTATCTTTTGAGATTTTAAAAAGATTTATAGAGGTCGGTGTTAATCCGCTTTCGATTACTTTTTGCGTTTGGTTGAATGCTTGAATGCACTGTTCGTCTGTGAACATCTCGGCACTTAGCCTTGGCATAAGGTCTTTGTATTCTCCCGATGGAGCATACAGTATTGCGATAATTGCTTGTTGTGGTGTCATGTCATCTTAACCCCTTGAGAGGCTCTTGTAAAGGTTGGTTGAGTTTGTTTGGTGTTTATGTCTTTAAGAGGATAAAAGGTTTGCCAATTTGCCTCTATTGAGTTTTCAATTATTTTGATTGCTATATTTTTTTTATCGCCTGAAAGTTCTCTGAGTTTTTTGATTGATAAATTAAGAGATTTTTCAGTAGGTGGTTTTTTTATCTTGATACGCATCTCTATAAATTCCAAAAAAGTATTTAGTATTTCTTCATCCTTAATTAATTTATTCTGCTCGATATAGTCTTTATATTCTTTAATAGTCTTAACGTCTTTATACGTCTTATGATTATGGGAAGTGCTTTGGTATGTGCTTTGGACTTGCTTTGGTATGTGCTTTGGACTTGCTTTGGTATTTTTTACCAGAGCAATTACGTTGCATTTGTATTGATTTTTTGATTCTTGAACTATTTTTATAAATCCATTTTCGATTAGTTCATCAAAATGTTTCTTGTAAGTTTTATAAGATTGTATGTTAACTCCATTCATTATTTGAGTTGATGAAATACCAAATGAAGGTTTCCAATGTAATTCATTTGCAACTGACAAAATGTAAAAGTAAATAGCTGTTGATGTACTGCTAACTTTCTCTGGGTTGTCTGATGCCCAGTTCCAATAACCATTGAAGTATTCAAACATGGCTATTTACTAAAGTCAATTAAATAACAAGTCCTAATCTTATATCTTAAAGCCTTATTAAGAAGAGTTAATTTAGAAGGCAAAACAAGCTCTTCTATTATTTCATTTACAATATCCTCTTCATTGTCATTTGCCCTATAAGCACCCTTAATCATTGCTGTTAAATACTCTCTTACAATCAATTCATCTTCTTGCGAATACTTTGTTTTCTTGCTCATATTTTTTGGCATAAAAAAAGCCCTTAAAGGCTACGGTCGAAGCGAGTCGGTTAAAACTCTCGTAGCTTTTAAGGGCAAAATGTTTTTAGTTCGTCAAGGCTTCGACCTCTTAACGTGGTAAATATACAAAAAATCAAATAAACCCAAGCAGCTTTTTCGCTCCCTTAAAATCTTATTATATAACTACTTACTGCTTGGGCGCTAGGCTTCGTGCCTAATTACTTTAGTTTCAAATAATTGTCAATCTTCTCCATGCACTCATCGAAGCCTACTGCAAACTCTGCTAGGTATCCTTTCTTTTGGAGTGTGCTAAGAATCTTAGATTGCTCTAACAAGTGAATGTTTTTTTTTAGTGTTTGCCCATCCTTTAAATAAGGCGATTCTCCCTTTCTTTTTATCTCCAAGAACAGCCCATGATAATCGCCCCTTGCCTCGCAAATGAATAGGTCTGGATAGCCCCTGTGAGGGTTAAGTAAACTGTGTTTAATGGCTTGTCCTTTTGTCATCTTCATGCCTGCTGCGAAGTCGAATCTGAATATCACCCTTGGGTAAGCATAGGATAAGTACTTAACAATAGACTGGTAGATATTAGCCTCCTTTACATTAGATCCATTCCCTTTAATATTCTGCATAGCTCTGAGTAGTTGTTATGATATTGTAAGTGACACTTAGGCAATGATAGCATATTATTGTGAATCCTCTGAGCATACATCGCTGTCACCCTATCGTAGGGAATACCTCTTTTTGTGTGCTTGGCAACAGCCTCTCCAGTAATCGTGTAGAGCTTTGTCTTGTTCATCTCATTAGCCCACCTAGATAAGGTGACATTGAATATAGCCCTTCTTAGGTCAGTTACTTTCTGCTTCTTGGAATCAAAAGAGTCTTGACAAGGGAAGATATCTGATGCAATCCTGACAACTACCTTAACCCATTGGTCAAGTGTCTTAGGCTTTTTTGCAATCTTATGGGCAGCCTTGTACTCGTTAATTATCAAGATGTTAATCATTATGTCGCTTATTGTGCCTCCTTGAATCTGTTGCATACCGCTTGCTCTACCTGTTCCCATTGTGTGCTTATGTATTGGTTGATTAATGTCTTAGCTATTTCAATCTCAGCATCAGTGTGGCGATAGTACATTATTGCATTTGGGTCTACTATGCCGTTCCTTGCCTTGATGTTAACTCCTATGTAGTAGAATTTATCTGGCGAGATACCTGCAACCATCGAGAACCATACCGCTTGAATGTGGTTGTAGTGTGCCATCATGTCGTCTTTAAAGTCTAGTATATTCTTGCAGGAGGTGGTCTTTACATCGGCAATTATACCAACCTTATCATTCTTGATGTCGTGCATTGCCTTGGCAGGAATTACTCTCCCTAGTAGTGACAGTTGACTTACTTGCGGCACTTCAAAGGATGCATCGCTGAAGATTGCTTTCCCGATTGGCGAGGCAAGGATGGATGAATATACCGATTTTGCCTCTTTGTCCATCATGCTAGGAGATACCTCAAGCAGCCTTTGGTGAAACGATGCGCCCTTGTTGAGCGCACCGTGTATCCTTGTCAAGTCTCCGCTGTAGTATTGCTTTATCCGTGATGCCGATAGGGCAGGATAGTAGATGTAGTCCTCTCTAGTCATCTGATTACTTGTGTTTGCTGCTCGTATAACTCAATGCCCTTAATCCTTTCGCATCCCACCTTGCGCATCGCCTCTGGCAATCCTTTAAGTAACCACTCAGGGTCGAACTTATCAGCAAGGATAAGCACCTCAACGACCTCTGCCCAATCTACGAAAGTGCCGTCTTGCTTTGCCTTTATCGTTGTGCGGATGTTCTTAGGCTGCTCGATGATGATAGATACCGATTGATCTATTAGGCTGCCAAGCACATCGGCACTTGTCTCTTGTGATAGTGCCTTTGCTGCGTTTTGCTGCATTAACTCATTCGCCTGGTCTTGTTTTACCTTTTGCTCTTTGGCATAGCCTAGCATCATTGCCTTGGCTTTTGCTACGTACTCTTGCAGTGGAGCGATGGCATCTTTCTCGATGTTCATAATGTGCTTCTTGGCATCATCGAGCGGCTTGGTTATCTCTTTGCGATGGTTCTCGATTAACCTGATGGCATCGTTTGCTAGTTTTGCCGTGTACCCAACCTCATCGTGTTGGAGTTGGCTAGTGACTAAATCGGTGGAACTAGCAATGTACTTATGCGCAATTAGCACTTGGTCAGAGTTCACTATCTCAGTGAGCTTGTCTGATAATATTTGTATTTCGTTCATAGTTCTGTAGTGTTAGATTGTGATTTATTACCCTCTGAAAGCCTTACGTAGTTCTCAAACTCCTCAAGGTACTTGTTGTTTGCTTTGGTCAGCTCGTGGCATAGGTCGGAGAACTCTACAAGTTGATTCTCTAAAAAGTCAATCCTCGCTTTTAGCTTTGCCGTTTCATCGTATGTATCTAAAGAGGCTTCCTTAGTAACTTGCTCTTTTGGTTTTATTTGCTCTTTTCGCTGCTTTAGAAGCACGTATGATAGCATTGCTATGCATAACACTACAATGATATAAAAAGCCGCTACAATCAATTCTATTGAGTTCATGTGTTTAAGTTTTTAAAAGTGAGAAAGTGGGGGAATTTTAATCCCCCTTATTATCCCCCCACTATGTGAATAGTTAAAATGGCATACCGTCTCCTTGCTCTTCTCCAAGCGCACCCCATACATCAGCCTCTGCCTTGTTTGGCTTTGGAGGCTCTTGCCTTGGCGGTGTTGTTGGCATCGGCTGCTCATCCATAGTAGCATCCATGTAAGCAATAAACTCATCGCTCTCTTTAATCTTATCTTTGATAAACTCAGGCAATGTATTGAACACTGTGATGTCTGGAGTTGAGCAAGAGAAAGCAACTAGTGGGTTAGTCGGTGGTGGGCAGGTCATGCCCTTTGCAAGTGGTGTGATAGCCGTGATATTGGCATAGGTATTATCTCCCTTTGTGGTATGCACAATGTTTACTTGGCACTCCTTACCTAGCAAAGAAAAGATATTGAATGATGAAGCCTCCTTGTCGGTCATCTTAATGCCAAGCCATGAGGTAACATCCTTGCGCAGTATTGCCTTTTCATTCATCGACAAGGTGTACATAGAGCGCACATAGTAAGGCTGCTCTCCGATTTCATCGCTAAATGTTGCAGTCTCAAAGGGAGTCTCAAAAAGAAGCTGTACTTTTCTTTTCTTGCCGGGGAAGTTACCTCCCTGCTCTGTCGTTCCTAAGTCAATTACTTGATAGCATCTAGCTACGTGCATCCCTTGAGGGCAAATTTTTCTTTCTCCGCTGCCTCCTACGGGCGCAGTTAATGTTGGTGTTTTCATAAAAATATAAGTGTAAGTGATTAAAATTCTACTGTTAGCATTGCACCTCTGAACTGATCGTTTACGTAGTCCATTACCTTGATAAAGATATCGGCATATTCAGTGACAGATAATGGAATGTACTGGCGAAGGTTGTAAGGTACTCCGTGCTTTTCTTCGGTGTGGAATTGTCTTGCTAGGGCTGCCGATTTAGTATCAGAGCGAACAAATAAGCCCTTGTGTGAGCCATCGTCTACAAGTATTGTAAGTTGCCCAGTAACGTGGTTGTAGTGGAAAAATTCAGTTGCCTCTACGTTCTTGAAAATTGTCGTTGTGTCCATAAAAGAGTAAGTGTTTAAAAGTTTATAGGGCAAATATAGAATCTTATGTAATACAAATTACATTCAATATCTTTATTGCTCGATAAGTCTTTATAACTTACTGTAATACAGTCAACTAAAATTTACAAATCTGTTAGGTTCTTTTTTCTCAAGGCGACAAGCAAGGCAATAACAAGGGCAAGTATCACCCAAATAAAGATATAAGGCTTTGGGTCTCTTTCTCTTAATACCTCGCTGCGCTGTGTTAGAACGTGCTTCTCTTGCCAAGCGATATGCACTGCCATTGAATCAATTATACACTCGCTAACGAGCGTGTTGAGGTCTGGTCGCGTTATCTCCATCCTTGCATTGCCCTTTTTCACAGGTCTTGATATGCTGATTATTGGCACTCTATTTTCATCGCACTCAATCTTGATGGTATCCCTTAGCGTTAATGATGGCGTGTAGATAATACTATCCCTATTGACTATGCTATCCCTTTTTGTGATGGTTACAAATTGAGGGCAAGTGCTGCATATCTTCTCTCTCTTGCGCTCTGATACGCAGGAAGATAATAGTATCAAAAACAATAGCAGTATCCTCATAGCTTCTTAATATTATCGAATCGGTTAACCAATCTTTTTATTTCATCATTCAAGCCTTGTAAGCTCTTGAAAAGCATTCTAGTAATCTTATCGTCTGGCAAGTTACTGAGCCTTACCAAGCCCTCAATATTGGCGATGTGCTTCCTTAGTGAATGGTTGAGTGAAAAGTTTATTTTCCTAAGTAGGTCGTACTGCCTTTTCATCCTGCCGCTACCATCCTCAAAAGAGGGGAATAGGTCAATGCCGATGCATACATAGCCACCTTTAAAGCTCATTATCTCAAACAGCCCCCAAGCATAAGTGCCATCGTTCTTGATAGTCCTGACCTCGATAAATTTAATGCTGTTGTGGGCTTGTCTTTTGAGCCTTAACGCAGCCACCTCAACTACCTTGATGTCTTTTACGTGCAAGATGTCATGCACCCTCAATGGGCTAATATGCTCAAATGAATCTCTGAAGTGCTTATTAGAATCGATGATTATGCCGTCCAGATCAATCTGGAGATAGTACCAATTTCGGCTGTATTCAAGCAGTAGCATATCGCCAAATTTAACACTTTATTAAATAGGTAATAATACTCATATCTTCACGCTGCTAATATGTCTTTTATCATCCTGTTCCACCTTGGTACTGACTTATAAATATAAGCAGAGGTGATGCACAAAGCAAAGAATAGGTTAAATCCTTGAGCAGATGTATCTAAAGGGTATGGCCAGTGATTGACAACAGTACTAGGCTCAATGCTAAAGGTGTACTTTTTAGCACTTGGATAAATGGCAGTTGATGGCTCAGTTTTGAAATACATTATTTGAGCAGGCAGTTCTTCCCACTTCCCATCCAAGGTAAGGGAGTCACGAACCAAGCCCTTGTGATACCCATCAAGCGACATTCGCACAGATACAGCCGAGAATGGAGTATCTACTGGCGTTGCCCATACACCACACAAATGCGACATCTCAGCCTTATATATCAATGACCTTGGCGCAGGTCTTAATATGACAGTGGTGTCACGATAGGTAGCACCACAAACGAGAATAGGGTTCATCTGGTCGAACTGAACCGAATCAGCCAATAAGGTGAGATACCCTTGTGTCATTATTGTATCTCTATAGGGATTCATCTTCAGTTATATTTTTTTTGAATACTCCAAGTGGGTCTATCCTTCTATGAATGAATCCTCCTGCCCAAAGTAATATTGCAGCCACCGATGCCGTGTAAGGAGATACCATTTCAAAAATCACAAGCCATGTGAGTATTGCGATTGACAATCCTCCAAATGTACCACGCCAATACTTAGCTATGATACGAGCATAAATAACACGCTTAGACATGATTCTATCTTTTTGGTAGGTAGAACATAAATGATTTGTCGTTAACACGTCTTCCGAGTAGATCATATCCTCCTTGTGGTGCGCTAATATAAGGAATGTCCACGTAAACGATATCTGATATGTGGGCATTGCCATTGTAGTCTAACTCACGAATTGCAAAGTAATGCTGCCCTCCGATGTTAAATGGTATCGTTACGTTGTAATCCGAAAGGCTAGAGTTGGTCGATTGGTATGGTGTTACTGTTGCTATCTTGTTCCATGTGTGACCATCTACAGAATGGATTACTTCAAAGCAATTAGTGCCTATGTTGCTGCACGTTAACCACCTGACATGAAGCTGCGAGTCGCTGTGGTATGCGTAAATTCCACACCACGTTACAGCCAAGCCGCCCGATAGTACTGTGTAAGGGCAGAAGTTATCTATTAACTGTGCTTGGATGGTGTAACATACAGTGACAGTATCACTGCCTTGTTCTATGTATGGAGAGTCCTCTATTAGCTGACATCCGATGTACTGCTTTACCGATGTAACATAAGCAGGTTGCCCAGATGGGGATGAGTAGCTAAATGCCGCCACTTGCCCTTGATTAGTCCTAGCCACCTTCACGCAGATGGTAGTGTCAGAGATTGACTGAGATATGCACTGCCCTGTAAAGTATAGGTTAAAGAACCCCGGTATGGCAATGTATGAGTTTAATATCCTTGTCGCCTCGCATTGAGCATAGGTAAAGGAGATGAGCATTATTGCTAGGATGGTGGCTACGGCTTTCATGCGTAATTATACGCAGCCGATGTGATTAGGTTATAGGTGCAAAGTAAAGACTTGCCTCTTCGCTTCTTCTTCTTACAAGCCCTAACAATACCTTGCCTGATGCCTTGTTCCACCTCATAAACTCATCACGTATGGTTATGTCCGAAGGGTCAGCCTTAATCTTTTTCAGGAGCGTTGACTTGGTGAATGCTCCGATGCCTAAGTTGTATGCGAATGATACTATTGCACTTAGTTGATTATCGTTAAGGTTGAGTTCGAATTGCTTGAGTGAGGCGACAATCTTTCCGCAGTGAATATTTAAGTACTGCTCTGCTTGACTTGCTGTAATGGTGTCGCCCCTTTGCACCTTGCTGCCGTTAGGATATATCGTTGTTCCGTATCCTATGGTGTAGACATTGGCAGGGCAAAGGTAGGCAGTGAGCCGCCTACCTTCGTGCTTCTTTATTATGTCAAGGTTTAATGGCATTATAACGAAATAAATCCGATGCTTCCAGTGGCTGTGTTTTTGTAAATGTAGGTTGACCCCGTTACATATCCATTGCCTGTTGTAATAGCTGTTGCCGCTGCCGTTGCATCTGCAAATGTTGCGATTGAATCATTGGATATTGCAAAAACATTATCGCTTCCAGTGTAACCATTTGAACCATCATAACCCGCTTGAAGTCCAATAAAAACACCATTGTCTTTACTGTTTCCATATCCTGCTTCTTGTCCTATTTGAACGCAGTTTACTCCTGTATTTACTGCTCCTGCATAAATTCCTATTTGAACGCAATTTGCTCCTTCATTCGATATTCCTGCATTTTGACCAATTTGAATACAACTATTACCTATGTTTGATGCTCCTGCGTATTCACCAATTTGAATAACGCCATTGCCCAAATTATTACCTATATTCACACCTATCTGTACAACAATGCTTCCTGCATTACTTATCCCTGCATTATTGCCTATTTGAACGACATCAGATCCCGTATTGTTCGCCCCTGCCGAGATGCCTTGAAAAGTATTTGAGGTGTTAATTATTACGGGTGTAAAAATATCCACTCCTAAATCGTAGTTACCCCAAAAGCCCTCAAAGTAGGTTGAGCTATCAGATGAACCCTCTTGAAAGCCTGCGCAGCTTACTTGCGTTGCGCTCTTGCCCCATACCCTTACAATGCCACCCACTGCATTAGTGACTCTATACATTGCCCTTGGGTTAACAGTGCCACCACTACAAGCAGTATTCAATGCCGCATTAGTGATGTTTATCACAGTCATAGCAAAGTCATACACCCCGTTAGAGTTTACCAACTTACTGCTTCCATCAGTTGGTGCAGCATCGAAGTCAAGGCGCAAGTGGTCTCCGCCAGTGCCGTCTCCTAATATTGGAGCATCTGCCGTTACAGCACCACCGCCACCGCCTGCTGTCGTCCAAGCAACTTCATAATCGGTATTACTTGACTTAGCAAGGACTTGACCCGTAGTGCCTCCGCTAGGAATTAACCTTAGAGCAGCAGATAGCTTCCCTAGTATGTAGGTGTAGATATTTACAAATGCGCTTTGCTTACTCGTGCCTGCTGCACTTTCGCTCGTGTCGCTAACATCAACGCCATACAATAAATCATCATCTGCTGGTGTTGGGTTACTTGGTAGTATTGGAAGTTTACGTCCTGCCATTTTAGTTAGTTATTAGTTATGTAATTGTATGCCTCTGTTGAGGTCGAGAATTTAATTGCATTGATTGTGAACTGCTCGATGTTAATTAGAAACACACCGACATTAGTACCTAAGTGCAATGTGTTGTCATCAACGACTTCGCACAATTCCACTTGCGATGCAATTGCACCAATCACCGATGTTGTAAAGGTAACAAAGCTACCTTCGAGATTTATGTCTATCATAGTTTTTCGATTAAGTACATTGAGCCAAAGTTTGTATCCGCTGCGTTTGAGTTTTGTAACGCAAAAACAAAATACCTCGCTAATGTCCAGTTAATAATATTTACTCCTGCGCCTTGTGCATAGTTTATATCAGTTGGACTTCCAGTAAATGCAGAATGAAGTGTTTCTGTATTATTACTTGCGTTTTTAATTACGAGATGCCTTTGTATTTGTGCAAATAAACTGCTAGCCGTTCCTGAGTTTACTAATCCACCTATTAAAATGGGTGTTCCTGTTAAATCCGCAGTTGCATTAACATAAATTCTTAATGACATAAATCCAGCAGAACCAGTTTTTCTAGTACGATAGGTTACTCTTATAATATCACCAGCAGCAAATGTATTGGCATCAATTAACTGAGTATAAACTACTGTGTTTGTAGTACTTAAAAAACTTGCTGAATCAGCTACGCTCTTAAATATAACTGGTGCTGCATAAATAGGTATATTCAATGTAGCACCCGTCAAAGTTGCCGCTCCACTCGTTCCTGTTGTGGTCAATGTGAGTGCATCCTGCTTGGCGTTCCAAGTTGCAGCACTTGCAATGTAGGTGTCAGCTAAATCGGTGTTAAGATGTAGTTCAGAAAGCAATGTCACACCGCCTGTTATTGATGCTGCATTACCTGAGCCACTTGTTTTAGTAACCGTTAACGCTTCACCAGCACCACCCTTAGTAATTGATACCGCGACACCCGAACCGCTTGGAAAGCTAACCGCAATATCATGCGCCTCTAATCCATGAACTCCCAAATCAACATCTTGTGTTGCACCCGTATAAGGCACTAAACCCGTAATGGATGGAATACTCGGCTTGTTCTTTATAAAGTCAAGTGCTGCATTATTCGCTTGAGTCCAATCCGATTGAATTTGAGCAGCAGGAATTGTGGGTTTATTTAATATTTCAGATACACCACTGACAGAGTTCCAATCGCTATTTACTTGAGCGGCAGGAATACTTGGTTGATTAATCAAATCCGTATAACTTCCACTTGTTGCAACAGTAGCTAAATTAGGTTTGTTAAGAATCTCAGCAACTCCACTAACTGCATTCCAGTCTGAGTTTACTTGAGGAGTTCCACCACCAGAAGCCGCAATAGTCACGCCTCCTACACCGTCATCGGTTAAGGTAACATTACTGCCCTCTTTTAAATTTAGAACTGTCTGAGAGCCATTATTAACCCCATCGGTTTGAAGTAGGATTGAACCTCCTCCACCACCGCTAATTGTAATTCTTACAACACCAGGTGATTCTAAAGTAGCAACAACTCCGCTACCTACGAAGTTTAGTGTATTGGCATCGCTTGAAACAACTACACCCTCGTCTTGAACGATAATCGTTCCCTTTCTTGGCACTGGGCTTGGAGTTGGAGGCAAGGCGATATCATCGCAAATACTAGGAATGCAAGACTGAGGAAACACTATGCTTATTGTGTAGTCCAAGCCAAACGATGCATACTCCTTACTTAATGGCAACCCTTGAATGTTAACCGTGTAGCCACTTGGATTGATAGCTAATGAGATAGCACCTATCGCGGTGCGTAGTGCCTTGTCTTTGCCTCCTAACTTATGGAGCATCTCTTGTGCCACTTGGTCTACTGCCGTTGCATTATCGCATGGCAAATGCTCTTTTTTAACTACACATATTGCCCTTAGTGGATAGGATAGAACTACGTAATTCTTGCAGCTCGCATCTTTTAACAAGGCAGGAGGCTCTGTGCTTACCGAAGTGTCACCCCTGCGAATCCAAAACAATGTGCCGTTGTGAGCATCGAAGTTTGTCACAGGCTCAAGCTGACCATTGCCAATGTAGTGAGCATAGCTCTTTATATTGCCAGATTGTGCAATCTCAGATAAACCGTATGTCTTAGTGAACATAGATGAAGTAGCCTCCACCTTATTATTCATGTACTTAATGATGTAGTCTAGTAAATCCATCTTGTTATTCTATGCCTTTGTTTATCGCCTCGGTTATGTAATCGGCTAGGATTAACCCAAAGGCATCCTCCTCCTCTTGTGTCATTTCAAATATTACCCCGTACTTCTTCTCTAAGCCTTGTATCTTACCATCCTCGCTCTCATCGATTGTGATGGCAGCATTCTCGCCTTGTTTATATATTGGGTTGTTTCCTGCCTCATTAGAAAAGGCTGAGAATAAATTATTGCTTAACCTTAACTGCCCTCTGTCAATGTCTGCCTTAAAGGTATTGTAACCTTGCCCTTGTGGGTAGTAGTAGCTTTTAATCTCAGAGCCTCTCTTGCCTATATTTCTGCCGCTTACCTTCCTAGGTGATGCCCTTGGGTCAATCCAAATCTCATCGGTTGAATAGGCAACACTTGACAAGTCACTCCCTGCCGCATTCTTGCCACTGCCCCTGCCCGATCCGAATATCCTAAATGTCATCTCTTCCCTGATATTGGCAACAGCCAAGTACAAAGGTTCAAAGTTTGACTTGAATGAATCAATAACCTCTAGCTGCTTGGCAAGTAGCTCGTCAATGGTCATGGCAAAGAAGTAATATATTTCATGTTAGTGTTGCAGCTAAAGCAGTACCTATCGCTAGGCAGCCTCATGTTACGCATTAATAAATCAACCTCCTCGTTATACCTTGATGCGGCAATGTCTCGAGCAGAGAGCAAAGATTCATTATTTACTGTCACCGTAGTATTAACTCTTATATGTGCGCTTTGAGTAAGTGCATAATCGTAAATCTCAACAGCGGTAGCGTAGGCAAGTGCCATGCTCAATGTACTTCCAATGGAGCAAATAAAAGCAGCCCTATCACACTCAACACTGTATATGATACTCATCCCTGCTGTTCTTGCCTTGTTTGCAATATTGGTAGCTACACCAGTGACTGTATCTAGGCTTAGTTGCACTCCTATGCTATCTACAAATTGACAAATGTGAGCCTCTCTGATATGCCCACCACAATCTGTGCAGCTTCCGTACTTCGGAGTGTATCGGATAACATCCTCGGTGCTTTCATAGACGATTGCAATATCCATCTTCTTGCGCTTAGAGAATAAGTACTTTCCGATGTATTGCTCTACTGAGCCATCCGCATAAACGAATGAATCAATCATCTTGCGAGTACTTAAGTCAACGATGTAGATTGTCTTATTAGTAACTGCCGTGGTAAATGCTATGCTGAAGTCGCTAATAAACATCTTCAAAAATGATGTCGTCTGTGGGTCTAAGTATACCCTTATACCTGCATACACTCCTGCCCCTAGTGCAGCATCTGTACTTGTGGCGTTGGACATAATCTGTCCAATCCTTCTGCTATCAACAACAGTGTCAGCCTTCATAAAAGGATTAAGCCTTCCTAGAATATCGGTGCTTATCCTCCTCCATGCTATGGCTCTCTTATCGCTGAATAGTTCGCTTGGCTTATTGTATTGGTCTGTTATTAGCTGACTTAAGAATGAGTCCGTTACGCCTAAGTCGTCAATGTACAAGCCCGTCACTGGCTCTATATCATTGCATCCACGTAGACCAAGTAGTGAAGATTCGCACATCTCTATTTTTGTTTGTGTAAAGGTAAAAAAAAAGGAGGCAATTAACCTCCCTTTTCTTATAGCAATAAATCATCATCGTTTTGCAGCATTAGCGCATCTCCATTTTGTAGGAGCAGCACTAAGCCGCTATTACGAGTTTGCGACAATAACACCGTTGACGTAGTTAACACCTGCGTACTTATCGCCAGACTCATAGATGTCTGTTGGAAGAGTCACAACCTTTCCTGTTGCCGTTAAGACAATAGATAAGTTTCCGCAATCATCCTTCATAGTCAAGTCAATCGGCACACCTGAAGGTGAGAAGATTAACGTCTTGGCGTAGTTAGCACCCACTTGCGCACCTAATCCTGCATTCCATTGTGCAAGGTTAAAGCTCAACCACTGAATCGCTCCTGCCGTAGTTACGATGTTTTTGTTTTGGCTACCTAGCGCACCTGCAAGGCGAGCATCGTAAGCGAAAGCAAATCCGTTCTGGCGAGAAATCTCCAATAGGTCAATGCCGTACTGAGTGCAGCATCCTGCCTGTACTGCATTAGCATAGCGTTGCATAGCAGCACCACCGAATGCTACTGGAGCAGCAGGGTAGTTTGCCATACGTGTGGCTTGCGAAATGTCAGCTAGTGCAAATGGATTAAGCTCAGTGGCAACCGTTCCCTCTGTTGCGATTTCTAAGAAATCAGAACTTACAGTATAGAAGCCTTCCACCTCAGTACCCCACTCACCCAACTCAGTTACTACCTGAGCAGCAGCAGCAGAAGCTACCTTTTGCTCAAGCACGATAGCTAAGCGCATGATGCTCTCCATGATGTACGTGTTGTTGTCTTGGCAATGACGAGCAATCTCATCGGCAGAGATTAACTGATTCACTTGGTAAGTGTCAGTAGTATCTAGCGTGTAAGTTGTCGTGCTATCGCCATATACCTCCGTTGCAGTACAAGTAAGGATGTTTGCACCCTCTTCTACTACTGACTCAGGTAAGCGTTGAATCCATCGAGCTTCGACAGTCTTTAACTTACCACGCCCAGGAGAAACCTCCATAGTGATCATCTTGGCATTCTCAGGTGATAAGAGAAATTCAAGGAAAGGTAGTTGCTCGCGCTGACCTACCTCAATAAATAATTCGCCCAATGCTCGTTGCACTTTAGGGCATTCTGATAGAATTGATGAAGTTGACATTTGTGTAAATGTTTAGGTTTTCCCTACTGTTATAAAGGCTTTCGGGTAATGCCTACAAATACACCTTTAAAGGCATGGTGTGCGCCTACTTGTCAATATGCAGTTCAAAGATACGTTCGTTTGTTTTTGTTGTTGCCTTGTCTAAGTGTTTGTATTACCTTAAAAACAAAAGCCCCGATGAAATTAATCACCGAGGCTTCCCTACCAAACCCACACCCAAGCAAAGTGTGGAGTTAGTTACATTCCTAAAAAGGCAGGATTGATGCCTCTTGATTTATTTGGCGAAGGCTCTTGACGTTGGAAGCCACCGCCCTGACCTTGTGCAGGTCTTTGAGTTCCTGCATTAGGATTCTTCAATAAGATATTAGCATCGGTTGCCTCCTTGAGCATCAACTCCTCAAGGCTTAAAAAGCTACCTGCCTTCTTATCGCTCTTGATACGCTCACCGCTTTTCTTGTCCTTTACAACAACACTGCCCTCGTCCTCTAAGTCAATGATGTACTTCTCGCCAAAGACAGCACGAAATCCTTTCATTGTGATTTCACTCACCGATGGGTCTGTCTTGATTGTGCGAAGCGATGTCTCAAATACATTATTGATAGTGCTTGACTTCTTCTCTTGCTCTACCTGAGCCTTGAATGACTCTAGCCCAGTGATTGCCTCTTGACGAGCATTAGACTCCTCCTTAAGTTTCTTCTCAAGCTGAGTGTGCTTCTTTTCCCATTCCTTGATAAGCTCCTCTGAGCCGTTTCCTGCCGCCCTTGCCTCCCACTCCTTTGTTTTTGTCTCGTAGGATTCCTTAGCACGAGCCGAGGCATCGCGCAGAACCTCCTCAATCTTCTTGCCCTTAAAGTCATCATCGGTAAGGTCAACACCGAAAGGAGTAAATGCCTTACGTGCTACATTGATAATGCTTCCCGTTACCTTTCCGACAGTGCTACTTAGCTCCTCGGCTTTTACGAACTGAGTCTGGAACACTTCCTTTGCCTTGTCTAGGCTTTCCGCCTCCTCCAGTCCTAGGTACTTTATCAGCTCCTCCTGTTGTTCTTGTGTCATCTTCATATTGATTGTGTGTTATTATTGGTGTGTTTATTCGCGTTAAGGATAACTCCCTGCCGCCCTTAATCTTAAGTAGCCTAGCGACCATAGATGTTACTTGCTTGATGCTGCCATCAGGCATTACAATAGTTACCATGATAGGGTTAATGCAGCACCCGTTGGTGCAATACTTACTGAAGTGTTCTTTCTTATCCTTACCTCTGTGGCTTTAAATATAATGCCACTGATAAGCACAAGAGAGGATGTCGCCATCGATACTGTGCGAAGGTTTTTGTAGGTAGCCAACTTATCATTGTACTGATTGTAGGATATCTGTGTCACTGCCGAGGGTGTCTTGGGCTGACCTACTACATAGTAGATTGATGAACCTATAAATAGTGTACTTCCAACTCCTAAAAGTGTAGAGCCTATTTGTGCGCTTGCATTGATTGATAGCAGCATCGTAGCTGCAAGGATTAACTTTTTCATTTGCTTAAGTATTGGTTTATGCAAATGTATAACAATAAATTAATTAATCAATAAAGCCCTCAGCCTTTGCCCTTGCCATTATCTCAGGAGTGACAAACCTTTTATTGACTGGCATTATTGCATGGCGACAGTTCCACCCTCCAAGGTTCGTGAATATGGTCACCTCGTTAGTTCCCTCTATCCTTCCATCCCATGTGCCGCCCTTTATGTCATCTATACCTCCACTATTCTTACCCTCTCCCCATGCCTCAATCTCTTTCTTGTGAAATATCTGCCCCTCGCGGTGCATACAAAATGGACGAGTAGTGTCTATCTCGCCACCTAGGTATCTGAACCATTGAATGTCTAGCTGCTCATAAACTGCTGCCGAGTAACTCCTGTCACTTACCGCTTGTGCCGTGGTGGCTACCGTCTTAACATTAGCCAATAGCCTACCATCCTTTTCTTTGCTTCCTATGATTACCTCTTGCAAGGACTTGACCGCATCTCTTATTGGCGCACGAGCCGCCACGTTAGCCGTTAGCTGCTCGGCAAATGGCTGCGTTACCCTTGACCTTAATCCATCACCTATGAAGTTGCTAATAGCATTTTGCCTTAATAGACTTTGTAGGCTCTTTAAAGCACTCGAAGGCTCAAAGGTATCTGTTATGTCCTTGGCAATCTCGTTTGTTATCTCAATGCCCCTATCAAGGCTGCCGAGGTAATCGCGCACGGCAGTGACATACTCATCCCCTGCAATCAATTCATTGAGTGTAGTTACTACAGTTCCTATCCTTCTGATGTTCGCATCTGTCTGCCTTATGTTTCCATTTTCGTCAGTATCGAAATCATTAAGTATGGGCAGCAGTTGCTTCCATAACTCTAGCTGCACCTTTTCAGATGTCAAGGCAAGTCGCTCTGGAGAACTCTCCAATAGCCTAATCTTCTCTTTTGCTAGTTCCTCAAGCGAAGCCATTAAGTAGCGATTGTGCTGCCGTAGCAATAGGGTCTCTTACCTCAACAACTTTGCTAACTGCCAAATCTCTCAAGGCTAATATCTGGTCCTCCAAGGATAGCTCAAAGAATTGGTCAGCATCTTGTGTTGGCACAAAGTTGCGCATTAGCTCCATGATAAGTTGAGGCGATGAGCTATGAAGTACGTCCTGCCATTTCTCTACAGTGCCATTAGCGATGCGTAAGGCGATATCTGCGCTAGACATAAGGAATAACTCATCCGCTGCCATTATAAGCTCATACATAGCATTGCTCTGCTCATCGGTATAGTTGATTGCCTTAACGTAGTTGTAGACATTGGCGAAGGTAACCGATGGTGGAATACCTGCTGCGATGCCCTCGGTGATAATACTTAGGTAATCACTAGGAGTGGTGACATCAAAGGTTGTTGGATAAACCAAGGTAGCACCGCCAAAGAACTCACCGTAGCGCATAGCACCGATAGTAGTTAGGGTGAACTCCCAAATGGCAAACATCTGATCTGAGATAGGCTTCAAGAAGGCATACATAGAGCGCATCTTATTCATGCTGCCCGTTGCCGTTGTTGCCTCATTGCCTTGTATGGCTTGGTCTGAATTGCTTATGTGAAGCACAGACCGTGACTTAAGAATCTGAGCATCTATCTCCTCGCGTAAGAACTTAAGAGTGTCCATCGGTGGAGAAACGAACTTTACATACTCGCCATTAAGACCCGTGTCACCCTCCGAGAAGTTGCTCTTTGGTCGTATCAATAACTCGCCAGATGGAGAGAAGCGAGAGCGAAGCCCTGCACCGTTGCACGATGGGCAAATCCTTGAGCCTCCATTGACAGTATCCATGATGTGACCATCGCTGCACTTGTTACCCTCGTTATCCATAAACTCACAGCTCTCGCCAAGAGATACCATAAAAGGGAAAGCACTTGTTGCCTTAACCATACCTAGGTAACTATTGTCAAGTACTACTTGGTCAAGCAATGGCACAGAGGTCAAAAATGGAGAATTAAAAACTACACTATCACCGATAAGCATAGGTGTACCCATTAGCTTAATCACTGGCACGTAGCCAAGGTTATGCGTGTAATGAACAAAGGGAGCATTGAACTTATAATCTGACTTCTTACCACCCTGCTCAATTCGCCATACGTAGGTGTCATCAAATAGAAATAGTACTTGCCCTTGCTTCTCAATCTTATTGCCCTCTTTTACCTCTGAGTAGTACTGAGATACAACCATCGTGTACTTCTGTATCTCCTGCGCTACGATTCTCTTACAAGAATAGTAATGAGGCTCAGGATTAACTAAGTCATTTGTTGCAACCTCAACGCCATCCTCGTTAGTGCTTGTCATCACCTTATCTGGAAAGATGGCAAGTATGCCGTTCGGGTCGGAAAGTTTAAGAGTAGGCAGCATTGCCTTGATAAACATCTCTAGTGATCCGAATACGCTTATCTCATTATTGATGTACTGCTCAAAGGTGTCACCACCAAATCGCTCATCTTTCTCTCCCTTGTATTGCACCGACCAGTTCTGGTCAGCAAAGGCTCTTGATATTGTAGCCTTGAAGTCTTCAAATACAGGGAATGTGATAGGCTTGTAGTTAGCCCTTATATAGTCGCTCTGCTGCTTTGTCTCGTTTGGCGCACGAACGGCAAATAAGTGAGACGGATAAACATCACCCCTTATGTGTGGTGACATTGAATCATACTGTTTTGCTGCATAGTTGTAGCCCTCCCAATATTCAGGATAGGTCATCGATGCCAATCGCTCCTTGGTTAATTGACTGTACCTATCGCTATCATTTCGTGACTTCCACTCTTTTAACTTTAGCGCATAGTTAGCAACTATTGCAGCTACCTGCTGCTCTGTTAATGCCATCTAGTAAAGGTTTTTAATCGGAGCAGAGATGATGTTACTGCCGCAAGTCTTAGTTCTACAAAACAATGCTTTCATAGTTTCTTTGTTTTGTTCAAAGATAAATTATTTGAAGCCGTAGTAAGATTGAATGATTTTATGTATTACATTTGTTCAGAATTAATAAATACGAAGAACAATAGATGAAAGAGACCACAAAGCTATGAACGAAGAACTGAACCAGCCATTACGCAAAACCGATGTTAGCGGTAGTTACATTCGGATTGAAATTGTAGATTATTTCG
>ERZ869921.301-NODE-301-length-33727-cov-14.929378_pt1 | contig 33727 bp, 55 predicted proteins | sample MGYA00579310_ERZ869921 | MGnify/ENA primary metagenome ERZ869921 (study PRJEB32216, sample SAMN09231816) | wastewater metagenome | place: USA: Maryland | collected 2016-06-21 | study: EMG produced TPA metagenomics assembly of the PRJNA472060 data set (Reclaimed... | reverse complement strand
GGGTTCACAATCATTACCATTAACCCAAGCATCTACTAGCTGTTTCCACTCCATTACTTTGGCTTGTTTAATTTCATCTGCCCATATATCATTAGACATTGCTGTATTTTCAATCAACCATTCTACTGCTGTTTGTTGTTTCATATTATTTGTTTTTCAATTTTTCAATTTTATCCAAAATGTGTTTTTGGTTTTTAAATACAATAGTTAGTGCTATTAGATTAATAATAGCTAAAATGATTAATACTGTTGTCATATTATTTGTTTTTAATGATTTCAATTAGTTTACATCACAATCAGGAATAGTAGTCCTTGATATCATAGCATCTAATCTATCAATAGCATCAGAAGCATTCGTATACGCCCTTGCCCAAGTGGGTGAAATCCCTTCAATTTCTGATAGATTTGTGAGTCGCGTTCTTATATCTATAAGCTCTTCACGACTGAATGGTTTTGAATTAGTGTTTTTCATTTTGATTGTTTGGTTGACCTATACACCATAAGGTTTTAATGGTTATTTGTTTTTAAATACTTCAATTAGTTTCTTAAGACAAGCAAGTTCTGCTTCCTCGTAAGTATCACATACTGGAAGCCTATCAGAATTTCGTCCTGCTATCCAAAATGTAAACTTGAATCCTTTATAATCAGTATCTTCAATGGTTGTTATAAATGAAAATAGTTGATGTTTCTCCCTAAACCATCTAAATGCTTGTTGGTATAGTGGTGCTAATATTTCATCTTCACCTTGAACATGTTTATTTTCAACAACACTTCCAATTCGTAGATATGAATTAGTAAACCATCCAAAACATGGTTCATCAAAACCTAAATTTCTAATTTCTAAATTTTGTTCGTAGGGGATAAATTCTTTTTTCATATTATTTGTTTTTAATGTTAAGGGAAGATAGTTTTTTATTTCTTTCTTTCCATAATTTTAAGGTTTTTTTAAAGTATTTTCTATTCTTAATATCGTGAGTAAAATAATTGTATCTATTTAATAACTTAAATTCTTTGTCTTGATTACCTCTTAATTTATAATCTAAATAAACAAATCCTCTATATTTAGTAACTAATTTAGTAAATTTTTTATTCCAATTTTTACCTTTAGCTTTCATATTATTATTTTATAAAATAAATATAAGAATATCCTTTCTTCTTGGCTTCGTTAAAATAATCTTTTAAGACTAACTGCTTTGCTTCGTTTACGTCTTCTTCGTAATACTTTTGATAAGCGTTCATATTAATCTTGCCATCTACCATAAGTCTATCGTAAATATGTGGGTGCATATCCAACGTACTTACTCCGTTCAAAAAAGCGGTAAAAGACTTGTTAACTTCTTTGTGCCAGTCTTCCATCTTCTGAGGGTAGTTCATATCAGTCATACTAACGTTTGGCGGTAGTATCGGGGTTTCGTAGTAACTATTGGCTTGTCCTTTTCTATTCATATAGGACTTAACCCAATCTAATAAGGTCTCGGGGTCTATGGTATAAATCTTTCCGTAATCTCCAGCTATCCCTTTTTCAAATATCTCTACGAGTTCGTTAGTTGAGATAGTTGGAAACCTTTTCTTTAAGAGCTTCATTACAAGCTCTTCTACTTCGTTAGATACTTTCTTAAATTGTCTGAGGTATTCAAATGCTACGTTAGTCATAAAATAATTCTATTGCTAGGTAAATAAATAAAAATACTGGGATGCAAATAAGTAAAACGTAAATAAGCTCAAAGATGAATTTAATTACTTTCATAGTTCGCTTAGTTTTTTGTTACCTATTTGTTTAAGTTTCTCTTTTAAAGATACGGAGTCTATCTTGGGTTTTTCTATTTTAGTTCGAGCTATCCAGTTAGAAACTGCGTGTTTCCAAGACTTCATCTTATTCTTTCCTACAAACCAACCTACGCTTTCGTAGTAATCAAAAAATCGTTCTGCTTGATAACTTGATGTCTTTTCATCCCACTTTTGTAACATTTCTTTTTTAATCTCTTCTACGCTTGGTTTAGTGAACTCTCTTGAAGAGCCTATCTTGGTATCGTACTTTATTTCGTACTTACTCAATAAGCTGAGTATTTTTGCGTGTATTGGAGAAGAAGGGTTTAACTCAGTTCCGTACTGGAATTTAACGAAGTCTACACATAATATCTTACCATCATTTAAAACCTCGAACTGTTTACCGTTATCTATGGCGGTAAGTTTCTCTTCGGTAACTTCTGAGCCTATTACGTAAGACGCTAGAAAATAATTAGGTGACCAAATTCCAGCGATATCGCATTTATCCCTTACGTACTTAACTAAGCATTTATCCGCTGGGGAGAGCTTCATAAACCACTCTTTCTCCCAAATATCGGTATCTACAAATCTCTTAGGCATTTTCATAGTATTTAATTTGTTCAGCAAATTCTTCGTTTGTTTCGCACCTTACGAAGGTAGAGTAATTCTGAGTAAGTCTTTTGTATTCCGTATTCACTCCCATTAATTCAGCTATCTCTAATAACTTTTGATAGTAGGGATAAAAGTAAGGGTCTTGCGTTTTAATATAATGTTGAACTGTTTTTCTCTGAGAGCTTAACGGAGAGTGGTCAGTATAGCCTACTATCTTGGCTACTTCGATAACTCTCATTGGGAAGTGCATATAGATAAAGTATCCTAATGCCATTCGCATTGCTGAGGTGTTTACGTAGCCATCTTCGCTGAGTACTACTCTTGAAGGTTGATACTTGTTTCTTCTTCTTAACTTTTCGGGAGCAACTCCGTAGTGATTACAATAATGCTCGATTAATTGTTTGGCTTTTTCTTGTGTGTTCATAGTATTAATTTGATTGGTATTAGTAAACCTTTAGAAGTATTGTTATCTCCACCGAGCCTAAGTCCTTCTATTTGGAATACTTGTTTGCAAAGTTCTTTTAATTTTTTGACATTTAAAATAATAGCGTAATCTTTTTTATCAATTACGAATATCCAGTAGTTAGCTTGGGTAGTGGAGATTCCGGAAGGCTTACCCCTTGAATAAACTTCTACAAAGATATTGCCCGTTCTATGAGCCATCCTATCGTACTTGACTTCTATCTTTTTGCCATCTGAGAATATCTCATTAATAAAGTCTTCGGCTCTTTCTCCGAAGTCTAAATCGTGGCTAAAGGAGTTAGAGTATTTCATTTGTAAGTTTCAATTATTATTTCTAATTCATCTCTACTCCATTTCTTAGTTCGGTTATTATCGGCTTCTTCTTCTAGCTTTAGAACTTCATCTTCTCCGTACTTACTAACTAGACCTTGGCGGTATCTAATTAGGTTTCCGTGAAGATACATATTGCACTTAATACATTGACCGTTAGTATTCATATACGCAAAGGAGTGAGGTAAACCGAAACGTAAAGCGGAGTGATTACCTTGGGAGAAATAGTGTCCTGCTTGTTGAACCTCTGCTCCGCAAGAAATACATCCTAAGTCTTTATCTCTTTCTCTTACGTGAGCGTTGAAGACTGTCTGAGCTTTCTTTAGGAGCTTCGGGAGCGGGGTTAACTTTTTCTTTACTGAGTTTTTCATTTCTTACAAAGAATTTGATTCCGTTATTACTTACAAAGCTCATTTCGTAATCTTGTCGCATTACTTGAACTTTATCTCCTTGTCTTCCGTATATGATACTAGAAGAAGCACCGATAATATCCTGTCTAAGGTACATTAAAAGGGTAGGTCTTCGTTAATAAAGTTTCCATCATTAGAAACTTTCTAAGGCTTCCAAGTATCAATCGAGATAGAAACGTCTTTGCCGTATTGGTCAGGTTCGCTCTTTAGATTGATATTTACTTTGATAAACTTAGAACCATTGTACTCTTGGATGTGTTCTTGAATTTTGTCAATGTTAATCGTTGCACTAATCCAAGTGTCGTTTCTTTTTTTACCGCTTCCGCAGTAGATTTTCTTTTCCATTTGTTTTTTTTTTATTTAATGATTAAAGTTCCTTCCATATAACCCCAGCTTGATTTTTCTCTAAAGTAATCAATGTTAGTTAATGTATCTTTAGTATGTAACCAAATTGCAGTTTCTTTCCAAGTTATTCCTATTAGCTTTTCATTAGGTTTTAATTTAATTTCTTCCGTTCCTCCAAAATTTCTAGCTCTATTATTTGAAGTACAAGAAATAAAAACTAAAGTGAATATAATTAATAGCTTTTTCATAAGTTTTAAATTTTAAAAATTACTCGTCTTTCCGAGGTGTCAGATACTTCATAACAACAGGCATTCTAGTATCAACTAATCACGAAGTCAGGACAAGATTCGAACTTGTACGTTACGTCTTATCTAAACTGAGTTAGTGCGTTCCTTTTCAGCGTCTACCAATTTCGCCACCTGACTTACCTTTTTAGCCTCTCAGTTCGTTACGAAACTGAATTGCTTTACGTTGGCTAGTAAATGTTTTACTAACTCGTTTTCCGTTTTTCTGAACTCTTACTCGGTAAGTTCCATTAACTGCTTGGATGTTCGCTAGTTGCTTTTTCATTTTATAAGGGTTTATTGATTCATAATATCAAAGATACTCATTTGGTCTATTTGCTCTTCTATTTCGTTTAGTGTTGCCCACTCAGGCATTTTAATAACTTTAACATCATAAGTAAAATCATAAGGCTCTCCGTAATCGTCATCTAAAGAAGGTCTTCTTTCCGGTACATATATCCAATTAATCTCTACGATAGCTTCTTCTACTGCATCTACTTCGGGATGCTCTAGGAAAAAAACTAGCTCGGTTTTGCCTCTTTGTATCATTACTTTAGATTTACTGTTACTGTTGTGGTTGAAGTCTTAGAAGGGGGATAGATTCGTACTAATTCATCTTCTACGATTATCTCCATTCCCTCCGAAGGTACGCCTTTTAGTAAAGTTTCACGATACTTAATTTCAAGTTCAAGGTATTGCAACTTCTCTTTAAGCTCTTTTAAGATTGGGTCATTACAATTAGAGTAATCGTACTTAACTCCCATTTCTTTTATTTCGAATTTAGCGTTATGGTGTTCGAAGGTCTTACCAAACTTAAAAGCCTCAGTCAAGCAGATTTCTTTGTATTCCTTCGAGCTGGTTAATTGCTTGATAATATCTTCCATACACTTTACTTGTAAGTGTACTTTAAGAGGGTCTACGCTACCTTCATTTAAGCCTTCGATAACTTGATTAACGAACTCTTTTCTTTGCTCTTTATCGGTTTCAAATAAACCGAGGTTAGTCAGGGTTAGTTGCATAGTTTATTTTTGTTTGGTTAGTAATTCTCTTTCTGCTTTCTTATATTCTTCTACTGTTAAAATTCCAGTAATTCGGGAATAAAGTTTATCCTTAATTTGTCCTTCGTATGTAGAAGATTCCAATAGCTCGACCAACCAATCTCTTTTCTCATCCCCTACTTCGTCTTTAATGAAATCCATCTCTTCGGCTGGAGTAGCTTCAAACCCAGCGGCTTTCATTAACCAAGCTAGGATATTCCTATAAGCCTTTCCTACGGCTCTAGTCTGAGCCATCGAAGCAATAGCGTACTCATCAAAGCGTTTCTTAGAGTGTTCTTTATTAGAGCAAACTGCGAACCCTCTAGACATTATAAACCCATCCGAAATACGTATTACATCTACGTGAGCTTCATATTTAATCTCTTCGGGAGTAGATAGATTATAACAATGCTTCATCACGGGTATTAAACCAAGCTGACTACCAGCGAACTGCCACGCCTCTACTAAGGGATAGTTCTTCCCTTGAATGTTAGCGGTAAGTTTACGTTCAGTAACAAAGGTTTGAAGAGTAGAAGCTACTTGTAGAGCTTCTTGGGGTTTGGCGAGGGAGAGAGAGTTTTCCATAGTTTAGTTTTTAAATGCGTAATAAAATGCAAGTCCAAATAAAAGTACAATAAGTACCAATATCATCAAAATTAAATGAAGCATATTTTGAGTATAATTTTTAAAAATTAGGGGAGAGTGAACACTACCAAAACCATATCGAATTACCCTCCCCTTTTCGCCTCAGATTAAAGACCTCAGCGAGATGGTCTATTAAGTTCGAGATAAATATATTGAAGCCAATCCCCATAGTCTTTAGCGTGTTCTTTAGGTTGTACTGTTCTAAAGGTTTCGGGATAGGGTTTAGCCTTAGGTCTAGGCTTCTTGGTAAGCAAACTCATTAAAAGATTTAGCATTTTCGTTAGTTTTATTTAATTGACGTAATGTGTACTCTTGTCCAAAGATAAACATAAGCGAGGCGATATGGTCAGTACTTAACCCGTGGAAGTTAAGGGTAAAGTAAACCGAGCCATCTTGGTCTACCTTTACGAATGTAGGCTCATACATTGGGTAGGTGTCTTGGAAGTGTTGTAACTTCTCTGCGGTGCTGATAATTGTTGTTAGCATAGTTTGGAGTTTTATATTGAGTTTTTTTCTACGTTTCTTCCAAACCAGTATAATTGATAAATATCAAATGCTTGTAATTCAGATATAGTTATTGCTACTGTATGCTTCTGAATTTTAACTTCAGTAATTCTATCGTTAAAATAAATTTTAAAATAATCTAGGTCAGCTAAATTAATGTAAAAGGTTAAGTCTTTCATAGTTTGAGGTTTTATTATTTACAAAATTGGTCTTGAAGTAATCCTACTAAGTAGGCAATGGCTAAAAGAGCGAGTAGTAGTTTGTAAGGTTTCATAGTGTTTGTTTGTTTTGTTACACAAATATATAACTTATTTCTTTTAAACCAACTAAAAACCAATGTTTTTTTTAAAATAATTTGTTAAAATATCGTAACTTATTGAAAATCAATAGATTTAATAGGTATGGCATAGGTATTAAATAGGGTAGCAATACTCTGTAATAAGAATATAAAGACAAAGAGTAAGATAAAGAGTAAGAAGAATAATGTATTTATAGAGCTATATTCGTATTCGTGAATAGGCAAAATATCATATCTGAGCTATACCTAAGTACCGATATTAACAACGCTATCGGTAAAATGAATCCAGTCGGATTGCAAGAGGATTTAAAGCAGGAAGTTTTTATGGTATTGTGCGAGATGGCTGAAGAGCGTTTATTCCAAATGTACAACGATGGGTACTTAAAGTACTTTATCGTTAGAACGATTCTCAATATGGCTAAAAGTGATAGAAGTAATTTTGCTAAACAGTTTCGCCAAGTCTATCAAGAAATACCAATTACTTACGAGCAACCTAAGGAAGACTACGATGAAAGCATTTTCGATAAGCTAGATAAGTCTTTAGGCATTCTGCATTGGTACGAAATAGGCATAATGAAACTATACGCTGAGAATGGTGGGAACATATTAGAGCTTTCAAGAGATACTAAAATTCCTTATAGGTCATTACTAAAAACTATTCGCAAGGTTAAGAACACTTTAAAATACAAAATAAGAAATGGAAATCTTTAAAATCATTCTAGCAGCTAACTTGTTTAGCTTTTACTTTATTACTCAAAATAACTTTCCCGTTAAGTGGAAGTTAGACTTTAAACCCATAAACTGCACATTGTGTTTATCTGCTTGGGTAGGTTTAGCTTTGTTTTTACTACCTACTTACGCTACGAACTTAGTTTTGTGTATGTTTGGAGCTGGAGCATTGTCTCCGTTCATTAGAAACTTTTTAACTAATCTATATCAGAAATGAAACAAGAAGATATTAAATTCTGCCAAGAGCATATTATAAACTTTGATAGCGTAAAACTCGGCTTTACCAGAAACATTCCTTTCGATGTTTTAGGTAATTACGAAAGAATGTATCGTGAGTATTTAGACGCTCAATTCCATTTAACGTATTGGTGTGGAGAGTGTGTATTCGATATGCTTAAAAGATTAATTACTTACTACGAGCAAAGTTTACTTGCACAACAAGAAGTGCAAAGTCAAGTAATAACTGCACAATCGGAAGTGCAAAGTGAAGAAATAGCTTTACCTAAGAAAAAAGGAAGACCAAAGAAAAATGGCTGATATTACACTTTGCAGAGATAAGACTTGTCCTCACAAAGAGAGGTGTTATAGATTTAACGCAGAGCCTTCTTTGCATCAGGCTTACTTCGTAGATAGTCCTCGTAAAGGGGATAAATGTTTTTATTATTGGGGAGAGAACGCTAAACAAATATGGAATGAAGATTTTAGTAATAACAACGCAGAATAGCGGAGTTGGGTATCATAGGTTAATGCTTCCCATTTATTTTATGGAGAAGACTTATGCTTATTTTACTGACACACTAACTGACGAAGCTCTCGAAGAAGGTTTTGATATTTTACTTATCAATCGTTTAATCGGTGGGGTAACTTTAGAAACAATCTTAGAAAAGAAAAAGAAGTACGGATTTAAGTTAGTAGTAGATATAGACGATTATTGGTACTTAGACTCCTCACATATTTTACATTCCGTTTATCCTACTAAAATAATCCTTGACCATATCAAAGCAGCCGATTTAGTCACTTGTACTAATGAACTATTATGGGAAGAGATTAGACCTTATAACTCAAACGTAGCTATTCTTCCTAACGCTTTGCCTTACGGAGAAGACCAATTTACCGATGCCAAGACTCCAAGCGAAAAGATTAAGTTTGTTTATACTGGCTCTATAACTCACGAAGAAGACCTTAAAATAGTTCAATATCCATTTAAGCGTATAGCAACGGATAAGTCTTTAAGAGATAAGGTTCACTTTCAGCTTTGTGGGTTTAATGACGAAGGAGCTGGTAGTGCAGCGATATGGCATAGGATGATTAATACTTTTACTTGCGGTTTAAAATTGGGAGACGTTAAACGCTACCTTCCTATCACGGAGTATATGAACTTCTATAATGACGCAGACGCTTCTATCGTTCCGTTAAGATATACAAAGTTTAACTCTATGAAATCTAACTTGAAAATCTTAGAAGCTGCTTGTAAAAAGATACCCGTTATTTGTTCTAACGTTCCACCTTACGATACTGCTCCTTTTGTAGAAAAGATTGATAAGCAATCCGATTGGTACACTAAGATTAAAAAAATTACGGAAGATTCTATTTATAGAAAGGAGAGAGGCGAGGCGAATTACGAATGGTGTAACGAGAACTTCAATCTCTTTAAGGTAAATGAAAAACGTAAACAGTTATTAAATAGTTTAATAAATTGAATGAAACGTGGCTAAATCCGGAACTAATAACAAAATATCCTTTGGGAAGCGAAGAAAGGGAAAAGCTCATAAGAGTGCTAATCGCCACGATAGAAAGAATAAAAGATATCGAAGACAAGGAGGGCGTTGGTAAGATTCACTTTTTAAAAATGTATAATTGATACACGAAACCGCTTATATTCATCCAACCGCAGTTATCTATCCAAACGTGATAATTGAAGCCAACGTCTATATTGGTCCTTACTGTATCATTGGTGCTCCAGCTGAGTGGAAAGGTAGAGAAGACGAGAATGGTGGAGTATTGATTATGGAAGGGGCAAGGCTTACGGGTTTGGTAACCGTAGACGCTGGTACGGATAAGCGAACTGTAATTGGTAAAGACTGTTATTTAATGAAGCACTCACACGTCGGGCACGATGCTATCTTAGCTTATGGAGTTACGTTAAGTTGCGGAGCTAAAGTCGGAGGGCATTTTAGAGTACGAGAGTTAAAAAAATTAGGCTACAAAGAAATCGAATGTGTTATAGTTAATCTTTCAGAAGAAGATGAAAGGGAGTTAAACGTAAGGCTAAACGCAAATACCGGAGAATGGGATTGGAACGACCTTGCGAATAACTGGGATAGCGATAAATTAGAAGACTGGGGTTTAGATATACCTGGGTTCGCTATTGCTCCTTCGGAAGACGAATTAATAGGGGAAGAAAAAAATAAACCTCCTACTATGAAAATCACTTTTGAAGCAGTAGAAGACTTACAACAAGCCGAAATAGATATCAGAGAGCTAATAGATAGAAAATATCCTAAGGCTTATTTTTCAGTATCAGCTGGAGAGATATGAGATTAGAGAAAGCATCAAGAAAGGCGGTAGTTTATGCTTGTATGAACTTTCATTATTCTAAAAGAATACCAGTTAGTTCAAATATATCTTATTCAGTATTTAATGATAAAAATGAATGGTGTGGTATCATTATGTACGGCTATCCAAATTCTCCTAATATAGTACCTGAGTTTAATTTAGAGAATGGGAAAGTATTAGAACTAAGAAGAGTAGCTTTAAACTCAAAACAAGAAATTACTTCTAAAGCATTAGCTATATCAATGAAACTAATTATAAAAGACTGTCCTACTGTTAAACTTTTAGTTTCTTATAGTGATAAAGGTCAAAATCATTATGGTACTATTTATCAAGCTACAAATTGGTATTTTATTAATGAAAGTGAAAGTAGTGGATATGAATTTTTAATTAATGGGAAATGGGTACATTCAAGACACGGGAAAGGAGATGTAAAAAGAAAGTTGGCTGGTAAAAGAAAATATATTTTTCCATTAGATAAGAATTTACTATCTATGTGTAAGAAACTAGCAAAACCTTACCCAAAGAAACAAGCGGTAGAAGCATAAAAGTAATGCGTTGGTCTTCCAGACTAAAGAAGGGGGGCAGTACCACCCTACCGCTCAAAATAGTGAGATAATAGAGAGAAATGGCTAACAATCAAAACTTAAAGCCTTTTAAAAAAGGAGAGGTAGCAAATCCTAACGGCAGACCGAAGAAGTATGTTACTCTTTTAAGGGAGCAAGGATATAAGCTATCCGAGATTAATGATACTATCCAAGTAATGCTTCAAATGGGTGTTGATGAACTCAAAGAGGTTTGGGATAACCCGAAGGCAACAATCTTAGAAAAGACAATCGCCAATGCTATGCGTAAGAGTTTAGAGAAGGGTAGCTTGTATTCGGTTGAAACCTTATTAACTAGGGTTTACGGGAAGCCGAAGGAAACCCAGCAAGTGCAGTCAGATTCTAGGATAGAAGTAGTTTTTGTGAACGGTAAGACAATCCTGTAACGTAGAATCGCACCACACGCATTTTAAAGTATCAAGGTTCGATTATCTTTTCAAAGTAATATAAAGTATTGTCAAAAATTATAGCGTCTTAAAACGGCTCTAAATTCTTTTCTTTTATATATTTTCTTTTCTTGTATTATACTCTTTTAAGTAATATTAGTATTAGTATTCTTCTTACGGGGTATTGCATACCTAGTGCATACCTATTCAATACCTAGGCATTATTATGTTAAATAGGACTGAAAAAATAAGGCAAAAATCTATTTAATTTTATGCGAATTGAACTACCTAACCCACACGAAAATCAATGGAAAGTTTTAGATAGTAAAGCTCGTTTCCGAGTAATGATGTCGGGGCGCAGATTCGGAAAGAGTGAACTCGCTCAGATTGAAATAATTACCAACGCTTTACAAGGGAAACAAGTAGGATATATTACACCAACTTATAATTTGGCGAGGGTATTTTTCGATAAGCTGATTAAAGTTCTACCTTTCGAGAATAATAAGTCAGAGCTTTCTATCAAGTTCCCTAACGATGGTGCGGTTTACTTCTTTACTGGGGAACGCTTAGATAATCTACGGGGAAGGAAGTTTCACTTTATCGTAATAGACGAGGCTTCATTTATTCCTAACTTAGAAGAGGGATGGCAGAACTCAATCCGACCTACCTTAACGGATTATAAGGGTAGAGCCTTATTCCTTTCCACTCCTAAGGGTAAGAACTTCTTTTACTCTTTATTTCTAAAGTCGGGAGAGCCTGACTGGGAGTCCTTTAAATTTACTACCTACGATAACCCTTATATAGACCGAGGGGAGATAGACGACGCTAGGCTTCAGCTACCTCAGGTAGTATTCGAACAGGAGTATATGGCTAATCCAGCCGAAAATGCCTCTAATCCTTTCGGGAGTAGTTATATCAAGCAGTGTACGTTTGAACTCAGCTACGAGCCTCCTATTGCGTATGGCGTCGATTTAGCGAAGGCAGTAGACTGGAGCGTAATCATAGGACTGGATAGAAACGGCTCAGTATGCCATTTTGAAAGATTCCAAAAAGACTGGAGACAAACGAAGCAGGTAATAGAAAATTTACCTAGAATACCGATTCTAATAGACTCTACGGGAGTAGGAGACCCAATCTTCGAAGACCTACAAAGAGAAGGGGTTTTAGTAACAGGGTTTAAGTTTACCTCAACAAGTAAGCAACAACTTATGGAAGGTCTAGCCTCAGCGATTCAACAAAGAAAGATAACCTTTCCGGAAGGGCATATAACAAACGAACTCGAAGTCTTTGAATATCAATATACCGCTACTGGGGTTAGATACTCAGCTCCGCAGGGTTTCCACGATGACTGCGTTATGGCTTTAGGATTGGCTTGGCAACACTACACAAAGAATAGGGCAATGGGTTCTTACTCCTTCGCCTGAGTAGTCAAGGATTACTTGACAGTTGCCCCTTATATGGTACAAAAAGTAGAGTTTTTGTGCATTTTAAGGAACATTATAGTAAAAAAGTAATGTTTTTATGTAATAAAATGCAAATTTTTGTGAAAATTTCTCATTTTTTATCTTTTTACGTTTCCGTAAATACTCCGAATTCGTGGTAGTTTAAATTTGTAAAGTATTTGTCACCTTTTTTGTAAAATAAGTGACACTCGGTTACAGTTTGTAACTTACTACAATCTTTTCGGTCTTTTCTATTTATAGGTATGACTTGGAAAGATATAAACGTATTTCAGTACCAACAGTTAAATGAACTCTTCCTAAAAGGGAAAGACCTTGAGGAGCTAGACCTTGCGGTAAAAGCATCGGCTATTTGTATGAATATGACCGAGAACGAAATAGACTCTTTAGGGGTACAAGAGCTGAACGGCATTTTAAGCCGTATTAAGTTCATCCACACCGAACTAAAGGGAGAGCCTCAAAAGTTCATTAAAGTCAAAGGAAAGCGTTATAAATGCGTCTACGATGTACGTAAGATACCTGCTGCACGTTATATCGAAACTAAACACTTCGGAGAAGACGTAAACGCCAATCTGCATAAGATAGCTGCTTGTATGGTTATCCCTATGAAGCGAACTCTATTCGGGTGGGTAGAAGCTAAGTATGACGCTAGTAAGCACGAAGACTACGCTCAGGATATGTTGGAAGCTCCCGTTACCGCAGTTGTAGGTAGCGTGGTTTTTTTTTATCAAGTCTACAAAAACTGGATAAGAGCTTCGAAGGATTATTTGATGCAAGAGATGATGGCGAAGAAGATGACCAAGTATCAAGCCGAAGCAACGTATCAAATTTTATGCGATACTATGGATGGCTTTACCAAGTTGAGCTTGTCGCAAACTACGAGAAGATTACGCTTGAAGACACTTATAACCTCCCTACGATTCAATTCCTTAACGACCTCTCTTATCTCAAAGCAAAAGGAGAGTACGAAGCAGAGCAACTAAAGAAAGCGTATGGCAAAAAGTACTAAACAATTAGAAGCCGATGTGGTAGCTTTCTTAGATAGGTTAGGCGAAAAGGAAACTAACTTCGAAACCAAGAAAGACCTAAAGGGTATTGAGTACTATCTAGCTCTTAGTGCTGCTAACTTCGTTTTAAGAGTTCAAGATAATCTTAATAGGCTCAATAAAGTAGATACGGGCGGTTTATCAAGCGGTATAGAAACTAGCGAGGTAGTACAAAACGGTGGTAATTACAGTATCACTTTGGGCTATCCGGCTGGTTCTCAAGCTGCTAAGTATTATGACTTCGTGAACAAAGGAGTAACGGGTTTTGATTCCGGAACTCCTAACTCTAAGTATAAGTTTAAAAAGATTCTTAACAAACGAGGCGGTATATTGATTGGCTCTAAAATGAGCAGCAATATCTCAGGATGGCTAACGAGAAACGGAGTAAGACCTAAAGAAAGATTCAGTACAACGGCTAAAGAAAGAAAGTCTAGAAGCTTATATAAAATGGTTAGCGAGGCTTCCAAGAAAAAGAGCCTTGCCTATGCCGTAGCGGTTAATATCAAAAAGAAAGGTATCGCTAAGACTGGATACTTTGACGAGGCTATCAAGTATTCGTTCGGTCAAGAGTTCGCAAGAACGCTATCTAAATTACTAGGAAGAGAAATTACATTAAGTTTAAAATCATTAGTTCCCAATGGCAATAACAATCAATAGCGGTCCTTCACAATACGCTTCAATACACGAAGGGTTGTGGCACGTAGTAACCTCTAATAATACGGGGCAATCTTCTTTTAAGTATGTATTTGACATTTATATCAATGGCACTCAGGTTATTAGATATAAGTCATTCCCCAATCCTTCTACAACAAAAGGCTGGTTTGATTGTACAAATATCATTCGTAATTATTGGCTATCTTATTTCAAGCCTAATACAACGCAAACGGCTTTTGCCTATACGGGTAACGATAACTTCGTAAGCTATGAAATAAAGTTTGGCGAAGAGTATGGAGGCGTAACTTATACTAATTTAACCTCAGCGACCTATACTGCTTACAATTATTACTCTCCAGCTTTCTTTGTACCTACAAGTCCTTATTTAGGTTCGTTTGTAGATAAATGGCTAACTCATAGAGATAATAATACCTTAAACGTAGTTAATGGAGAGAAATTATACGTATCATTCTTAAACATTGATAGCACTTATAATAACGCTTTAAAACTACAAGTATTTAATTCAAGTGGAGCATCTACAATTTACACGGGAGCTACTAACCCAAATAATAAGTTTGTTTTATGCGATATCTCTCCAACTGCTTTAAATACTTATTTTGGTACTAACTATATTAGTCCTACTGATTCTTACTACGAAGTTTGGATAACAAATAAATCAAACTACACCGATAAGTTGAGAGTTTATTTAACTTGTTCTCCTAGATATACTCCTAAAGTAATTCACTTCTTAAATTCGTTAGGTGGTTACGATACGTTTCAATTTAGAATGGTGTCAAGAGAATCAAGAACATCAGATAGAACTCTTTTCCAAAAATTACCTTTTGGGTATGATTCCGCTACTACTTCTTTAAAGTCTTACGATAGTTATAAAAAAATGTACGCTGGTACTATCCCTTTATCTATTACTCAAAGACCTTCTATTAAAGTAATCTCAGATTTTGTAAATGAAACGGATTATAACTGGCTTAAGGAATTGATAAACTCCAGCGAAGCATATATGGAAGAGAATGGATATTACTATCCAATGAACATTACTACGGCTAACTGGACAGAAAAAAGAAACTACGCAGATAAGCAATTTAACCTAGAACTTGATTTAGATTACGGAAGAAACATACACTCACAATACCGATGACACTAGAAATATACATAGAAGGACAAAGAGTAGATATTGAAAAAAATATCTCTACTCAGTTCACGTATCAAATTGACGAGATAACTAACTTCTCTTCAAGAAATACTAACTTTTCTAAAACAATCGTACTACCCGGAAATGCAAACAACAATAAGCTATTTGGTCATATCTTCGAATTTGGAGTGGCAAACCAATATGATTCTACCGAAGATAACATTGGTTACAACTTCAACGCTACTAAGTCAGCCGACTGTCTTATATTCATTGACGGAATCCAAATCTTCAAAGGGATATTCCAACTATTAGAGATTATTATTGACAACGGAACAATAGAGTATGAAGGTGTAGTATTTGGAGACCTAGGAGGCTTTTCTGATTCTTTAGGTATTAAAACACTTGATGAATTAGACTTTTCTCAATATGACCACGCTTGGACATATCAAAACATTACAAACTCTTGGAATCAAGCCTCAGGCACTACGGCTTCCGGAATGGGTTATTATTACCCATTAATTGATTACGGAAACGTATCGTTTAATAATAAAAAGGATTGGGATGTAAAAGCCTTTCGACCAGCTTTCTTTGTTCGAGAGTATATGGATAAGATAATCAAGGGGAGTGGTTATACTTATGAAAGTCCTTTCTTTGATACTAGCTTATTTAAACGATTAATAATCCCTAATAACTCGAAAGAGTTATATCGTACTTCTACCAATCCAGTAGTAGGAACTTCATCATATTATAGTGTTCTTACACCTACTATTCTAACGAATAGCGGAATACCGCCTACTGGCTTTGTATTATCCAACTTTGTTTATGTAGCTGGTAGCGGTTTAAGATACACGGGAACAAACCCTTTAACAGTTAGTGCGTCTGTTCTATTACAAGGCACAATTAATAATAACACGGGTCAAGCGATAGGCATTTTAATGATGAAGAATGGCTCTCCCCTATCTATTAATTCTTATCCTGCCGGAGGCTTAGGAAGTAGCAATATATTTAATATCAACTTTCTTCAAGATATTACCTTTGCTACAAATGATATTTTTAATGTCTATCTAACTACTGGTGGGGTTAAAGACTCTTCTTTTGTAGTTAATATCACTAACATTACTTTAGACTTTAAGTCAGAAGCTAATGTACAAACTCCAGCTTCTTACGGGGATGACTTAATAATGAATGCTATTATCCCGAAAGGTATTAAGCAAAGAGATTTTTTTATATCTATTTTAAAAATGTTTAATCTCTATGTGGTAGAAGATAAGCTAAGAGAAAAGCATTTAATTATTAGTCCTTATATTGACTTTTATTCTAAGCCTGACGTATTCTTAAAGATTTCAGACCTAGACGAGTTATTAAAAATAGACGATACCGATTTATTGCTTTTAGAAACTGGAGCGGCTCAATACCTAGATTGGACATACAAGATAGATAGAAGAAAGCCATTTAGATTAAAACCAATGAGTGAAGTAAATGGAAGATATTATGAGTTCAAATACAAAGACGATATAGACTATTATAACGAGCAGTATACTAAAAAATATAATGAAGGCTACGGGGATAGAGTTGTAGATACTGGCTTTGATTTTGCTTCTAATAGAGAAAGTGCAGAGGTTATCTTCTCGCCTACTGTTTTAGTTGGGTATTTAACTGACGATAAAGTAGTAAGTACAATCTTTAAAAAGTCTGACGTTGCTTCTAATAATCCTATTGAAGATAGAACAGAACACAACATAAGAATCTTACAAGCAAGAAGAGTAGGGGGTGTTTCTCCTTGGAAGCTTCAAAACGGAACTCAGGTTTTAGTTAATGGATTAACTAATTACGGGTATGCTGGACATTTAGATAATCCTTTTACTCCTTTAACTGATTTAAACTTTGGTGCTCCATTTGAATTATACTATAACTTCTCAGGTACTTATCCAACTGGAAACATCTTTAATGGTTTTTGGAGTGACTACTTAGCGGAAATTACTGATAAGGATAGTAAACATTTGACTTGCTATGTAAAATTAACGCAAGAAGATATTTATAGTTTAGACTTCTCTAAGCTAATATGGATTAGGGGAGCTTTATGGAGATTAAACAAAATTTCAGATTATAACCCAAGTAGTAGTGAGCCAACGAAATGTGAATTTATTAGAGTAATTGAATTAACCTATGCGTAATGGAAATACTTAATGATTTTAAATTAAACGAGAAAAGAAGTGAATTCTATCTATCAGCATCTCAATTAGTAGTTGCTTATAGTTCTATTGAAAACTTACTAACTATTTACACATTAAACCAAGAAAAGTCTATCGTTAAAGCTCAGAATGAAGTAGCCTTACAACATTATTTGCCTACCAATAGTACCCTATTCCTAAAAGACGAAAAGCAAAAAAGACAAAGGGTTAAATATGTTACCCCTGATAATTGGAAAGACGCTTTTAAATTAATTAAACTATTATGGCAAACGAGACAGTTGGCGTAAATATAAACGTAAAAACCAACGTACAAGGCTCTATTGGAGAGCTAAAGGCTTTAAAGAAGCAGTTAAAAGAAACGGCTGCTGGTTCGGAAGACTTTAAAAGATTGTCGAATGAGATTGACGATTTAGAAGATAAGATTAAAGGTGCGAAGCAAGGTGCTGGGGATTGGGTAGACCAATTAGCCGCCGCTCCCGGTCCTTTAGGTGCAGTAGGTGGAGCTATCAATAAGTTAAAGGTATCTACTGTTAGCTTCGGTACGGCATTAAAGGCTACGGGTATTGGTTTGTTTGTTGCCGCTATCGGTGGGTTAATTGCCGCTTTCTCTGAATCTGAAAAAGCTAGTAAGAAGCTACAACCAATCTTAATAGGCTTTCAAAAGATATTTAACGGGATATTCTCTGCTATTGAGCCAGTCTTCGATTCAGTATTAGCATTTGCTGAAGAAGCGTTACCAGCCGTTACTAAAGGTTTTGGAGTTGCTTACTCTGCGATAACTTCATTCCTTCAAGGTATTGGATTATTGGGTACTGCGATTAGTAAGTTGATATCAGGAGATTTTAGTGGTGCGTGGGATAGTGCTTCTGAAGCAGTAACGGGTTTTGGGGATAGATACGAAGCTGCTAACAAAAGATTCATAGAAGGAACTAAAGAGGTAACAAGTATTGAGAAAGAAGAATTAGAAAAGAGAAAGGCTGCACAAGAAAAAGCTGCGGAAGAGGCTAAGGCTAGACAAAAAGAAATACAAGAGGCTACAAAAGCAGCGTTAGAAAAAGCGAGACAAGTATCTAATGAGATATTATTATCAGAAATAAAAGATGAAAAGACTAAGCAAGAGATAAAACTTGCTCAACAATTTGAAGCAGATAAAGCAGAAATAGAACAATCTAAGGCAACGGCAGAAGCAAAACAAGAGGCTATAAAAACTTTAGAAACTAAATACAATAATGAAAGAGAACAAATAACAAAAGATTTTAATGATAAAGAAGAAAAGTCTGAAAAACAATTTCAACAAAGATTAAATGAAATTAAGACTAATATAAGAATTCAAGGTATTTCTGATATTAGAGAAAAGGAAAGAGAGGCTCTGCAACTGCAATTAGAGCAGGATATCGAAAAGATTAAAAATGATGAAACATTAAAAGAAGAGCAGAGAGTCGCAATTATTGAACAATTAAGAATTAGTAGCAAATTAAAGTTAGATGAATTAAATAATAAATATGCAGAAGAAGATAATCAAAAAAGAATATCAGATGAAATAAATGTATTAAGAATTATTGGCGAAGCTGAAAATGAAACATTTAGTCAAAGATTAGATAGGTATAAACAAATTAGAGAAAAAGAAAGAGAGTTATTAGTATTTAAGAAAACGTCTCAAGCAGAACTAGACGCTTTTGACGCTGAAACAAAAAAGGGCGAAGTAGAAAGAGAAAAAATAGCTACTGAAACAAAGCTACAAATTATCTCAGGTGCATTAGGAAGTATTGCAGACGCAGTAGGTAGAAACACCGTAGCTGGTAAAGCCTTAGCAGTTGCTCAAGCTGGTATTGACACTTATGTCGGTGCTAACAAAGCCTTAGCTACTTACCCTCCTCCATTCGGTGCTATCGCTGCTGGTACGGTAGTATTAAGCGGTTTATTGAACGTAAAGAAAATTATCTCTACTAAGATTCCTCCGCCTCCGGGTTCTAAAGGAATAAGCGATAGCGTAAGTGCTCCTTCTATTTCAGCTCCAGCTTTAAGCTCTGCTCCTATCGCTCCACCAACCCCAACTACTGGCACAACTAATTTAACCCCCGAGACAATTAATCAGTTAGGAAGTGCAACTAATAGAGCATATGTAATTGAAAGCGATGTTACGAACTCACAAGAAAGAATCGCTAGAATTAACAGGGCTGCAAGATTAGGATAAAAAGCTATTTATCATTATGGAAAAGGAATTACCAATTTATAGACTAGATATAGTTGAAGACCTAGAGTCAAACGTAGAAGTAGACTTCGTAGCCTTAGTAGATAGACCGGCTATTGAAAAGGCTTTCTTAGCTTTCCAAGATTCATACTCCGATTATCCTGACTCCGTAAAGAACAATGCCAAGCGAGTAATTGATTGGACAGAGGAAAATGGATGGGGTAGCTGTGGTACTGACGTAGGTAAACAAAGAGCGAATCAATTAGCAAAGGGGGAGCCTATCTCCTTTGAAACTATTAAAAGAATGTACTCTTACCTTTCTAGGCACGAAGCTGACCTAAAATCGTCTAAGAGTTACGAAGATGGTTGCGGTAAGTTAATGTACGATGCTTGGGGTGGTAAGACTGCTCTGAGTTGGGCAGAGGCTAAGATTAAGTCTATAGAAAGACAAAGTTTTGCTATCCAAGACGAAGAAGAGAGAATCGTAAGCGGTGCTTTGATGTTAGCCGATACTCCGATTTATCGTAACGATGGCAACGGAGAGTACTACGTGGTATTCACAAAAGACACTATTAAAAAAATAGCTCAAAAGTATTTTAAGAAAGGTTACCAAAATAACGTAAATTTGATGCACGATAGCGGTCAGATTATGGAAGGGGTAACGATGTTCGAGAGCTGGATAGTAGACGAGAAGAGAGGAATCAAACCAATGAAAGGTTTTGAAGACGTAAAAGACGGCTCTTGGTTTGGCTCTTTCAAAGTAGAGAACGATGACGTTTGGAATCTAATTAAAGAAGGTAAAGTAAAAGGCTTTAGCGTAGAGGGAATCTTTAACTACATTAAAGACAAGAGCAAAGAAGAGAAAATGATGGAGAGTATCATAGAAATCTTAGAGAAAGTAAAATAGGTTTTTTCATAGTTTGTTTGGTACGGGGGGTGTTTCTACACTCCCCTTTTTTTGTCTATATGGTCACTTGGGAACTTTTACACTATATATGAGTAAATTTCTTATGACCGCACAAGAAGCATTATTAAAAATCAAGGCGATGTTCGCCGAAGCTGCTGAAGCTCCAGTTGAAGCTCCAGCGGTTGCTGCCTTTGCTGAGTATGTCTTAGCAAGTGGAGCAAAAGTTATGATTGATAAGCTCGAGTTAGGTGGTAAGGTTTCTTTAGTAGACGATTTAGGTAACGAGTCTCCAGCTCCAGCCGGAGAGCATATGTTAGCCGATGGCACTAAAATCGTTCTTGACGAAGCCTCTACAATCCTAGAAATCGAAGCTCCTGAAGTAGAAGTACCCGAAGTTGAAGTTCCTGAAGCTCCCTCTGAAATCGAATTAATGAAGAAGAAGGTTGCTGAAATGGAAGCTCAACTTGAAGACTTGAAGAAAGACAAGAAAGGAATGGAAGTTAAAATGAGTGAGAGTGCCGACAAATTTACAAAGGCTATCACCGAATTAACTGACGTTGTAATCGAACTTTCTAAAGCTCCTTCTGCTCAATCAACCTCTACTCCCAAGGAAGCATTCAACAAGCATATCGAAAGCAAGAACGATAAAATCTCTCGCTTTCTGAATATGTACGCAAAAAAGTAACCCATTTAAAAAACAATAAAAATTAATAACAATGGCTTTTGATGTATCAGCATTAGCAAATTATACCAAAGAGAACCAAGCTCTATTGGTAACTTCTGCCGTATTAGGCAGCAAAACCGCTTCTTTGATTAAGAGTCAAGGAAACGTAATGGTAGGTGTTAAATCTGCCGAGACAATCAACATTATGGATACTGACGCTATTTTCCAAAGCGGTAGCTCTTGCGGTTTCAATGCAAGTGGTTCTACTACTTTCACTCAGCGTACTGTAACCGTAGGTAAGATTAAAGTAAACGAAGCTCTTTGTCCTAAAGATTTAGAGGCTAAGTATTTACAAAAAGCTCTCCCTGAGGGAAGCCGTTACGATTCTATCGCTTTCGCCGGTGACTATACCGACAAGAAAGCTGCTCGTATCGCTTCTCAGTTGGAGACTGCCATTTGGCAAGGTGCTACTGGTTCAGCTAACGTAAACCTTAACAAATTCCAAGGTTTGGTTACTCTTATCGGTACTTCTGCCGTTGAAGCTAACAACGCTACTTATTACGGTGGTACTGCAACTGCAATCACTACTGCTAACGTAGTAGCTATCTTCGATGCTCTTTACAAGGCTATCCCTGCTCAGGTTGTAGACAAAGACGATATGACTATTTGGTGCGGTCAAGATGTGTTCCGTACTTACACTATCGCTTTGAAGAACGCTAATATGTTCAACTACTCTTTCGATGGTAAGGCTGATAGCGAGTTCGTTCTTCCCGGTACTCCAATCAAGGTTGTAGCTACTCCCGGTCTGAACGGTACTAACAAGATTTATGCAATCCGTTTGAGCAATATGTTCTTAGGAACTGACTTGTTGAACGAAGAAGAGCGTTTCGAGTTGTTCTATGCTAAAGAGGCAGACCAAGTGCGTTTCGTATCTGAATTCAAGATGGGCGTTAACGTAGCCTTCTTGGATGAGATTGCTTCTTTCATTATCTAATCTAAAGTGGGTAGCTCTTCGGAGCTACTCACCTTTTTAACTCTTTAAATTATTAACAATGGCTTGTGCTTTAACACAAGGATACACACTAGATTGCAAGGATAGCTTAGGCGGTATTAAGGCTTTGTGGTTAATCTCTCACGCTAACGTGAGTTCGGTTACTGAGGCTTCGGGTATCGTTTCTGCTATTACTAAGGCATCTGGTAAGGTATTCTATAAATATGAACTTGTTAAGAATACTGGAGCTTTGACTGAGACTATTACTGCTTCCGTAGAAAACGGAACTGTATTCTATGCTCAGGAACTCTCCGTAGTGCTTAACAAACTCCAAGCGAATACTCGTAACGAGATTTTGCTTCTTGCTAAGAATACTTTGATGGCAGTTGTTCAAGACGCTAACGATAAGTACTGGCTCTTGGGTCGCTATCAAGGCTTAGATGTAACTGGGGGTACTGCTGCTACGGGTACTGCTCAGGGCGATAGAAACGGCTATACTTTGACTTTCACGGGTGGCGAGAAAGAACTTGCTCCTGAGGTTGCTTCTGGTATCATAGCTGGTTTAGTTTCCTAAGGCTTTCGTGGTTAGTTATAGGTAGGTAGATTAAGGACACTCCTTCGGGGGTGTCTTTTTTTTGGTAAAATTCTCAAGTTTTTCTATTTAGTAATATGATATACTTAACGAAAGGGCAGACGAATCAAATCGTGCTTACTCTAAAGGAGAAGCAGACGTTACCTTCGCCTAATTATTTATTTAGGTTTGTGCATAGAGCTTTAAATACCGAAGCTAGATTTGTAGTATTAAAGACTGCCGATACTTCGGCTTATAAAGATAGGTTCAATCAGTTCTCTTTAGTTACTAATAACTATTTCTCAGATAAGGAAAGCGGAGAGTGGGAGTATTATATCTACGAGCAAAACTCTAGCTCTAACGTAGACCCAGCTTTCGCTACGGGATTACTAGAAACGGGGATAATGAGATTGACCGACGATACTTCTTTCTCTTACACTAAATATCAAACTTCAAATACATTCATAACACGATGATGGATAACTTAATCATATTAAACTTTGCTGAGGCAAAGCAACCCGAATATCGGGAAAGAAGAGGTCACGGATATATAGAGTTCGGAGAGAAGAACGATTATCCTGATTATCTATTAAGCCTTTACAATAAGAGTGCTAAACATAACGCTATTGTTAGGGGTAAGGTAAACTACATTAGTGGTAACGGTTGGGCGACTAAGCAAGAAGACGCTAAGGCTCAGGAGTTCATTGATAATCCTAATCAGTACGAGAGCTTAACCGATTTAACCCGTAAGGTCTCTATTGACCTAGAAGTATTCGGTGGTGCTTATTTGGAAATCATTTGGAGTAAGCTAGGTGGAACGATTGCGAGTATGACGCATATTGATTACACGAAGATTCGTTCTAATAAGGATAATACTCAGTTTTGGTATAAAGAAGATTGGGGTAATAGAAAAGATAAAGAAGAGATTATCGCTGCTTATAACTTGGATAATAGACAAGGTAAGCAGATTCTTTATTTAAAGGAATATAGACCGGGATTGGATACTTATGCCCTTCCGGGATATATCGGTGCGTTGAATTACATTGAGAGTGATGTAGAGGTTTCTAGGCACGTATTAGGAAACGCTCAAACTGGTTTCTCTGCTTCTAAGTTGATTACTCTTCCTAACGGAGAGCCTTCTCCTGACGAGAAGAGAAACATCGAAAGAAGGTTTACGGATAGATTTAGTGGTAGTGATGGAAAGAAGTTTATCCTTTCTTTTGTCACGGATATTAACAAAAAACCAGCCGTAGAAGACCTAGGTGCTTCTGACTTAACTAAAGAAGACTTTAACCAAGTAGATAAGATGATTCAGCAAAATATCTTCGCTGGTCACCAAATTACTACTCCTTCCCTTTTTGGTATTTTAACCGAAGGCTCTTTAGGTACTCGTTCTGAAATTAGGGATGGATATGAAGTGTTTAAGAATACCTACGTAAACGATAAGCAACAGTTCTTAGAAAGTGTCTTTAATCAATTAGCTTCTATTAACGGAGTTACCGAAGAGCTTTATATTAAACCCGTAGAGCCTATTACTTTCGAGTTTAGCGAGGCTATTATCGCTCAGAACGCACCTAAGGAGTGGATATTAGAGAAAATCGGTATCGACCCTTCTCAGTATCAAACTACTACCCCTGAGGCTTCTCAAAATATGATTAATGAGAATTTAAAAGGGATGAAGGGTAGAGAGTGGCAGAACTTTCAACGTATTATCCGCAAATACAATAAAGGCGAGATAAGCAGAGAACAAGCTACTCAAATGCTAAAAAGTGGGTACGGATTAGACGATGAAGCTATTAACACTTGGTTAGGGGATGATACTTACGAGCAGAGATTCTCTGACTTAGATTCCGTTTTGCAGGTTTTTAGTGAATACGGTACTAACGAAGATGACTTTAAGGTTATCGCTTCTAAGAAGGTGTTTGAGGGCGATTTAGAGGCTCAAGAATTGGCTTTCAGGGATGAAGTGATAGATGATACCGTAGATAAGAAAATACTCGATACAATCGCTAAAAACAAGCGTATTCAGCCTAAGGATATTGCCAAGGCTTTAGAGATTGAAATTGATGATGTTTTAACAAGAATTAATAAGCTCGTTTCTTTAGACTTGTTGGATTATGACGCTGAGAGTGGTATATCTAAATTGTTGAAGCCTCTTCCTGAGATTATAGACAAACCCGTTAAAACGAGTTTCCTAGTTCGTTATAAATACGATTGGAAGAGAATTGTCCCCTACGGAGAGAGAGATACTAACGCTCACCCTTCTAGACCTTTCTGTGCTAAGTTAATGTCTATGAAAAAGCTATTTACTAGGGGAGAGATTGAACAAATCAGTAACCGTTTAGGATATGATGTTTTTGCACGTGGTGGCGGTTGGTGGACAATGCCTAATCAGATTCATTCTCCTTCTTGTAGACACGAATGGCAATCAGTTGTAGTAGTTAAAAAATCAAAATAATGAGTAGGAATATATTATTTATTTCAGTAGATACGATAAAAGAAAGAACGGGTTTACATAACAATGTAGATGACAAACTGGTTAACCCTGAGATTTTAACTTCTCAGGATATGTATATTCTTCCAGCGTTGGGAACGGCTCTTTACGAAAGATTACAAAACGGAATTCAGAACGCTGACTTAAGTCAAGCCGAAGAATTATTACTAGACACTTACATTACTCCTACGTTGGTTTATTACGTAATGAGTGAGCTTCCTATGGGTCTTTCCTATCAGTTCTATAACAAAGGAATGATACGTAAGACTGGCGAAGGTCAAGAAAACCCCTCTGCGGCTGAGATGATTGATGTTGCCGATAGATACAAGGCGAGGGCTGAGTTCTACAAACAAAGATTGGTTAAGTATCTTAAAGAAAAGTCAGGCTATAATACTTACCCTGAGTACAATAATCCCGGAAGCACTTACGATACTATCAATCCTGATAACGAGGCTTACACTACTTCTATATGGTTAGGGGATGACGATTGTTGTAAGGGGATGACCTTTGAAGAAAAATATCAAGGTAACATAAACCGTTGTTGTGGCAAATAAGACGTATTCATTAAAAAACCAAAAGAAGCTAAAGGTCTTCTTAGAAAAACAAGAAAATGACTCTGAATCAAATCGTAAAAACGATAAACAGTCTAGCGAACGCACACAAGCAGATAAAAAGCGTGTACTTCGGAGACCTAGCTGATTATTTATCTAGGGGTACGGAGAACGTCTATCCTTCGTTGTATTATGATTTAACGGGAGGTAGCGTTCAAGAAAGGGGAGTTACTTTAAACTTCTCTTTGTACTTTTTCGATAGGATGTTACCTGAGGACACTAACGAGACTGAGGTATTAAGCGACCAATTAGAGATATGTCAAGATATTATCGCTCAGTTAAGATATAATAATTGGGAGTTTGATGAAGGCTTAAACGCTACTTTGACTTTCTTTACCGAAGATACTCCTGAGCTTTTAGCTGGGGTAAGAGCTGATATTACTTTAGAATTACCATTTACGGCTAATAGATGTCAAGTTCCAAGTACATTTTCTTACTAATAACTATTTAATTATATGGCAAATCGTAAAATAAATGAACTCGTAAGTAGAACTCCATCGCTAACCGATTTAATGTTAGTGGGAGACCCTTCTTCGGGTTATTCTTATAAGTGTACTGTTAATGACGTTGCTTTAGCGGTTGAAACGGGAGTAGCTGGGAATTATGTTACTTTAGCTACTACTCAAACAATCAGCGGAGCAAAGACTTTTTCGAATGTCTTGACTCTTACGAGTGTAGCGAATAGTCCTACCGATACGGATAAATTCTTGGTTTTAAATGCTTCTAATGTAGTTAACTACCGAACTGGAGCGCAAATGCTTTCTGATATTGGAGCGGCTGACGATTCTCTTGTTGTTCATAAAGCAGGAGCAGAAACAATAACTGGAGTTAAGACTTTCAATGCAGGATTATCTTTACCTAACTATCAGCAAATAAATCTTTCAAATAGTGCTACTATTGAAGGTTATGATGGCAAGGTATTGTTTAGAACTATTTTCGGAGTAGCTGGATACTTTCAAAATAACTCTTTAGGATTAGCACAAATGGATAATGAAACTGGTACAAGTGGTATCGGTTTCTTGGTTAAGAATTTTGGAGGCGAGGGATTAGTAAAATATAAGACTGCGGCTCAAGCACTCTCAATGATAGGTGCGCAAGGTGCTTTAACCTTAACCACAACTGGTTCAAGTGGTGCAGCTACTTTGGTTGGGAATACTTTAAACATTCCTAACTATGGCGATGCTTTAAGTGGTTACGTTCCTTATACGGGTGCTACTGCTAATCTTGATTTAGGCACTCGTTCTATTTCTACAAGTCAGGGTACGATAGTGGGGAATAATTCTACTTCGGGTGGATATTTAGGTTTTAAACAATTTAGCTCTGCAAGTTCGGGAACTACGGGATTAACTTCTATTTTTGCAATCGGCACTACTACTTTGGGATTAAGTTATTCTCAAGGTGCTGGTTCAGTTAGAACGGCTTATTTAAGTACTCAATTAATTTCAAATAATACTGCTTACTATTATGACTTCCCCAATAAGGGCGGTACGTTTGCTTTATTAGACGATGTTACAGGCGCAATATCAGGCACTACCAACTACATACCCAAGTTTACAAGTTCAAGTGCAATAGGGAATAGTAATTTATATGACCAAGGAACATATATTGAATCATTAACAAATTTTGTAGTAAGTAATGCTTCCACATATAGAGGCATTTCAATTACTACTGCTACTGCTTCGGCAAGACCTACTTTAAGTTTTGTAAATACAAACTATGCTCAATATGGTTCATTTATACAAGATATAAATGGAGAAATGGCTTTTGGAAGAATGAATTATGATTTTGGTGGTCATTCCGAGCAAATGCGTCTTACCTCTACTGGGTTAGGCATTGGTACTTCTTCCCCGACACAAAAACTATATGTTGCAGATGGGGTGGCAACTGCTTATGCAGCATCTTCAGGCTCACTAATTGCTCCAGATGGCGGTGCAAACATTCAGTTACAAAATACTTCAAGTGGTGGTTTTACTTCAGTTAGATTTGTTTTATTAAATGGAAGCAATGCAGTTGGCTATTTAGGATTTATAAATACTACTGGTTCGGTAGGTGGTTCTTTTGTATTTGGTCAAAGAACTGGAGGAAGTTCTTATGCTGAACAAATGCGTTTAGATGCCTCTGGTAATTTAGGTTTAGGAGTAACACCAAGTGCGTGGGGAAGTGGGCAAAAAGCAATCCAATTTGGAAGCAGAGGTATTATAAGCAATAATGTTGCAGGTACATATTCAAATTTTGGTAATAACGCATATTTTGATGGTACTAATTGGATTTATTTGGCTACGGGAACTGCTGGTGTTTTACAAATGGAAGGTAATAATTTCTATTGGCAACAAGCAAGTAGTGGAACAGCAGGTAATGCCATATCCTTTACACAAGCTATGACCTTGGATGCTTCGGGAAGACTTGGTATTGGCACAACTGCGCCTAAAACAATTTTAGATGTTTATAGTGATACAGATATTTGGCATACATTTATAGGTGGTGGAACTTCTAAATTATTAATAGCTGGTCAAGCTGGAAGCGGTGGAGTAGTTTTACAAGCAGGAGCCGCGGCTACTCTTAATAATCAAGCTGTTACTACAAGTTATTCAATGACTTTACAAAGAGATGGTGGCAATGTAGGCATTGGAACAAGTTCTCCAAGCGCAAAATTACATATATCTTCAGGAGACTTGATTACTGAAGGTGTTAGTGGTGGTGGCGTATTTAATAACTTGTATGTAGTTACAACAAGTGCTGATGCAAGAAACTGGGCAATGGGTGCTTCTGTTGCTTCATTTGGAGATTTTGCAATAAGGCAATCTAATGCAAAAGATGGAAATCCTGTTTCATCAGGTACTACAAGATTTTACATTTCAAATTCGGGCAACGTAGGTATAGGTACAACTTCCCCCGACGGAACATTGGTACTTTCTGCTGGTACTGCTGGGACTGCTTCAACAGGTGGTTATATTGGATTGACTACTGGAACAAACAGTTCAAAAGTAAGAGGTGCAGGAATAGAAGCATTTACAACCGATACTGGGAATGACCACGGATTAAGATTTTATACAAATGCTGCTGCTTCTTCCCCATCCGAGAGAATGAGAATAACAAGTGGCGGAAATGTAGGTATAGGTACAACTTCCCCTAGCGAAAAACTTGAAGTAAATGGGAATATCAAAACCGCAGCACCTACGGGTGGAACGGCAAAGCCTTGGAAATTAGGTGAAAGGGTAGCAACTGGAGTGACTTTAGATTCAGGACAATATATCAGAGTTGAAATAGATGGTGTAACTTATTATTTAGCAACTGTAACAATTAACTAAAAACAAATAAAAATGGCAATTAATTATTCGTGGGTGATTTCAAGTCTTGAAACTGCACCCCAATCAGGAGACCTTAACGATGTAGTAAAAACAGTTCATTGGAGATATCAAGCTACCGATGGAGACTATCAAGCGGAAACGTATTCAAGTTATGCTTGTTCAGAGCCTTCTCCAAATGACTTTACGGCTTACCCTGACCTGACCGAAGCTGACGTAATTTCGTGGTTAGAATCAGGATTGAACGTGGAAGCAATGCAAGAAAGTTTGGCAAATCAAATCGCTGATTTGAAAAACCCAAAGATTGTTTCATTACCTTTACCTTGGAGTGAAAATAATCTCTAATAATCTATTTAAAATAAAACCTATATGAATCTGAAACTACACGAAGTAATTGCCCTCTATTACGAACTAAACGGAGTAACGAAGACAGGAAAGGAAACGGAAGTACTTTCTCAAGGTATGTTAAAGCAGAAGATGTCGCTAAAGACTAAAGTCTATCTTCAAAGATTGAACAAGGTTGTAGGCGAAGAAGTTAAGCTCTACGAAGAGGCAAAGCAAGAACTCTTCAAAAAGCTAGGAGTTGAAGAAGATGGAAACATTAGTATTCCAGCAGAAAACTTTGAGGCTTTTAATAAAGAGCTTAACGACTTATTGACTGCGGAAAAAGAGATTAACGTAAGCGAACTATGGGGAGCTGACCTTAAACTCGAACACCTTGAGAGCATTGAAACTGACGAGTACTATCCAGCATTATTAGCATTGATAGATAACAAATGACGCAGATTGCAATTTTTTTAGTAGGACAAGCGGTAGCCATTATAATCGGCTTAATCAGCATTTACGTGAAGGTTTCTTTAAAATTAAAGGAATTAGAAATAAGAGTAAACGTAGTAGAGAAGCAAGATGACCTAATTAGTAGAAAGTTAGATACGATAGCTTCGCAATTAAATAACTTATCTATTCAGTTACAAAACAAACAAGATAGAGAATGAAATTCGGGTGGAAACACTACTTTAAGCCTACTCCTAAGCGAGTAAGGATATTCGGAGATTCTCTAGCTGCTGCTGGCACTTTCGGTGCTAGTATCGTTGTTTTGAATGGTCACGAGGTTTTAGGTACGATTATAATGGTTATCGCAGTTCTAGGTAAGTTCATTTCAAACTTTTTTAAAGATGAAGAAACTCCTACTGATAACCCTTCTTCTGAGTTGTAATCCCGTAAAGCAAGTCCTTAAAGACAAGGAAAGGTTCGATAAACTAACTCAGATAGTTATCGAGAGCGGAGCTTGCTCAAACGACACTATCATTCAAACCAAATCGGATACGTTAATTACTTACGATACTCTTTACGAACAAACTGAGGTTACCAATACCCTTTACAAGACCGATACTTTAAAGATTCCCGTTACTAAGAAGATTACTAAAACTATTACTATCCGAGATACGATTCAAAAGGTAGTAGTAGACAATGCCCGTATAAACGTATTAGAGGCGAAATTAGCCGTTCAAATCGAAAAGACGGAAGAATATAAGGCTAAGGCTTCGAGCCGATTAAAATGGCTTATATTGCTTTTAATCGCTATTCTAATAAGAATACTCTACAAGCCTATCAAAAAGTTTATTCTATGGCACTTTTAACCGATAAGCAAATTATTGAAAAGTATGGTCAGCCCGGAAACCCTGACAACTTTACTATTATGCCTCTTCCTTATCCTATGCGTATCGCTTGGGACACTAAAACGCAAGTAAGGAAAATGCAATGCCACGAAGACGCTGAGCAAAAGTTTTTAAACGTCTTTAACCTATTACTAGCTCATTACGGCTTAGAAAAGATACAAGCCTTAGGGATAGACCTTTTCGGGGGATGTGTAAATGTAAGGCTTATGAGAGGCTCTAAAACGAGGTGGAGTCGCCACGCATTTGGGATAGCGATAGATTTAGACCCAGCGAGAAATGGATTAAAAACTCCTTGGCTTCGTTCGCAGTTTGCAAAAAGCGAATACAAACCAATGATAGATATATTTTACGCAAACGATTTTATTAACTACGGAATAGAACTAAACAAAGACGCAATGCACTTCGAACTTGTAAAATGAGCAATTTAATCTACCTACTAATATGCAAACTAAACGAAAGCGACTTTACTTCGATATCGAAGTTTCGGCAAATATCGTAATGTCTTGGAATGTCGGTTACAAATTAAGCATCGGCTACGACAACATAATCAAAGAAAGAGCCATCATTTGTATCTGCTACAAATGGGAAGACGAGAAAGAAGTTCACTCTTTACAATGGGATAAGAAACAATGCGATAAAAAACTCCTTCAAGAGTTTATTAAGGTCGCTAATCAAGCCGACGAACTCGTAGGACACAACGGAGATAAGTTCGACCTACCTTGGGTTAGGACTCGTTGCCTTTACCATAGAATAGATTTATTCCCTAAATACGTTACGATTGACACCTTAAAGCTCTCACGTAGGCAGTTTCGTTTTAACTCTAATCGCTTAGATTATATTGCTTCTTACTTGGGAATCGGAAAGAAGATTAAGACCGATTTTAATTTATGGAAGGATATCGTTTTGAATAAGTGCGATAAGTCAATGAAGAAAATGATTGACTACTGTAAGCAGGATGTTAAGCTCTTAGAAGAGGTACATAAGCAACTAAGAGTACACGATACCGCTAAAACGCATTTTGGAGTAGCTTTCGGGCAAGATAGGGGAACGTGCCCTGAGTGTGGCTCTGATGAATTAATCGTCAATAATAGAAGGGTAACCGCCTCAGGAACGAAGTACATCCAATACAAGTGTAAGACTTGCGGAACATATCATCAAAAACTAGACAAATGAGTAAACTGCTAAACGAAGTAATCTCTGAGTTCCAACAAAGAGAAGCGAGAGGTTTTTCTAAATATGGAACAACAATGGATAGAGAAGACCTATCTTTGACTGAATGGATAGCTCATTTAAGAGAAGAGCTAATGGATGCAATTTTATACCTTAAAAAACTAGAGAATGACACACAAAGACGTACCGATTATCAAGAAGAAGATTCAAGAGTTAATGGCAGTTCTAACACCGATGGAGAGGCTGACTATCCTAGAGCCTCTTTGTGATAAATATAGAAAGCAATCAAGAGCCGAAGTAGAGCAAGACGTTTTAGAGTTCTCTCGCAAAAAAGGTATTCCAAGAATTAAAACCGACTACTAATGACCGAAGAATTAGAGCTACCGATTAACCTAACACCTCACGAAGATATTGCTGCGTGTACCAATGCTCTAGGAGCTTTAACAGAGTACGATGTAGCTATGCTAGACGAAGAAGAAAAAGAAATCGTTAGGCAGATTCGCTTAATGAGTCTATATATAATTCATATCGGTATTAAAGAAATCTATACAAGTAACTTTTATGGCGAAGAAGATTCACACGATAGTACACCGGAAGCTGGGTAAGGAAAGAGCCTTAGGACTAGCTTATACGGATGAAAATAGAATGGAGATTGATTCTCGCTTGAAAGGGTATAGGTATTTGCTTTATATGCTCCACGAGCATTTTCATTTAAAGCACCCTGATTGGTCAGAAACTAAAGTCAGAAAAGAGTCTAGTAAGACCGCTATGTTTTTATGGGAAGCTGGTTTCAGAAAGGTAGATAACGCACCTAAGAATGCTACTATCGCTTCAAAATAGAGTAAAGGATTAACATAGTATCGGCAAGGGTTTGTTTCTCTTCTACGTCTTGCTTGTTCGCCCAATCGGTAAAGTCTTTGCCTAAGGCTTTTACTTCTTCAAATGCTCCGATATATTTATAGGTATATATCATCCACTCACAAGCCATACGGATTGATTTATACTTCTTAAACGAGTTTATAAACGCTTTAGGGTTTTCTTCGTAAAGTCTAGCGTAGGAAAGGGAAATCTCTACGAAGGTATTGTTAGTTACTTCGTTGAATATCTTTAGTCTTTCTGAGGCTGATATTTCGTTCATATAATTAGTTTGTCTAGGTTAATGTTATACTCTTCTAGGACTTTCCAAAACGCTTCGTAAACTTCGTCTAGGTCTTGGTCGGTCTTTTCTTCTAAGGTTTTCTTGGTGTTGTACATAATATGCCATAACGCTAAGGCTAACTCAGTACTTTGAACGGCTCTTAAATGTGCCATCCTATCGTCTGCATCGTCTAAATCAAAGGTCAGAGTCGCTTTCATAAGTATTTTTAAAGTATTCTTCTGCTTTTATTTCTTCTGATAAGTTATTGAAATCCTCAATTCCGTATTCCCCATTCCATCCTTCGCCGCTTATTTTAAACCCTTCACAATAAGAATCAATTATAATTTTCTTCTCCATTGCTTTGGCTTGTTCAACCTTTGCAGTTAATACTAATGCATCGATTTTAATAACCCAATTTTGTGAATCTTTAATGTCTGCCCAATCATATTCTTTAAGTTGTTCTACCAACCAATTTACTGCTGTCATATTATTTGTTTTTAATGTTAGGGGAAGATGTGTCAGGAGTTCCCTCCACAC
>ERZ869921.300-NODE-300-length-33828-cov-5.400705_pt1 | contig 33828 bp, 39 predicted proteins | sample MGYA00579310_ERZ869921 | MGnify/ENA primary metagenome ERZ869921 (study PRJEB32216, sample SAMN09231816) | wastewater metagenome | place: USA: Maryland | collected 2016-06-21 | study: EMG produced TPA metagenomics assembly of the PRJNA472060 data set (Reclaimed... | reverse complement strand
CTTCTAATTCACTTACGAATGAACGTGACTTGATGGTCCTGTATGCTGAAGGCAGTCTTAGTTGCGATTCGACTTCAGCAGCAGTTACCATATTCCCGGCCTTAGTCACAAAACCAAGCTGCACCGGCACGGAGCCGACGAAGCTGTATGTCCCGCTTGGGTTTTGAATCACGTGTAAACCTAGTTTACTCACCTTGCACCTCCTAAGTTAAGTTAGTTTAGCCCTAAGACCGTTCCATAATGATCGGCGTACCCCAATGAATCGGAGCGTAATCAAAATAATTACCCTTGCGGTCATACGTCCGGTATATCGGTACGCATTGCACAGGATACCAACCGTTCGAAGCCAGTACTTGAATACCAACGAATTCGAAACGTGAGGCATGCTTAGCTATATCCAGCGTCTGTTCACAGACGTATTCAGTGCGCTTGCCACTACGGGGCGTCCCGTCCAGCTTAAAGAAGTATTCCCGAAGCCACGCCTTGCCGAATTTAGTTTGTTCTGCCGTGATCTTACGTGGCACCTTAAAGTCAAGGCGCTCGCCATGCGCTTCGGAGTAACCGATTTGCATACCTAACTGTTCAGCACGTTTAAAGATGCGCGTCCATAGTTCGCCTGTGGCTTCATACGGAGTCTCGAAGCGCAGACCGGCAAGGTGTTTAGTCAAGCCACCGATTTGTGATTTTTTGAACTGCTTCAAATTTGCATAGTCTGTCATACGTGAGCCCATCTCATTCACTCCTACCAAGTCAGCAGCACCATGCTGCCGACACATTACTAATTAGCAACGCGCATGCCACTCACTGCGCTGCATGTATTCAAGTACTTACCCAACCGACCGCTGTCGAACTTCTGCGCACCGGCCGCCTCACCTTGAGACCGCTTGCTGCATCCCGCAGCGATTCCCGCCGCTTACGCCGTCTGTCGAACTCTTAGTCAGTTCGCTGAAGTTCGACACTACAGGCCCAAGTGATTCACTATGGCCTGACTAAGTACTGCCGAGCCTGCATCCGTCCAGTGAATCCCATCCGAGTGAAGTCCCGTGATTCCGGCCGACACGGCGTTAAGGTCAAGGACCTCAATGCCGAGCTCACCCATGACCTGCACTGCCGCCGCATTGTATGCAGCGACGTCGGCATTGCTGAAACCCGTGAACGGCGCGCTGACTTCAGTCGTCGTGACGAACACTACGCGGTCCGCCTTAAGCAGCATCTTGGCGCCAATGACTTGCAGGTTCGCTGCATACTCAGTCACGCTCACCGCTTGTGGTGCCGACGTGCCGTCCCGGGCAGGTATATCCCAAGCACCATGATTAAAGACCACGACGGACCACACGGGCCGCTGACTTAAGATCGTGTCGATAACGCGGCGCCCGTTTGCACTGCCCATGTTGTTTGCCGGAGTGTGTGACACCGAGTACGCATACAACGCGGCGCGCACATACGGCGTATAGCCCAAGCTAATTGAGTCACCGACGATGAGTACGCCGGGTTTGCTACCGTCGACGTCCGTGAGGATTAAGCCGGGTGAGGCGTCGCCGCCGCATGCCGTGAGGCTTAACGCCAGTGCTACGCATGCCGCCGTGCCCAATTGTTTGAGCAACTCGTCTGCTTCCTTAATCAATCTGCGTATGCGCTCCGTCGTGCTCACAACTACTCCAACACGGCCTTGGCCGTAATTAAGGACATCAAACCCACAACCAAGTAAACCGAGACCGTTAATAGCGTAATCATTCCGTGATCCTTTGCTTCGTCTTGCATCATGCAAAACATACTGGATGCTATTGCAGGGCCCATGCCACGCACTGCACTGACTGTAAACAGGTACTTAGCCACGTTGCGTCTCAATCTGAGCTGTCGAACTTATGCGCAGAGCTGTGCATCAAGGTGGGAATCCGGGCCCTAAGTATGCGAACCTAGGGCCCTAATCGGAAAGCGTCGAACTTATAGCTGTTCGCCTGAAAGTTGGGCAGTTGCACGCATGTTACTAATCGCACGCGATGCGAAGTCAAACGCAGGTACGTCCGCGTTAAGCTCACGCATCACGTCGGCAAGGGACTTAGTGAAATAACCGTAATGCGTCCCGGCATTAAGCGCCTCAACTAGTCCAGCATCGACCAGTGAGCTGACTACGTCTACCAAGGTCACGCCCAACTTATTAGCCGCCCTTATATACAGTCTATTAACCTCACCAAGCGACGTCGCCCTAGTCTTGAGGCTATTGACGTAGACCAGTTCAAAAACGCGCTGCTTAAGCATTGCCACGCTCTTAATCCCGCCTGTCTCACGTGCCTGTCTGACCGCTTGCTGAAACTCCTCGGCACCGGCCGCCGTATGAATACTGTCATACGTCAGGTCCGTCACAACAACATGCTTCACGTTCAAATCATCAGTAAATTCAGGCATTTGCGCCATAATTAGATCCTCCATGCGCATACAATCGCATGTTGGTGCGGGTGCCGTCAATCGGTAACGCGGTATTCCGGTAACCCGACAAGCCCTACCCCCCATAGGGAGGGGGAGAGGGTCAGGCCTGCTCCTCTATGTTCTACTACTAAGTAAAAAAAAAAAAATTACGTTACTATACTACTTCAGACACAGACCACCCCTGAGGGGGGTACGCCTTAGCGAGTTACCGGGATGCCGGGATGCCGATGCAACCCACGAAACCGTTCAATCACGAAATAGGTGGCAATCTGCGTGCCAACGTACGGCGTGACGCAGCGTCGCAGGTCGGGCCGCTCGGGTTACCGGGTTTCCGAGGCGCCGTCTGTCGCACTGCACTGGACGCACACGGTCCAACGTCACGCGTCAGCGTGCGATAGGTCAGCGGCGCATGCGCATGCCTACGTCAGCGCAGCGCGCAGGCCACAAACTAAATCAGTTTATAAATTAATTAAGTATGATAGATTAAATTAGTTTACTAAATCAATTTTGTTTTCCGCGGACCCCCTCCATACGCCAGCTTGGGCTAATTCCTTGAATGGTGATTCTGGGGTGGGTGTTGGAAATTCCTGATGCGAAATACAAAATGCGCACTGTGTCATACGACTAGTACTAATTTGATTTGGCTGGGTGTTTCCCCCGGCGTAAGCGGCGGCAGGCCGGTCGTGTTTCCGTGTTACCGAGTAGCAGGATTAATTCTGGGCGATTGCGACGGATCCGAGTTCGCGGAGTTCGCGGATGCAGCACCGGGGAATCCAGATGGCCGCATTGACGGAGTGAGTGGCATAGTCGTACGTACTTGCGATCAGCAGCAGATGTTCGTCTTCATACATGAGCAGGCCGACCGTCACGACTTCTTCGAGTACGTGCGTGACGTCGGTGAGCTTCTGCCACTCCCCGATTGCCTCGGAGTCAAACCAACGAACTTCAATCACACGGATTAAACGCTCCGGAGCCATCGGCCCTCCGCATCGAGCAGCATCGGTACGAAGTAAGGATTTCCGTTCTTGATGACTCCACATCCCAGCGTAGGCTTATTCCGGTAGTTCTTCGCATATGAGAATGCATACTGTTCGACGTCGATGAGGCACCCGGCGTTCATCCCCCAAATATTATTCATCATACTCGTCGCGTGAATCACGCCGCCGAAACTGTGAAGATGGCCGATGACTGTGCTCGCCTGATTTTGTTGCGCCGCTTTGAGTGCGCCGGTCGGTCCGCTTACGTTTTCCCCGTGCTCGAAGACGACTCCGTTAAACACCCAGCGGTCAGCCCACTCCCACATGATCGGCGCCTTAAGTACTTCCTTCACCGACTTCATGAACATCTTCGGAAGGCCCACTTCATACGCTTTCTTCCAGGGCCTCATCGTGTGATTACTCGCACAGAGATACATCTTCGGAAACGCTCGGTACCAAGCCTGAAGCTGGACTACGGCCTGCGTAAATTCGTCCTTCGCACTCCGGCCATCGGGATCCGGCATATGCCTACTAATACTATGTGAGTCGATTTCGTCGCCGAGGTTCACGACGATCCGCTTCTGGCCCGGAAACCAGAAGGAGTCCACAGCCTGGACGAAAGCAAGTGCATCGGGATGTTCAAACGGAATATGTAGATCGGGTAGCACCAGGGCGTTAAGCAACGAGGGCTTCGATTGTGACATGCCCTATTCTTAAGCACAGTTTTACACAATGCTACTGGACCAATAGTCAGTTCTGCTTTATTTTATTGCTATGAGTGATGATCCCGGAGATCCCGGCCCTCCAAGCTGGGGCACTGTTACAACTGGAATGAACGCGCCCGGTACGGTTATCGACATCACTCCGACGTTTGACGTCGAACTTGAACGTGCGCCCGCGTCAGCGGGTGAGGCGTCAGCGGAGGATCCGGATGCACCGAGTACGGGAATCCGCGAACGCTGGAGCGCAATCGCCCGGATGCACGCCCTCGGCATGCGAAACTCGGACATCGCCGAACGCCTCGGATATACGCAAAGCCGGATTAGCATCGTGCTGAATGAACCTTGGATTCAGAAGGAAATCGCGCGTTACCGAAGTAAGTTTGAATCCGACGTTACGGAGCGAATTAAGGACGCAGCCATCGACGGCGCGCACTTCGTACATACGCTAATCAATAACGGCTCGGCGCGGGAGCAAACCCGGCTCGACGCGGCCAAGTGGGCCATCGAAAAAACGACCGGCAAAGCTAAGCAGGAAGTCTCGGTCGAATCCAACACCCTTACTAACTTCATGCAACTCATGCGGGATATGCAGGCACAGGGCGAACTCGCGCCGCGTCCGATGCGAGACGTCGCAGCGCTGGGTCCCGGCGAACCCACGCCAGCAGAGGGGGACGGCGCCGACGCACCGCAGCCTGACCAATGGTCCACATGGATCGGGACGAACCTATAAAATAGTTTGCAAATTGTATCAGGGCTGAGTCATCCTTACGCTACCCCGATGGCTAATTACGTTCGCTGTAACACTTTGGATGAAGTCCTTGAGCGTAATGACCGCGACCTGCTCGCATTCAAGCAACTCACCGGACCCGAACAGGCACGTCAGCAAGTTAGAAATCGCATCCGCTACGGACACGATATGTGGGCCTTCGCGAGCGAATGCGTTTTCACGCTGGATCAAGTCAGCCAAGACAAGCCGATTAAGCCGTTTCCGTCGTACCTCGAATACCTCGAATTCCTCTGCGCCCTATGGCAGCGGGAGAAGCTCATCGCCATTCCGAAGTCCCGCCGCATGGTCTGCTCATGGGGCATGATCACGTTCTACACGGCGGACACGATCTTCAATGCGGGCCGGTTCAATGCCTTCGTCAGTAAGAAGGAAGATGATGCCGGTGACCTCGTCGGCCGGGCCGAATTCATCTACCAACATATTCCGGAATGGCGCATTCCGCGTGCGCTCCTCCCCGCGATCAAGAATGGGAAGATGAGTAAGCAGCCGCCGATCCTTGAATTCCCGGAGATCAATTCGAAAATCCAAGGCATGCCACAGGGAGCGGATCAGCTCAGGCAGTTTACTCTGTCCGGAATCCTTGGCGATGAATGCGCATTCTGGGATGAGGCACAGAGTTTTTACTCAGCGAGCAAGCCTACGCTAGACGGCGGCGGCCGGATGACCCTGATTTCGTCACGCAGTCCTGGCTTCTTCAAAAAAATCGTCTTCGATCAACTCGACGCAACCGACCTCACGTTCCAGGAGCAGCCTCCCGCACAACCGAAGCACCCGCTCACAGGCGTTGAAGTCTGGAAGAACCCAGCCAATCGGTTCTGCGTAGTCGATCTGCATTACACGGCAAACCCGGCGAAGCGCGGCGATACGTGGCGGGAAGCAGTCCGAAGTTCTATGCCACTCCGTGATTACCTCATGGAATACGAGCGCAGTTGGCAGACCTTCGAAGGACGTCCGGTGTACGCGGACTTCAATTCGACGCTTCATGTTTCACCGACGCCGCTCAAGCCGGAACCCGGAACTCCGCTCATCCTATGTTTCGATTTCGGGCTCACGCCCGCATGCATACTTATGCAGCCCAACGGACGCCGCCTTCACATACTCAAAGAATTCATCGAAGAAGCGGGTAGCATCGACAAACTCGCGCCGGTCGTCATGGCGCACCTCCGCGCGAACTATCTTCCGTGGTTCACGCCGGACGGCTTAAACATGCACCTATATATAGATCCGGCAGGCTTCCAGAAAGCGCAGACCGATGCGCGAACCTGCGCCGACGTACTCAGGAAGCACGGATTCCCTACGCCGAAGCCGGGCCCGGTCGGCTGGGAGCAGCGCCGCTCAGCAGTGGACGAATTCCTGGTCAAACGCTATGCGGAAGGTCCCGGCCTCCTCATTGATCCGTCCTGCGTAATCCTCATCGAAGGATTCAACGGCGGCTATCGGTATGCGGAGAAGGCGACGGAGATCGAACCGAGTCAGGTCCGCCCGCTTAAAAATAAGTACTCACATCCGCACGATGCACTTCAGTACGGCGCCGCAGGCGTCACGGCTTTATTCAAACAATACAACATCAAACTCACCCCGCCGTCATACGGCTTTCAAACAGGGGCGAGGTAAGGAGAACACATGGCAATCGACGTAGAATTCTGCAAACGATACGTAATCAGTATGCGCGACCAGGCGAAGCAAGTGAAACGCAACCGCATGGACCTCAACCGGGACAACTATGCGATGTATCAGATGGAGCATAACTTCGAGCATAAGCAGCCCGGACAGAGTCGGGAAGTTCTGAGTAAGACGCGCAGTGCGACCGAATCAAGTAAGTCATTCTTTCAGCAAGCGCTGGCCGACCTCGACGATTGGTTCCGCATCGAAGCATCTGACGGAACGGATGGCTCGGCGATGCCGGTGACGCCCGCTGAGATGCAGAAACTCCTCGGCTACTTCCTCAAGCGTGCGGATTACTTCAGTCACGTCGGCGCGAGTACGCAGTCCGGCCTGCTCGGCAGCCTCGCGATCAGCCGGGTCGGCGGCAAGCTAATCTGCCGTCCGAAGTTCGTCGCACGTGGCTCCGGTAAGGGAACCCGCTACAAGAAGCATGTCTACGCATCCGACGAGAAAACGTGGGAACTCCGCTTCGATAACATACGTCAGGAAGACTACTATCCCGGTGACGACCTATTCCGCATCGACGAAAGCATCGTCGATTTGCATGAAGTGAAGAAACTAAGTCAGGGAGACGACGCAATCTATGACGCCGAAGCAGTTGGCCGCCTCAAAGCGTGGTCCGGCAGCGATCTACAGGAAGAAAAGAAGGCCCGTGAAACGGGGCAGAACTCGACTACATCCAGCATGCGCCCGCGCGTGAAGCTGCTCAACTTCTACGGGACAATCGTTGACGAAGACGGCGAAATCCTGATCGAAAATTGCGTCATGACGATTGCAAATGAGACCGAAGTCATCCGGAAGCCGACCGATAACCCCAAGTGGCACCAGAAATCGGACATCGTCGCCGCAGCACTCATCGAATTCGCCAACTCCGAGTGGGGAATCGCGATGATGGACGCAGGGACGAAGCACAACCGCAGCCTCATCGAGCTATTTAACCTCATGCTCGACTCAGCGATGAAATCGGTTTGGGGAATTCAGCAGATTCGTGATGACGTCTTGTCCGATCCTACGCAAATTGCCGATGGAATCCGCTGGGGAACCGCACTCCGGACGAATGCGAGCCTCCCGCTCGGCGGAAAAGTCATGGAAGAAGTGATTACGGGCCACATTCAGCCCGAAGTTATGAATATGTTTAACTTGTTGAACCAGGAAACGCTCACGGCGATGAAGACGAATGACTTGCGCATGGGCGCACAGAGCACGCGGGCCGTTAAGGCGACCGAAGTCGTCGCAGCCGAGAACAGCATCACGTCTGAGTTCCAAGGCATCGCTAAAAACTTCGAGGAGAAGAAGATTCAGCCGGAATTGGAGCTAAGTTGCGCCGAAATCTGCCAAAACTGGGACTTAATCGACCAGGAAGTCTTCACTTCCCTGTTCGGCAAGGACCGGGGCGAAGTTCTCAAGGCAATGGAGCCGCAGGACGTCTTCGTCGCGACAATCAACGGGATGAAGTTCGAAGTTTTCGGAATTTCGCTCACATTGCGGCGTCAGGCGGACTTCCGCAAGTGGACAACGCTACTTCAGGTCATCGGAAGCTCGGAAGTCCTCATCGAAGCGTTTAATCAGCAAGGTTATTCCTTCGGTAAGCTGCTCGGCGAAATCATGAGCGCAGTTGACATCAATAAGTCGAAAATTCGTGAAGGTGCGGAGGCCGCAGCACCTGCGCAAGCGGCGGCACCGATGGAGCAGCCCGGAGGCGCTCCCGGCGCCACGCCGGACATGCAAAGTCAGGTTCCGAGTCCGGCGAATACGCCGCAGGGCGGACTTGCCTCGGCGTTTGCCGGTAACGCCGGACAAATGTCGATGCCGTCCAGTCAGGCCGTCTCATGACAACGTTCACGCCGGAAGAACTCCGCGCAGTCGGCGCTTCCGCCGTAATCTGGCTGCGCATGCTCGAAGCGCGCGAAGGCCGCATCGTCGCAAGCATTCATTCCGGATTCCGTAACGGTGAGCGCGAATTTCTCGCGCAAGCCGCCGAACTCAGCACCATTCGCGAACAGATCCACGAAATCAAATCAGCAATGCGCCAAAATGACGCACAGAAGGGGTAAAACATGGCAACGCAAGAACAGATCGAGAACACCGCGCAGAAAACCGCAGTCTTTGGAGACGACGGAAGCACAGTCGTCGAATACACCGATGACGGAGGAAACGGCGCCGAAGCAGAAGCGCAAAGCGCCGAGGGCGAAGCGGTCCAAGCCGAACCGGACCAAGCGGCGCCTGCTCCCGCAAAGTATCGCATTGGCGATCGAGAATTTGCTTCACAAGAAGAAATGATTTCCTACGTTGCGTCACTGGAAGGCGAAACTAACGCATATCGGCAAGGCCTCGTAACGCAGCATGGACAAGCAACGCCTCCCGCCGACATTGTTACACCGCCGCCCCAGTACAACACCGAAGAACTTTACACGAATCCGCAAGAATTCCTTGCCAAATTCGCAGCCGACATTAAGCGGGAAGCCGTCGGAACCGTGTCCGCACAACAGGCACAGCGCGATCAAGACAACGCAGTCTGGTCCGAATTCGTCAGTACGCATCCGATGATGGCTGATTTCCGGTCTGAGGTCGAGGAATTCACCGCCCGAAACACTTCCGAAGTCCAGGCAATCGCAAAAGTTCGCGGACGCAAAGCCGCCTTCGATCACGTCGCGACGAAAGTCCGCGCAAACTTCCAGCGTTACGCGAAGGCACTGCAACCGCAGCGCGAACTGCCCAATTCAGGCGCCGCTTCCGCACCAGCTACGCGCGCAAGTGCCGCTGTTACACAAAAAACCGAGGTAAAAAAACCATTGAGTTTCGCCGACCAAGTGCGCAGCATAAGAAAAGGTAAAAAGTAAAACCCACATTCAAGGACGAAGCGCCGCGTGCGCAGGGAGATTAAATGGCTACGCACAGTTGGACTTACAACGCACCTACCGGCGTTTATCAGAATCACGCACTAAGCTCGGACATCCGCATGGCTGCGATTGCACAAACTGTCTTCATGCAGTTCTCGAAACCCGCTGACGGTTACGGAATGCACAAAGGTAGCAACGTGACGATCACCCGCGTGTCGAACGTCGCCGTGCCCTCTGACGATTCACTGGTTGAATTGGATCGGATCCCCGAAGATACGATGAGCCTGAGCACGCAAGCGATTGCAACCGCCGAACGTGGCCGCGCAATCCCTTACACCGCGTTGTCTTTGGACCTCGCTCACTTTGACCTGGAAAATGCGATTCAAAAGAAGTTGCGCGACCAATTGGCACTGCGCCTAGATTACTTAGTCGCAACCGCTTTCAAAGCGGGCCAAGTTAAGGCGATACCCGACGGTATTGCATCGCTGACGATGGACACCGATGGAACTGCTTCCACGGCAGCCGCCTCCAACCTAAACGTCTATCACATGGAACAACTGCGCGATCAGTTGTTCAGCACTTACAACGTCGCGCCCTACGCAAACGGCGACTACATGATGATCGGCAGCACGAAAGCGCTGCGCGGAATCAAGCGCGATCCGAACTGGGAAAAATGGAAGGTCTATTCTGATTCCGAAGCTAAGTACAATTCCGAGGTCGGCAAGATCGAAGGAATCCGTGTTATGGAATCGAACAACACGAACGCTCTGAGCCAATCGCTCGGCACCGGCGCAGTCCTCGGCGAAGCAGTCGTCTTCGGCGACGATCCTATCGCAATGGCTACAGTTCGCGATCCGGAGCTACGCGCCAAAGAATCGGAAGACTACGGTCGTTCGAAAGGTGTTGCATGGTACGGAAACTACGGCTTTGATCAGATCTGGAAAGATTCGGCTACCGCAGGCGAAGCTCGCGTTATCCATATCACGTCCGCTTAACTAACGATTGCATAGGAGCAAACTAAAATGGGTTATCCTCAAGAATTATCTTTCACGGGCGGAATGCTAGTCCGCAACTCCAACGCCTTCGATACTGCTGAAGTATTGACGGCTGCGGCTGCGGTTTATGGAAGCTACACCGCGCATTATCCTTTGATGGTGCAGGCGTTTTCGTTTCACGTAAGCACTGCAATCTCTGACCTGACGAACTCAGTAGTCGAGATTCAGAAAGTTACGGCAGCGGACGTCACTTCGTCGATCACGACGATGATCATTCCGAACGGAACCGCTGTGCAGAAGGTTGTCGGCAAACGCTTTAGTCCGGTGAAAATCGGAATCGGCGACAAGTTGCAACTGAAGCACTTGACGCAAGGCGGCCTCGGCGGAACGCCCGCAGGCGCAGGCTTTTACGGCTTCCTGGCTTCGTTGCAACCTGAAGTCACAGGCAACGAAACCAATTTCTCAACCGGCGTTTAAGGAGTAAGCGATGCCACAAATTGCAACCTCTGACGTAACGTATGCGGAACTGCCTGAGCTAGCTGCTGCTAGCCCGAGCAGCCCGCAAGCAGTACGCGGTTTCACGATTACCTTCGGAAACGGAACTCTCACTTACACAAACGGTGGGATTCCGCTAAGCAAGGCGAAACTCGGTTGTCCTGTCACGGTGAAGGAATTCTACATGCTCGACGCAGGTTCTGCGGGCGGCTACCTTCCCAAGTGGGACTACGCGAACAATAAGATTCGCCTTTATCAAAATGATACTTCGGCGACACTAGGTCCGCTGATCGAAGTTGCCACCTCGGCAGCGGTCGTCGCTACCTCACTCAAAGTCATCGTTTCAGGAGTTTAACTTGGCCAAGAATACGCTTCAATATACGCCCGATCCGAATAAGTTTGACCTTGTGACGCACCGTTGGGACGCACAGGGTTTGCTCGTCGCAAAGAATCCTTATCGTAGCTTCACGCTCGAGGGGAAGACCCTGTTCGAGCGTCCGACTGACTCCGGGAACCTGTGGGGTGAGAACAATCAACCCATGGGCCGTGTGACTTACACTCGTCGTGAAGACGGTGCAATCATTGCGAAGAAATTCGACTATGAAGCCGAGCACATTGAGTACGTTGCACCGCCTACCGGCGCTGAAGCAGTGGCCGCTGAACTGGCCGCAGCAAACGCTAAGAACGCAGCCCTGGAAGCAGAACTTGCCTCAATTCGTGGCGATTCCGCAGCTAAGGCCGCACCCGCCGCAGCTAAGCCTGCGCCGGAAAACTTCGCACTGAAAGCAACGGCTAAGCCGGAGGCCAAAGCGTGAGTCACCCGTTCGGCTCCATGAGATTCGCAAATCATACGATTGCAGCTTCGGCTGGCGGCACCGCCGCAGCGACCATCCTTGGAACTATTTCGGCGACTACCATTACCACAGTGAAGGAGTGGCAAGTTTTTAACTTAAGCCTCCGTAACGTGGAACTGTTCATCGCAGAGGCCGATCCCGGCACCGCGAAGAACGGAATTTTCGTCCCTGGTACGGCTGCAAACATTCCCGGCCTCGGCATGGGAGTGCGCGCACCGATTGCGATTTCAGGCGGAAGCATCATTCGCGCTCGAACCACGGAGAATACGCCGGTTACGTTATCGGCGACTCTCCCGCTTTATATTAATCTCTGGGGCTAAATTCTCCGGAGTAGGAGAACGTTTTGGCTCAGTTTCGCACGACCGCTGACATCCTTGATGAAATCCTGACGAAGGCCGGTGAGCCTACGAATGGAACTTCGAATTACGAAGCCGACGCCCTTCGCTACGCGAACAAGGTTCATCACGCGATCATTGCCGGTGGATCCGTTTTCAGTCAGGTCGTTGATGAGGCTTGGGTCTGGGCCCGCGCAAAGCATCCCATCGTTATCGAACTTCAGCCCGCTTACACAAGTGGAAGCTGCCTACTGACGGTCAACGATACGTCGATTACGTTTACCGTTCCGCCCTCGGTTAGCCTTCAAGGTTGGCACATTCAGGCCAACGGCAAATCAACCGTGTATAAGATCGTCCAGCATACGGCGGGCGAAGCGGCGGCGGCCATTGACTCATCCTTCGTTGACAGTTCCGGCGCTTACTCATTCCGCGCGTTCAAGCTTGATTACGAAATTACGCCGACTTACCAAATCGTCGATTCCTTTTCGGACCGAATTGATTTTCAGGAAAGTACGGCGGCCACGGTGTCGGCGACGCTCACGCACGGCGCTTACTCACCGGCCGCGCTCGCAGCGCATGCGGCGGCCCGGCTGACGGCGGCAGGCGGGAATACGTATGGCGCAGCTTATGATTCCGTACTGAAGAAGACTTCGCTTAGTCGGAATACGACGACGGCCGGGACTTACTTCAGCATGCTCGGTGCGCAGGGGCCCAACGTACGCCGGTCGGCGCTCCCGCTCCTCGGATTCGACCGCCTGAACTACACCGCAGACACTACGTACTCGAGCACGTACGCGCCGAACTCGGTCAGCCGCCTAATCGAACCCTTTAAGTTATTCTCGAACACGCAACAGCCCTTCATCTACAGCACCGACTCAATCCGTATGCAGGAAGACTTTCCGATTGCGCTTACGCGTGAGCGAACGCCGGAGCGGTTCTGCCGCCTCACCGAAGATGCGGATGGAACCGTATGGGTCCGGTTCAATTCGTATCCGCAGTTTAAGACAAAGGTCAGCATTGACTGGATTCCGACGCCGATTGACCTCCAGGATAACGCTGCGTCTGTGCCGGAACTTCCGCGCCCTGACGTAGACCGCTTGATTGATGGGGCCGCCGCTTACGTTTGCTTCGACAAGGAAGACAGTAAGTGGGAAGCCCTGTTTCAACTTTGCAAGTCGGGCCTCGAAGCGATGCAGAAGAAAAACCGCAGCCTGCTTGCGCGGACGGGTGAGTACTTCGGTCAGATTATCCCACGCATGGATTACATGAACCCGCGTGCGCGGCTTGATTACGGTTATACGTCAGGAAGTTCATCGGCAGGCAGCACGTCGTCACAGGTTGAAGTACTTACTGCGGTTACGCTCGACTACACAAGCTTTCAGTCAGGCAGTACTGCATCGGTTGTGCTCGCTCGGACGCTCCCCGCGTCACGCAGCATCTTCAGCATCATCGCTAAGCACAGCACGAATTTCACCGGAGCAAGCATATCTGCGATTGCGGCTGACGTAGGCCTACTCGCCGATCCGACTTACTTCATCAACGGATTTGACGTGGCTCAGGCAGTCGGGCCCACGGCGCAAGCCTCATACGTAGGCCTTTATTACCCAGCCGTTGAAACCGGAATTTACGTCAGGCTCACCGCGACCGGCGCAAACCTAAGCGCCCTAGCACAAGGAAGTCTAGTCCTTTACATGCAGGAGAGTATCGTTCCATGAAACTACTTCAGTGGTTAATCGCTTTCCTAGTCTTCGCATTCGTATTCTGCCTCGCATCGCTAACGGCGAACGGGCAGGCGATCCGTGGCGACGTACTCGGCCTCCGGCCGAACTCCCTTCCAGCTAAGTGTAACGTAGGCGAACTCCGCATCGACTCGGGAGATTCATATCAGCTCAAGCTTTGCGGCCTTTCGAACACATGGTCACTCGCAAGCTTCGCAAATCCGATGACTACGAATGGGGACCTGATTACGCAGACGGCGGGCATACCCGCGCGCCTTGGCATCGGAAGCACTTCCCACGTTCTGCAAGTCGTCGGCGGCACTCCGGCATGGGGCTTCATTACGGATGCAAATGTGGATGCGGCGGCAGGCATCGTCGATACGAAACTTGCGACGATAAGCACGTCGGGTAAGGTTGCAAATTCCGCGACTACTGCGGCGTCAGCGAATACGGCATCGGCCATCGTCGCGCGAGACCCATCGGGTAATTTCACTGCTGGGACAATTACGGCGGCGCTCACTGGAAACGTCACGGGGAACGTAAGCGGTAGTTCTGGAAGTACGACGGGAAATGCGGCTACGGCAACTGCGTTAGCAGCGAATCCCACTGACTGCGCATCAGATACGTATGCGAATGCAATCGCTGCTTCCGGGAACCTAACCTGTGCGTCGATTACGAATGCAGCAACTACGGCGGCCTCCGCGAATACGGCATCTGCAATCGTCGCTCGGGATGTCAGTGGAAACTTCACGGCTGGTACGATCACGGCGGCATTAACGGGCACTGCGTCCGGGAACATCGCAAATACGCTAACGTCTACGACTGGTGATATAATCTATGCGAGTTCGGCGAATACTCCGGCGCGTCTTGCAATTGGGACTACTTCACAGGTCTTAACTGTGATTGGTGGAATACCGTCGTGGCAAAATTCGACGACTGTGCTTGCACCTTGGTATGTAAAAGCGCGCATTACAAGCAGCGGGTCAGTTACGTCACTCGGAACTGCTGCAATAAATTCAGACACAGAAATCGCAGATTCCACTTTAACTATGACCCCGTACAGCGGATCTAACGCCGTTGGCACAATGTGTTCTTCGACGAATGCGGCAACTGCACCCAGCACTAGCGCGACAACCTGCGCCGCAGGTAATGAAGTTCTTGGTGGCAGCTTTGATGTAGTATCGGGCGATGAGGTGTATCCTTTTGAAGTTTGCATTGAGTTTTCCTGGCGAGCGGAAGTGGATTCCGGCGAAACTTTAGATAACATGTTCGTACTCGGTGAAACTGCAACAAATGCGGGCACTATTTTACAGGAAGGCGTTCGGTTAGACGCTTTATTACAAGGGGGTTCCACCTCTGGGAATTCATTGATAGTGGATCACCCTTTTCGCTTATGCGGATTATTTAAATTTGCATCATCTGGGACTAAGGGTTTTCGACTATTCGTGCAGCAGTTTATCGGCGGAACGCCTAATGCTTCCTCCATATTAACTGATGCGGCCTTTGCAAGTCGAAACGTGATGTTTACAGCTAAGCGGTTGAATTAAGTATGGCATACACCGGCATCACAGCTAAAATCCCCCTCGGCGAATTCGGCCTCCTGACCGACATCGCGCAGGATAAGATTCCGCCCGGCGCACTCATCCGGGCGAATAACGTATGCTTCGAGAACGGCTCCGTGCAGAAAGCACCCGGCGGCCTACGTTGGAACGCATCCGCGCTTCCCGCTGGACTCGTTGCCGTTCATCAATGGCGGCCCGACGTGAACACGCGCCGAATGATTGCAGTGACGTCGACCGGCAGCATTTACAGGGGACAGGACCGCGAATTTGGCGCGGCCATCAACACGGGCATTGCTTCAATACTCACGCCTAATTGTGCGTTTGCCGAAGGCGGCGCGGAAACAGCGGGCCGAGATAAGAAACTATTCCTTTTCACGGAAGGAGCGACAAATCCTTATGTACTTACTCCTAGCGGTAATACTTTTGAGCTTATTGAATCTCCGGCGGCAGACTGGGATAATCCGCAAACTTATCCAAAATTCGGACTTGTTCACCGGAACCGTATGTGGGCGTTCGCAGGCTTCACCGCGTACGCAAGCGATACCGGCGACCACGAAAACTTCGCGACAAATGGCCTCGTCGAACCCATTTACCCTGGTGAAGGCGGCGAACTACGTGGCGCCTACGTCTACAAAGGACGCCTTTTCGCCTTCAAAGACGGCGGATTCACGTACATGCTTAACGACTCATCGACTACTGAGGCTGAATGGTATTGGGATAAGATTGCGAACAACTTCGATTTGGCGGCGCCGAACGCAGTAACCGAGGCGCTTGATGATATGATTGCCGGGAACTCGACGGGGACGCTCACGTCATACGCCGCATCCCAGAAGCTCGGTTCCATCGAGGCGGCGGACATCATCCAGGGAATGCAGTTTGAATCCTTCCTACGCGGAAGTACGAGCAAAGTCGGCGTTCCCTTTCAGCACGTACTCTATTACGCCGAAAAGAAGCTGCTGCTGGCGACGTACCGAAGCGCTTATTACACATACAACGATATGCTCATCGTTACCGATTTCGCCCGGAACGACCGGCTGCGCCCGGCCTTCTGGATCAAAGGCAGTCCGCAGTGCCTCGCACTCTATAAAGACGAAAACGGAATTGAACGCCCCATGTACGGTGACAAGGATGGTTACTTAATCCTTATGGACAGGGAGGATCGTACAGAGGGCGGGACTGCTTACGTCGGCGAATTCCAAATTCCGCACCTGGATTTCTCGCACCTAGGGCAGGAGTTCTCGGCGGCGAATAAGCACTTCGATCACCTGAGCGTGCAGTACTCGCCCGAATCAACCGGGAACCTAAGCTGCGATTACTACATTGACGGGAAATACATCGACACGATTTCGTTCCCCATGGTCCAGTTCACGGAGCCGCAGCTTGACGTTCTGCTTCTCAGCACGGACCGACTTGCACAGGGGAATACGGAATCCGCACTCAAACGGATCCGTGGCACGGGCCGCACCTTCTCAGCCCGATTCTATCAATCCGGTTCAAATCAAAGTTTCCAAATTTCCGCCGTTACCGTATTCTTTAGGCCTGGTGGACATGGGGCACAGAAAGCAACTTAAGGAGCTTAAGCATGGGCGCGACATTTTCACGACTGAAGAATTGGGTAGCTGAGATCCTTACGTATTCGGATCTGAATCAGGAGATAGATAATATCCTGAATAACTTAGATCCGTCCGGTGCGGGCGATTATAGTACGAATACGGCGCAGATGCAGACGACGACGGACCCCGGCGAAGTCGGGTCCGAATCCCTCGCAACTTCCCTCGCAGGCGAACTCGAACGGCTCCGCTTTGCGATTCAGGAAATTAAGGGCGCCGGTGCAACGGAGTGGTATTCCACGGTCGGCACCTCGCTCACCGAATTAATCAACGTACTCGGGAATTCGCTGGCCGATAACCGGATTGCATCGGGTAAGACGTCGGCCAGCTCTAGTCGCCTCGTCGCACTCGACCCGAGCGGAGCGGCCCTCTCCGTCACCCTTGATGGCAGTCCGACTGCCTTCATCTATTACATCGGCGGAACACAGTACTCAATCAGTACTGACGTTACGGCGTCCGGCCTAAGTGCCGCGCCTAGCACGAATAACACATGCCTCGTTAACGATTCGACGTTTGCAGACGACCAATTCACGCAGTTCCTCGGGGAATACGGAACCGGCATCGTCGTTGATGCGATGGGCTCTGAGATCACGGCCCTCGTCGGCCGGTACGCAGGCTTTAAAATCAATAACGGAAGCGCCGATGAATACTTCATCGCCTACGTTGAATCGAGCACACGCCTTACGCGGGCGCAACGCGGCTGCTTCGTAAACTCCAGTCAGGCCGCAGTTCCCCGCATCGCCTTCAGCGACAACGATACGATTACGCTCCTCCGCATGGCTTGGGTTTTCGCAACGGCTGCGGGCGGCCTCGCCGTGACCTACAACATCCCAACGTATGCGGCGAGTGCTCCGACTAGCCCGACGACCGGCGATTATTGGTTCGATACGGCGAATAACGCCTGGATGTACTACAATTCATCGGCCTGGGTAAGTGCCACGGCTACACTCATCGGCGTTGCACTTTCCGATTCCACGGCCTGCGTTGCCGCGATGACGTTAGATGCGGCCATGAATGTTGACGTACATAATACGCTACAGGTCGAATGGGCGAGCAATGCCACGATAAGACTGCGCAACGCCTTCGGACAGATCAATATCGCTGGAAGCTTGGTTAAGTTCGGCCGGGCTCCGATCACATGGGATATGGCTTCTCACCTCGAAGCGGGCGTTACCGAAGCCGCAAACACATTTTATTACTTCTACGTTAAGGAATCCGGTGCTCCGCTGATCTCGAATAAGGTTCCTACGGATCGGCGTGCGGATCTCGGCGGTCTTTACCATCCGGAAGAACTATGGCGCTGCATCGCCTGCATTAAAAACGACGGCAGCTCCAACTTCGACGCTGGAACGCTGCACGAATTCAGCCCCGAGCACGATGAGCGGGCGGCGGCCGCTGACGCCTCACTCAAGCCGCATAACTTCTCGATCAGTGCGACGGTCGCCGGTAATGACCTCACCGTGCGCATGCTCGACCGGATCGGGAATTACCCAAGTGACCTCATTCCAGTCGTTATTCCAGTCAAGAACGTAACGGCGACGACTGGCACGGCGCCACTGCTGCGCATTCGTGAGCGGCTCAGCATCACAGCGGCTAACGGCGCCTCACTCGGGCACACTAACGCTAAAGCTGAATACGTTTGGGTAAGCGTAGTCGATGACGCCGGGACTCCGCGTCTCGCTCTAAGTGGGCGGGTTCCATACGATAACGTCAGACAGTCAAGTACTACGATTTCATCCGGTGCTACGTCCGGGACGACGCTCTATGCCAGCGCCGGATCTACGAATACGGCAGTCCGTCTCATCGCACAGCTAAGCAGTACGCAGACTACGGCTGGAACGTGGGCATCTGCCATCGGCGACATTACGCTATGGCCAGTAGTTCGAATAAATCGCACGGAGCCAGTTGCGTACACGCCGACAATCAGTGCTGGATTCGGGACACTTGCAACGCACAAAGTACAAACGTGGCGCGACGGCGCATGGCTGCATGGACAAGGTTACTTCCAAGCAGGAACTTGCTCTGGAAATGCTGCTACGATGAATCTCGGTTTTAACGGTACGGATGGAAACGTCACAATTGACGTGGCGATATTTAATTCGCAGGCTCAAACAGTCGGAACATATTCCACAAACGGAAATGCACAAGCTGGAACTGTGATTTTCGACGGCGCTTCAACCGGCATCATAGCCTTTGCAACGACCTATGCGACGTCAGCGTCGCAGATCGTAACGGCGAACGCGAACGGAATCTGCCCGAACTCTGGCTTCATGACCTTCAGCTTCCGCGTCCCTGTCTTAGGCTGGAGCACGTATGGCCCCTGATGCAATGTGGGCAGATTACAAGCGCGAATCACTCGGACTGACTGTGCTCAGCACCGAATACGGATTCGCAGCCTACGTACTCGCGCCCGAATGCCTATTCATAGACGAATTCTACGTGGTCCCAGAACGGCGTAAGCTTGGCCTAGGTAAGTACTTACTCAATGACCTATGCACAGTGGCACATAACGCAGGACTGCGGTACATTAGGAGCACGGTATCGCTCGCAAGTCTAACGGCTAGTTCAAGTCTCAGTGCTCAACTGGCCGTTGGTTTTCAAGCGATCAAGGCTGAAAATGGTAGCATACTCTTACAATTAGAGGTAGGGCCCGATGGGAAAAGGATTAGGTAATACGCTGGCTGGTGACTTCCGCAACGACGTATTCGGTACGTCGGATCAGGCGGACGCGGCCCAGAATGCAGCCGATCAGCAGCGCCGAATGGCCTACGGTCAGCAGGAAGCGGCCCTTACGTATGCGACGAATTACGGGAAGGACCTCAGTTCCATCGCACAGGCGAATCCGCAGGAAATGCTTGCTTACGGGAACTCACTCAGCGCCGCATCTAAGCAACTCGATCAGCAGCAACGACTGATTGATTCAATTGACCCGGCACTCATGGAAGCAAGTAAGCAGGTGCTCGGCATCTTACGCGGCGATCAAACCGGCGTCGGTAATGCAATCGGCCGGGACCGTATGGCTCAGCGGCAGGAACTTGTGAACTCACTTCGTTCGCAGTATGGGCCCGGCGCAGAATCAAGCTCCATCGGAAGCCGAACGTTAGCTAACTTTGACCGTGAGACGTCGGCACTTGGCGCACAGTCGCAGAATCAAAGTCTCGGCGCCTTGTCCGCGTTCATGGCCGGTGCGCCAACGGCGAACTCCGGCATTCAAGCAGTCGGACAGGCCTCACAGTTATTCGGCGCGAACCGTCAGCAGCAGATGGCTGCGAAGGAAGCGGGCGGCGGCGCTTACATGAATGCGCTGTTCGGGACGAATCAAGCTGTGCTCAATACGGCAGGCTCCGATCAGACGCGGCGGATGATTACGTCCGGAGCGCAGCGCCAGTTCTGGGATAACTGGTCTGATTCGAGTATGCGATTCGGTGAGTCATTTGGCGGTATGGGTATGTCGAAAGCAATGGGCGGCGGCGGCGGAGGAGGCGGCGGAGTTCAAACGAATTCCTTCGCAGGCGTCCCGCAGGCCGGACAAAGTTACCGAAATACCGGAAACGTCGCATGAGCAGCCGTAAGGTAAGCCTCTCCGAAATCATGGGCAAGTCCGGCGCAAGCGCGGCCAGTTCCGGCCTCACGCTCGACAAACTTCCCGAGCTTCTCGGCGAACTCATGCCGGAACTTCCGAGGAACGCAGTCGGTCGGCACCGCTTGGTCCGCTCGCTTCAGCAACGGTTCGGAAGTAACTTCCGCACACTGCCCGGCGTCCCCGACCTCATCAAACAATTCGACAAGGAAATCGCTTTCGAACAGAAGGTCGAACACGTTAAACAGATTCGCATGAAGGAGTCTAAGTAATGCCTAGCTTTGCAGATACGTTTATTCAGGAAGCTTTTCGGGCTAATGCTGCTGCGAAGGATCCGAACGCCGGTTCCGGCTTTAAGTTGGGCGCTGAGATTGCGCAGCACGCGGAGCAGGTGAAGATGCAGCAGGTGCAAGTGCAGCAGAAGCAGCAGGAACTTGAACAGGCTAAGTTGGCTAAGCTTGTGGACTTCGTTAAAGATGCGCGGAATTATCAGAACGCAGGCGACCGGAACCGCTACCTTAAGGGCGCCGTTGGCCTACGTAATACGCTTGGCATCCGTCCTGAAGTCATGCCCGATGAACAGATTGCCTCATTCGGCAGTGATGAAAACATGGGCCGAATTGCCTCACTCGAAGCGGCCATCGGACGCGGTGAACTTACGATGACGGATGCGACGGCGATTGCAGCCGATCCACAGCGGTTCGGCGCCGTCGTGCCGATTCCGGCTGATGCGATCAAGGGAAGTCCTGACTTGAATGAAGCGCAGAAGCAGTTCCTTGATCGACAAAGTACGGAGCGTGCGGCGCAGGCCCGCGCAGGGCAGGCGGAACAGCGTCAAGTCGGAACGCAGACGCGCTTTGACCAGGGACAGAAAACTAAGCTTGCCGACAAGGTAACTGCACTTGGCATTCCCGGCCTTAAGAGTGCACTTGGTTCGCTTGATTCAAACATTCCTGGTGGTATCGAAGGCTACAAATCAGGGACGCCGATCCCCGGTATTTCTGGCGCTGACGCAGCTATTCCGATGAACCGATTAAAGGGCGCGGCTAATAAAGTACGCGGTGACGTAATGTCAGTTGGCAACCAAATTATTAAATTACGTACCGGCGCCGCTATGACTGAGGCAGAAGCAATGCGCCTCATGACAGAGATTGGCCTGTCGCCGACCATCGGTGAAGGCGGAACCTGGACGGGCCTTGCCTGGAAAGGGACTACGTCTGAAGCTTCATTCATTAATGGTATGCGCAGGGCCAAGGGAATTCTAGGTGCACAGGAAACCATATATAAAAATGCTTACACGCCGGAAGTTTATGATTCCGTTGTGCCCCCGGACACGCGAAAAAGCGATGAGCCGAAGTTCGACGTCAACGGGCACATGATGACTAAGGCGCAGATGCAGAAGTTCGTATCAGCGAATCCGAAGGACCCGGCCGCAGCCGTAATGCGTAAGCACCTCGGAGGTAAGTAATGGCCGGAATTAAAGGACAACCGACTCCGAAGCCGAGTGACGTATCTGCGCCCGTTCCTGACACCGGGGCCAGCGCAAGCGCACTCGATTCATTCATGGCCGAGGAATCTAAGCTTAATGAGTTCATGGCTGCGGAAGCGGCGCCGACTGAGTTACCGGAAGACACCGGGCCCGAGCCAATGCTTACGCCGGGCGGAACCGCTGAAGCCGTTGTACAAACTACGGCTGACTGGGCCCCAACGATAGTGGGCACCGCAGGCGCAATCGCCGGGACTACGCTGGGCGGACCCGTTGGCGGCATCGCACTCGCAGGTCTCGGCGGCGCAGCCGGTACTGGCTACAAACAATGGATCGAACAAAACATCCTAGGTAAGGCGCCCGCAGATCCGAACGCACAGCTTAAGGAAGCTGGACAGAATGCGTTGCTCGAAGGTGCTGGTCAAGCAGCCGGTCTCGGCATGGGTAAGGCAGCCGGTGCCCTCGGCAAGACAAAGTTCGGCGCAGCCATCGCCGAGAAAGTCGGGCAGGTCGCCGAAGCCCCGCTCAAATACATCCGTGAATCAATCAATGACGGCGTCGCGAAGCTTGAGGAGCCGCTGCTCAAGTTCATCGCTGAGCGCAGTACGCCGATGAATACGGAAGCGGCTGGAACCGCCGCGAAGGAACTGCTTAAGAAGGACATCAGCGGGAAGTACGGAACTTTCATCAAAGCCTACGCTGACCTTGATGCAATTGCGAAAACGATTCCCGTTGAGGATAGGGTCCGGCATAAGTTCACCGAAGGACTCAAGTCATGGTCGCTCGATAACCACGGCGGCGATAACTATAAGATGATTCGTAAGTTCGCCGATGACATTAATGCAGCAAACGGCGGCGCACAGATCGACGACGTGATTAAGCAGATCGGTGATTCGAAACGTATGGCGATGAAGAACGGCGCGACCGGGCAAGCTAAGGTACTCGGCGAACTTCAGGACAAAGCGAATGATTTCCTCGAAGGTGAGACGACTAAGCTTGCCGCGCGCATTCAGGCCGGTAAGGGAAGTCCGCAGGAATTAGCGTACATACAGCAATTAGCTCAGCAGGCCGGTGAGCCGGACGCTGCGAAGTACGCGAAGTCACTAACGTCGGATTACCTCAAAGGCAAGGACACCGTTAAGAAGGAATACGCCATGTTCCGTGACTTCCTCGAAGACGTTGGCGAGCAGACGAAGACGAAGGCCGGACGGACCGGGCCCTCCGCATTCATGCAGAACCTCGAAGACGTGCCATCGGAGAAGCTGATCGAGCGGATGTTTGATCCGAAGAACGCAGCAGCCCTACGCCGGATGCAGAAGGCAACGCCCGAAGTATACGATACCGTCGTGAAGTCGAAGCTGAGTCAGATTGTGCAGAAAGCTTCGCCGGACGGATCACTCGACTTAGGCGCATTCCGTAAGGAAGTTTACAAGCTGCCCGAGTCAACGCGGAACATGCTCATGAGTCCCGCCGAACTCAAACAGATGAACCTCGTTGTCGATAATCCCCGCGTGAAAGCGCTCAAAGGTATGCAGGAACAGGGCGAGAACTTCATGCTTAAGTGGGCTGAGCGCATCGTTGGAGCTACGCAATCGGTCGGCGGGAAAGCCGCATCCGATACGACGAAGGCACTTCAGGCGAGCCCGCTACTCAGGCAAGCAGTCGGTCGTCCAGCCGCAGGCCTTGGCGCCGCATTCCTTCCGCAGTCCGAGGAGCCGCCGCAGTGACCTACGCATCCGACGTAGTCCGCATCTGCTTTCATCAACTGCCAACGGAGAAGCAAGTCGAATATTCACGCATGGAAGAAACGCTGGCCAAGCACGGTCAGCGGCTCCGTATCGAAGCCGTGACCCATTACGGAAACGTCTTAGAGGTGGTTATTCGAGTCTCCGAGAATTTGGAGTCCCTGCTCGGTCCGGGCGATAGCCTTAAGCGTGACTAAGTGATTCAGGATTGATTTCGTATTCGCTTCGTTAAATCCGTTCATCGTCATCTTTGCGATGATCGCGCCCTCAGTCGCACGGCCCGTTTCAACCATTTTAAGGATTGCATTCGTCGCGGCGTCACCGCCTGCGCGCGGGCCCTGCGCGGCCTTGGACTCACGGAAGATACTCGGAATCTGCTCATTCACGGCGGTCAGCATACGCAGCGCCTTCTCCCAGTGCTGAATCCGCAGGACGCAGTCATCCGATTCCGACGCACTGATGATCATGCTCAGCTTAATCGCATTCGTATTCGTCCGGGCCAGCAGACTCTGTAGTTTCTCGGACTGCATATCCTGCCGGATGTTCTCGAACTTCGGATTCCACGCTTCCCACGCAGCCGCGAACTCTGGCGTCGCTTTCATCGCTCCGCATAGCTTGCTGATTTCGGTGAGATCGTGGACGAGGGCGTCGCGGTAGGATTTGCGCATGGCCAGGTCTTCCGGGCTAAGTCCCATCTGAAATGCTTGCGTCCGGACCAACTTCTCACGATGCACGACGTACAGGATGCGGGAAGCGAATCCGCCCTGAATGTTTTCATCACTGACAAGCTTACCCAAGTAGTCGAATGTAGTCCCGGCAAGCACATTCATGCATACGTTTTTCAAGCTGATCTTCTTACCGTCCTTCTTTGTCGCACGTTCCCACGTTGCCGGGCAGTCGTAGAAGTCGGTGAGGCAGGCGATGAAGGAGCCGAAGATGTCACGGAGACTGTTCGACGCTTCAGACGCAAAGTAATACCCAGCGTTCTGAAAGAGCATCAGCTCACGTCCGGTACTCCGGTCAACGTAGGTCTTCCCGTGGCCCATGAGTTCGATGAACTTCGCCTCAGTGACCTGACTCGGGAGTATGTTAAGCGATTGCGTCTTGCGGTTCACTTCCTGAAGCAGATCGACTGCCTTATTCAGTGCGACGGACTTCCCGACTCCGGGCCGGGCGACCAGCATCACATAGATGTTCGGGTAGTACGAATACGTATCATTCCACGGGAGCCACACCTTACGTTCCAGGGCTCCGGCGATTACACTAAGTCCGGACCACTCGTTGAATGTCTCCGGGACGAACTTATCATTTGCGTACTCCGCATACGCAGTTAGGAAGTCAGGGAACTTACGCGCCAAGTTCCGCCTCCAAACCTTCAATGGGGAAGCCCTGCGCCCGCAACTTTTCCTGCGCACGACGAATGATTTCCGCCTGCTGCTCATGCATTACTTCGACCATCGCCTCGCGGACAGCTTTCGCACGGGCGATCATCACTTCAACTTTTGTTATGTCGTCATTCATGTGGGACTCCATTTCTTAAGGTCGCCTAAACAAATTCCCCACTTGCTTTCCGTTGGGATCACCAGGCGTCCAGCGGGAAGTATTACCTCGGGATGCCAAAGCTCAGTTTTAGACGCAAACTTCATAATCTCCTGAGCATGCTGCGGTTTGCAACTCAAAGTCAGCGAATCATGGCACTGCATATGTAGCCAGAAGTCGAGCGCATTTTCTGTCCGTTTGTCTAGGAGGCGTAGCATCAGATGATTAATCAGATCGGGGACGGTTGACTGGGGACGGTAGGCGTACGCTTCTCGGTAAGTGTTATCGTCACACCGTCCGTAGAAGTAGCGGACCCGGCCCAATGGGTTGCTAAGCCGCCTTTCCCGGTAAATCGTATCTCGAATTCCAGCGTGCCACCGCCGAATTCCTGGAAACAGCTTATGATATGATTCCAAAACGCGCGTTGCCATTTTACGATCCAAGACAAGGTCCATCTCCTTTAAGCATGAGTCCTGAAAAGTCGCGACGCCCATGCTGTAGTTTGCGCCGTGACCCGCCTTCTTACCCAACTGCCGTTCATCGTGTGTGACTTCGGCCATCGGTTTGCCGTAGATCTCAGCGGCCACGAATCGGTGAATATCTTCTTTGCGTTCGATCATACTGAGCAGCGTTGTCTCACATGCGTCCATCGCGACGAAGCGAGTTTCCGCCTGACTTAGATCTATCTCGACGAAGACGCGGTCATCTTCAGGCAGCCAAGTGATCATCTTCTTCGTGTAATCATTCATCGTCTGGGCGTTGAATCCTCCGCCCCACGGATCGGATGAGCAAGACATGCGGCCGGTCTCAGTGCCGTGCGCATCAAGCATAAATCGTATGCGGTTATCCCCAAGGGTGCGCACGCGAAGATACGACGATAGTGCTTTCTCAATGCCCGATATTTCAAGTAAAGCGCGTAGGTCGCCGTCATCCGGATACTTGAGCCGTAGTTTCTTAAGGCTGAGTTCATCGGTACTTTCCTTACCCGTTGCACGTTTCACCGGCAGGACGTAACCCTTGTCCTTAAGCAGCTTCGCCTTAGCCTTCGGACTGCGCGGATTAATTTCCTGCGTAAGCGACGCTACAAGCTTCGCAGATCGGGCTTCGTACTCCGCGATGAGAGACGTTTGCTGCGCTCGATTGAGCGGAAAACCAATAGTTCCCATTTCGTAAACGGGATCGAAAAGACGTGTGATGTAGTTATCGTATAATCCTCCCAGTCCACGCGCAGTGAGGTCGGCCCGCTGCCCGTGCATGGCGATGAGTGTGTTCGTGGTATCTGCACAGTTATAACGAAAGTGCGCGGGCCAGTCGCGAATGTTTCCCCAGTCCTTCTGCTTGCCTTCCTCTGAAGCAACACGCCCATCATCTTTCCAGTAGGGCTCCATCGTGTAAATGCGACCGACATTGTCTAGGCCTTTCTCAAGTTCCGGCCACAGAAACTTCTGGGCGCACATCGTATCGAAGCGGAATTCGTTAATGTGGATTCCGTAACGGCTCAGGTACATACGTTCGTAAATTCCGTTCTGCATGACTTTGGGCACGTCGGATTCACACAGACGGCGGATGCAGTCCCAGAGTTTGTGGAACACGGCGGGCGGTATTCCGTCAGGAAGTACCTTGACCGCGATTGCGTCCGACGCAGACGTGGCAACGCCGAACGTATTGATTTGATTCCGTCCGGTCTCGATGTCGATTGAGTACCAGGGATGCGATTCGGTGAGCATGCTTTCGAGCCGTGCGATGGCTTCATCCGGGTCAGGGCCGAGTACGTAATTCGTTTGCTTACGGACCCACGGGCCCGGCTCATTGTTTTGTGCTGCTCGGCGGAGCGCCATTTCGAAGTAAAGGCCGAGGCTCCAGTCTTTCCAGATTTGTGTAAAGTCGAATGTCGGGATGATTCGGCGGCCATCGGTCCCATCGAGCGGACTTAGGTGCCACTTGCTGACTGACTTCTTATCGGTAACGGAACGTAGTGCCGTCTCACCTAACGTAACGATTACGTTCACGCCGTTTGCGGACGGACTTCCTAGCTGAAGTATTTCGAGGTCGGCTGGCGTGAGGCCAGCGCGTGCGGCCTTCTCATTCAGGAACTGTGCTTCAAAGCCAGTGAGGAGGCGCCCTTCCCGCTGTGCGGAATACGAAGGACGGTCGATTAGAATGCCGATGCGTTTCTTCCCCTGCGTCACTGATGCTTCTTCCCCCGAAGAAATGCGGCCCCGGCTGTGGGGAGGCTGGATGGACGGGCGTAGGAAGCCACCTTGTCACCGAGGCCGCAAAGACAACTTAATTACGAGTGCTTAATTGCGCGGACGGATTTCACTTCGTTATACTCAGGATTGTTCGTCTGCTGCGCATACGTTACTTCGAGTTCACGGCCTTGTAGCATGGCAGGATCAAACGGTTTTCCCGAAGCTAGGTCTTCACCCATTGCTGCGCGGTAGAAGTCTTGCAAGCGGAATGCGCCGCCGCCTTCAACGGGCGTCTTGTGGAAAATGCGGCGACCGTTGTTCTTATCCTGCTCCTCACCGAACGTCTCAAGCGTCCAGTTGACGAACTTAGTCGAGGGCTTGCCGTCTTTGCCTTCCCACTTGTCGATTTTGTAAGCGGTGATGCGGGCCTTGTAGATGCCGGGGCCGACGCGGTCTTGAACTCCGGAAAAATCGGGCGTAATTAATTGATCAGTATTGTGTTCCATGAATGTGCTCCTTAGTTAGTTGCGTTTGTAGTTTCTGTTTTAGTCGTATCAGTATCTGCGTCTGCGTGTTCAATCGTAATCCCGCTGCTCATCAGCGTTGCGATGTCGCGCGGTCCTGCGGCCTTAGCCGTGTAGACGTTGCGTGCGCAATGCCGAATCGCTGCCGGTGCTGACGTCGCTTCGATCAGTCTGCGTGTCTTGCTTGGCTGATCATCGACGACGTAAATGCGTGTGGTCATTTTTCCTCCTTCCTTAGTTAAGATATTTCTTCACTTCTTCATAACCGTTATCAACTGGCAGCATAGCCGGGAGCCCTGCGATCTGACTGCGCAGGCTTCCGAATTTGTAATCGGCCCGCGTCTGCGCCCAACGCTTACCCTTATCGTCTACATTCAGAAACCAAACTTCCTTGAAAAACTGCGGTAACTTCTGCGAGAAGCTTCCGTCCATCATCGGTTCGCGGATGATCGTGCCCGTGGCCTCATCCTTGTACGTGTCTACGTGGGCGCACATGAGGATGTTGCACGGGAGGCTGAGCAGGCCGGGAATCAGCCGGTCGAATTCACGCAGTAGGATTCCGTAATGCGGTTTGTCCGGCATCCGGCCCTGCGCAGTCTCGCGTCCCTTGATGCCGGGATTCGTCGTGAGTATGTGCTTTAGGGCTGCGTTTGAGAATGCAGAGATTGAATCCAGGACGACGGTTTTATATTTGAGCGTTCCCGCGCGCTGCGCCGGGATGAGCTCCATGCTGATGATCTTATTGAATTCGGCGATGGGGTCGCCGACGAGGCCCAGACCTAGTTGTCTGACTTCCACGTTCTTAAGCAACTCGGGTTTGTCCTTGTAGAACAGAGCCGCCGAATCCACTTTATTATCGAAGTCTAAGTAGAGGATCGGGCCTGGGAATGAAGCCGCAAAGCAGGTCTTCCCTGCGCCGGGTGCGCCGATAAGTAAGCCTTTGAAATTTCCTTCAGTTTTTACTTCGCCTAAGTTCATGTGTTCTCCGTGCGTGTGAATTTGGATTCGAGTATGTTGCTTCGTAATGAATTTGGGGCTGAGCAAACGTCAAGGAACTCACATTTTCCCCAGCTTGCGCAGGCGTCAACGGGCCCGAGCGGCCAGACGCCAGACGCAGCCCATCCGAGGTATCGCTTCGTCGCCTCGACGACAACGTCACGGAACTCCGTGAAGTCTTCCGGCGTCCGCGTCGTGATCTGCCTACTGAATGTGGGCGGCCCTCCGCGCGCAGTGAGTGGGCGTGGCTTGACTTGAATTCCGTTGATCAGGAACTCAGACACAGGTTCGCCCAGGACTTGCTCCGCACCGAGTACGTAGCCTGTGTACTGATGATTCGGTTTAATCCGGTTGAAGAAGTCTGCGCCCATCTGTGACGACGTTTTGTGATCGGCGGGAAGTCGCTGCCCAGTAACCATGTTCCGCAGGATGAGGTCGATCCGGCCGAACAGGATGATCCGCAGGCCCGGTTCTTCGTGAAGCGTCAGCGTGAAGTCCCGTTCGATCATCGGTCCGTGTTCATCGCGGGCTACGGCATATCGGTCGTTTGCATACACGTTGAAGTAATGGCCCAGCGTCCAGACGCCTGACGACAGGCTTCGTTTGTCTGTGTCGGGGAGCATGCGCAGGGGCTCGGCTTCGACGACGAATGCGCGGACCGCTTCATAGAGGTAGTGCTCACGGTTTGCGGCGTGCCCATTCGCGACAAGCATTGCCTGTTCGTCGAAGTCATGTGGAACCACGCGGTCGGTAAGCGGTTCCGCGTAGAACACTTCCATCGCCTTGTGAATCGCGCTGCCGAAAATCAGCGGCGCCGACCCCTGCCGGGGCTGCCACTTCTGCTCAAGCTTGTAGTATGACTTACGTCCGCAGGTCTGGATCAGGCTCAGACTGCTTGAATTAATCCGGACTTCGGTGACGCCGTCTGACGCCGTGCGCACACTGAGCATCTCTTTCGTCGGCTGGCCCACGCTCACGGCTGCCGCTCCGGGCACAACGCCCGAAAAATCCACTGTTACAGTATTTTCCACGAATTTTCTCCCTACGCCAATGAAAACGAGGCTAGGTCTGGCCTTGAAAGTTGTCAACGGTTGTTATGTAATCAGTTCACGGCACATTGCGAAACGGCTCGCGCCGCACTGAGGTAAGTCTGTGGATTTGTTGGGCAGCGGATTTGATTTGGAAATTCTAAGAAAGATTTTCGGCGATGCGGCGGCGTCTGACTTCGCCCGCACGCTGGCAATTTTCTGCGCCGCTGCTTACGTGCATGGTCGCAAGGTCAGTAAGGCGATTAAGGATGAATGCGAGAAGCTCATTCATGTCGTGCAGACCGACTTAGAGGCGCAGCGGAATCTGTTGGGAAAATTAGACTATAGAGTTCAAAGTCTTGAGCAACTAAACAAACACAAGGGGGAGTAATGGATAAGGTAATTGGCGGCGAAGGCAGCCTAGGTTTGAAAATCGAAAATGGCCAACTGGTTATTTCGTTGAACTATGATGGTAAGGGTTTGGACGGCGGCCTCGTCGTGAAAATCGACGGCGATTACTTCGTCGATAAGTTAGCCGAAGCTGTGCCGGGAAATTCGCAATTGGAAGCGGGCATTGTTGCCGCGTTGAAAGTTGCGTTCCGCGCTCTGAAAGTCTAACGACTTGGGCCTCACGGGGAAATACGATTTCAAAGGAATTAAGAAGTACGGCGCGAAGGGGTTACTCCTCGCGCTTGAATCGACGTCCGTCGGCGGAAAACTTATTTCCTGGGGACTCGGCGGCGCCATGCGTATGTTCCTTGAGGCCATTGCAAACTGGCTTGCGAACAAGGGCCTCGTTGTGCTGAACATCGGGGCCATTTCCGTGTCCGGTGAGTGGGATCAGAAGGCGTTTGACGCAAGCATGGATGAAGCACTCAGTAAGATTCAATCACTAGACGGCAAGCTCACACCCGAACAAGTAAAGGCTATCGACGATGAAGTCATTCGCACTGCTCGTAAGTTCCTTAGCATTCGTTAGTGCTTGTTCGAGCATGAAGGTCGCCGACTTCGAAGCAAGCATTACGCTTCCTGCGTCCGGTGACTGTTACGGGATTAAGGTTTTGAGTAAGGCTGAGTCGCGCCTGCCGCGTGCAGCATGCGACGAGAAGAAGAAGCGAGCCGTCTTCATTGACTCCGAGAACTACAAACTGCTTAAGACGACGATCCAGAAGAACTGTCAGTACGCACAGTGTAAGCAGTTGACCGGCGCCTTTGATGAGCTTTTCCTAAGCCTGGATCAGGCACTACAGAAACTACCCTAGGGGAATAAATGATTTACGCAGACTTGGTTAAGAAGATTCAGTCGGCTATGAATGCAGCCGGAAGCAAGCTCACCGTTGACGGCGACCCCGGTCCGGTGACTCAGCGGGAGTGCGAGAAGTATGAATTCGCCGTAAGTGCGAAACCGATTCAAGTGCTTGAGCCGACGCCGACGCCGAAGCCAATGCCGAGCGGTGATTACTTCGGCGCGATTTGGGTAGGCGCTAACAACGACTTGCTCGGTCTACTTGAAACTGACAAGCGTCTAATGGCACGCTTCGTTCCGCACTGGGCGCGAGTGGGTTTGCCAGGATATAAATCTCTCTCTGGTAGTAGCTTTGCGCACTGTGCTTTGGTGCTTGATGCAAATTTTTACGCCGTGGGAATCAAGGGGCCCGGTTCTGCCGGAGCGTCTAGGACCTCCAAGTGGGGTGACAAATGCCCGTTCTGGTTCGGCGCAGCCCTGCACATCAAGCACAACAAAGGTAAGGGCGGCAATCATACCTGTATTTTCCTCTACTGGATTGATGAAGCTAAAGGGATCTGCGCGACTAAGGATTCAAACCGCTCGAACAAGTATGGAATCTTTGAGACAGATATATCTGGTAAGGGTGACGTTGTAATCGGCGGACCACGTTGGCCCAAGGGACATCCACCGGGTCAGCTTGTCTCGAAGACTGAAGTCCTTAAGCGGTATCCTGAGCTGAAAGTCGGATCGAAGGGCACTAGCGGGAGTACCCGCTAACTCATTGGCTGCTTCGTAGCCTCGGCCCGCAGTGCGCGGTCCCGAAGTTCCCTCAGCATATCATGAGTCCGTTCGACCTCAGCTTCATCGCTGGGGTAATCTTCGAGCAGCTCAAAGATCGCATCACAGAGTTCAGATGACTTGAATGCGCTCGGCTCGGTGAACATAAATGCGACGCTTGTGCTCATGTGTTTTCCTTTATGCATTGGTCGATTGCAGTCTTCCATCGGTGGGCGCTGTTTTCGAACAGCATACGCATACAGAGATTGTCACCGTAGAAGCAAGAACGGAATGAGTATCCGATCACGAAGTTCGTCCGGCTTTGACAGTGATTACATTCGAGGTCGGCATTCGTTAGTGTGACGTCGTAGATTGCGCCGACCGGCCTGCGCGGACGGCGGTGCTCCGGACTCGCCAAGTTATACCCGAATATAATCGGAACGCGGGTACAACCGGCCAAGTGCAGCAGTCCGTTATCGTGGCCGACAACGAACGCCGCTCGGCTTAGGATTGCTGCTGACTGGAGTAGCGAAGTCTGATTCCGCAGGTCCACACCCAACGAAAAATCAATCCCTTCATACGTAGTCTTCACGTTCTGCGCGTTTCCGGTCTCGACGACTTCCTTGCCGAGAAAGACCGGCGTCAGGCCGCGTTCACGAATGTGCCGGATGACGTGGTTCCATGAGCCGCGCGGAACTCGGCGCGAATCGGTCGTCGTGCCGGTCGTGACGACTGCGTACCGACCGTGGGCGAGTCCGATCATGCCGGGCGGAAGGGCTACGCGGTCAAGGTCGGTCTGCGCGAACTGCGGATAGTTGTCCCAGCCGACTTCCCGGCGCATATGCTCCGACGTCCAACGGTCGATGCCTTCCGGTGCGCGGTCCTTGTTTGCAAAGTAAGCCCATCCGCAGGTGAGTAAGTGGGCGCCGGTCGCATTAAGCGCACAGTGATTCGCTTCGAGCGGGCCACGCGTAGGCTGGTCTTCGGCTCCGGGAACGTCCTTCATTTCTGTGTGCGTTCGGACGCGCCACTCCGGATAAGGCTTCATGAAATACTCAGCAAGTTCTTTGAAGTAATCCGAGACGATAACCGTTCCGTTGATCCAAGTCGCCTCGGAAGCCAGCCAACGGAGCGCGGGAAGCCAGCAAATGTAATCGCCCATTCCGCCATTCATGACTGCGAAATTCATATGCATAATGTGACAGGGTGTACCTGTGCGGAAACCCCACTCAGGGTAATAGCGTTTAGGAACGCGGCTTAATGTAGGTTTGCTCATACGCTAAGCGTGCCGCGAGCGCCGTTAGTCAGTCAAGCGGGCGACGCAACCCGTATTGCGCAGGCGGCTCGACGTACGTCGTTTGCATGCCTTGCATTCGCGGCTGCCGGTCCGGTCGATGTATATGTTGTCTTGTGTGTATTCGTGACCGTGGACGCAGTGAGTGGTCTTCCAGCGGTCTTTGAATTTTTCCCAGCGAAATTTCTGAATGTTCATGGGGTACTTTCTGGAAAAATTTTATTGCTGAGTTTTGGATATGACGCAGTGTGGCTCACTTCTCCCCCAGCACCTTGCGGGCGCGATACAAAAGATTGTCGTACGTGCCGGGCTTTGCGCTTCCCTCGCAATACTGCACCCACTCTTTGAGCACTTGCTCCGCCGTATCCTTAGGCTTGATCGGGGTGATGGCGATGAGGAGGCCGCTTAAGGGGCCATAATTTCCGACATCGGACCACACATTATTGGCAAGG
>ERZ869921.299-NODE-299-length-33876-cov-5.965229_pt1 | contig 33876 bp, 39 predicted proteins | sample MGYA00579310_ERZ869921 | MGnify/ENA primary metagenome ERZ869921 (study PRJEB32216, sample SAMN09231816) | wastewater metagenome | place: USA: Maryland | collected 2016-06-21 | study: EMG produced TPA metagenomics assembly of the PRJNA472060 data set (Reclaimed... | reverse complement strand
AATGAAGCTATAGTTTCTTTTTTACCGATATTCGTCCCGTTCGGGAGCATGAATGAAGCTATAGCTGCCTTTAAATGCGGGATAGCTCTACTTTCCATTTTAAAGCCCGTATAGAGGGTTTGTGTGTTTAAGCTAGGGTGATACCAGACAGTAGTCGAATGCCTGCCAGTGACGCTCTAAATCGATTTCTATGGGGTGATTATCGGAGTATATCCCTTAGAATAGCCATCCGAACAGCGCTGAGGCACCTGCCCCTAGAATTGATCCGAGAATGCTACCAAAGCCTTCTGCATCAGCCGCATCACCAGCTAATTTACCTTGTAGAGCCACTAGTGCTAATTGATTCTTTCTATCTGCTTCATTATCGGCTGATTTCCATGCGTAGTCAAGTAGAGCATCGGCACGATCCCAAATCTGATTAAGCTGTTCTACAGAAATACCAACTAAGTTCTTAACGTCAGTTGCAGCAGCTTCAAACTTCTGTTGGTTCTCTGTCATAGTGACAGTCTGTCTCCACTTGGCATTAGCGGTATCAATATTGAACTGCATATTCTTATAGAACTCTTGTCTAGAGTTTTCAAGATCAGCATTGAATTGTTCAGCAGAATTAGTTTCACCAGCATTGAATTGCGACATGGCATTGTTCTGTGCTGCCACGAATTGATTAATCTGGGCTTCTAACTGTGAATAGAATTTATCTTTTTCATTCTGGCTATCAGCGACGAACAATCTACCAGCATTTTCAGCTTTAGCATCTTCAAGCAATGATTGAATACGAGCCTGACTATCGATTACGTTAGCTTGCTGTTCATTATCAAGGTTAGCCATATCCATCTGTAGGAAGGCTTGTGAGTTTTGTACAGCAGCAGCCAGTCTTGCATCAGCATTCTGCATATCGATCTTAGATAGAATGTTAGCTCTATTAATAGTAGCTTCTTGTCTATTGTCTAAGTTCTTCACAGTTAATGTCTGGAAGAATTGAGCATCAGCTTGTGCAATAGGTAAGCTGGCTTCCATCATAGCAGTTGCTAGAGCAGCCGTAGCCGCAGTACCAGTCATGCCTTTGAATGCAGCAATCTTTTGAACATTTCTAGCAGATGCAGTAGCCCAAATAGGTATTCTAGGATTACCTTGAGCATCAAAGAACTCACCCTGTAGAATCTCTAGTTGACCCTTCAGAGTAGCCTTTGCATCTGTATAATTACCTTCTCCTAATTGTTCAGCCAGTAGTTTACCAGCAGAAGTTGAGGTATCGATAATGTTTGATATGTTCTGAATAGCTGCTTCTTTAAGCGCTTGTCCAGTTCCATTAGTTCCAGCCGCAGTTGCTTCACCATCTATCACACCAGCATTAGGATCAATCTGTGACTGATTCGATACTGTTCCTTGTGCAGCTTCAGTTTGGTTAGCAGCAACAGCAGGATTAGCTAATGCGGTATCAACACCAACAGCATTAGGATCACCAGACATTCCCGGTACATTGCTAGTCTGTCCCTGAGCAACACCGGCTGTAGGACCATTAGCTTGATTGTAAGCAGGATCATTAGGATCGATAGTACCGCTATTAATACCACTCTGGCTAACAGTAGGAACACGATCACTTAGCTCCATGCTTTCATTAATGCCGGGAGTTGAAGGATCATCCTGATTTATAAGCAATGATGGATTTGTAACAAACTGTCCAGCCGCATCAGCTACGTTAATCTGACTATTACCTTGTGGAACACCGGGAACAATCTGTACTCCATTACCATCAACATTAGGCGGTGGAGAAGTAGGAGTTGGGTTAGGATTATTTGAAGGCGGTGTTCTACTCCATCCCTGAGCTATTAATGCCGCAACCTGACTTTCAGGTACAGATATAGTTTGTCCACCCTTATACAGAGTTACATTCTGTCCACCAGTTTGTCCACCACCACCAGTTTGTTGCTGATTGTCAGGAACTTGCGGTCTATTGCTACTTTCTCCCTCAACCAATGAAGGTTGTGGATAGTAGTTATTAAGCGCATACTGAGCATTTGGAGCAGTGCTTGTTGGTTTTACAACTGTCATATATTATTCCTTATCTAAACGATGCTGTGACATACTGATCACCACCGGGACTGCCTGAAGCGGTAGACGTAATTGCTAATGGTGTTTGTGCTGTAGTCGCAGTATATGATCCACCTGAATGCCATCCATTACCAGAACCAATAGCCTCATCAAATTCTTCAGTTACGCCTGTCCATGTCCATGTAATTGTCGATGTAGAACCATCGCCTACATATCCAATAGCAATTCCACCAGCAGATACATCTACGTCCAATGCAGCACCAGAAACATTACTAGTAGCAGTGTCAGTTGGTGTAGCACTCGATAGACCATAAGCAGACCACCATGCCATACCCATACGTTGAACAGTTGCAGCAAAGGTAGCTACAATGTCACCAGTTGCACCAGTTGGTACAGCAGCAATCCATAGACTAGCAGTGTTACGTTCAGAAGCAGTTATGCCACTTGCTACTAATGTAGCAGATACACCGCCAACTGTTACGCTAGTTGGAATAATACCTGTACCAGCAGACACACGTGACATAACACCTACAATAACATGTCGGGCTCCTGCATTACCTATATCAGCAGCAGTATTAGTATATACAGTATCATCAGTTTCATCAGCATATGTGCTTTTAAAGGCCAATATAACACCACTGCTATACGCTGCTAATACTGCACTTAAAATACCGGCTGTCATTAAGTTAATCCGGCTCCGTTAATCATCCAACGAGTTGAAGTCATCTTCACAGCAGTAGCCATACCGTTAGCGGCTAATGTTCTAGAACCTGTTGCACCACTACCAGCTAATACAAGAGTATCTGAAGTTATGGAAATAGTTATTACACCAGCGCTTGTGTCGTTAATAAATGTAATTGCTGTACCAACAGGATATGGTACGTTAGCATTGCTATCAATAGTCCAGATACGTGCAGTAGTATCAGCACCGGGATGATAGATATGTCTGTTAGCATCACTCAATACAGTAGTGTATGCAGCAGACTTAGAATTCTGTGGAAGATTGCTAGCTAGTTCAACACCTTCAACGGCCAACACACCAGCAGCAGAACGAGTAACTGTAGTATCTGAGTTACCGATATTAACACCAGTGAAGGTAGGAGTATCACCAGTTCCAAGTCCTAGAGTAGTTGCAGCAGCAGCGGCAGTTGTATCATCCAGCAATGTTCTGGCAAATGATGAAAGATCATAAGATGCAGCTACATTATCAGCAGTCCAATAAACGGATTTATCAGAAGCAAATGTAACACCAGCTAGATTAGAGAGTCCAGCATCGTATGCTAAAACATCAGTACCGGGAGTTAAAGCTAGAGTAGTTCTTACAGCAGCCTGATTAGCATCATCTAAGATTGTTTTAGCAAAAGCTGTAAGATCATAGGTAGCAGCCGTACCAGCACCAGTAAATTGAATACCTTTATCAGCGGCAGAAGTTAATCCGGCAAGAGCAGTTAGATCAGCATCATATACTTGTACATGTGTGCCGGGAGTTAATCCAAGAGTTGTACGTACAGCAGCCTGATTAGCATCATCCAGAATAGTTCTGGCAAAAGATGTTAGATCAGTTGTGGCAAACGCATCAGCGCCAGTTGCGTAGATTACTTTATCAGCAGCAACAGTTACGCCAGCTAGAGCAGTTAGAGTAGCGTCTAGTGGTTGATTACCGGCTGTAGTACCTACTAATGACCATACAGCAGCGGTTAAGGTAGCGTCTAAACAGACATAAACCTTATCGTTAGTTGTATCTACCCATACGCTACCGGGACCATAACCATCACCACTGTCATCATTTACAGTAGGAGCCGTAGTTCCATTTATTTTATGAATAGCCGCGTATCCACCATTAGCAACAGGCAGAACACCACTCACTGAAGTTGTTAGAGCAATCTTAGGCCCTTCACCAGTTGTAGCATCATGAGAGTGTCCTGATGTTTCATGGAAGGCGTCTCTAAGCTGATTAAACTCTAAGTTAAGCGGAGTGGCTTCAATAGTGTTACCAGCTACGATATCAGCCGCCGATTGTCTTACATATCCTGTACCCATTTAGTTAATTTCCTCTAACATATTATATATAATAGATATATACTATCTACGTCCTTCATTCTTAAATTCTACTACTAGAGCATGGATTGTGTGTGGGGCTTCAGAACCGCTGGCAGAGAATGTAAATCTTGCTGAGAAGAACGACCCTTCAATATTCTTTGTTCCTATAGGAGTTAGCAAACCACCATATACAGCGCCCGGATCATCATACATAAATAGTGCATCATCATATATAGGCTGATTAGCATCTAGTTCTAATGTATAGTTACTTGGATTACTAGTAGTTGTTTTACCCCAATCGTAAGAAACATTCAAGTTAATATCCAAGCTACCTTCACCTAAAGCGAATACGGTTAAGTCTTGCATTGTCTTACGAATTTCTGTGTCGTCAAAATCTAGATATGGAGTTGAGTATACTGAAAGCATGTCAGCACCATTTAAGTCATTGCCAGATTCCTGTTGATAGACATAACCATCGAAATCTCCATGCAATACTTCTTCAACTCCGTTAACATATCTAGAGCTACATACAGATGCACGAATACCTAGTAACTCTCCAAATTCCCAACCAGACTGTTGATCAGGAGTTCTAAGAGCACCAATTATACCTTTAGAGGCGGCAGCATCAGCACCGTCATCACCAAAGAATACTCTGAATTGTGATTTACCACGAATAGCTACAGCATTCATATTGATACCAGCCGTATCAACTAAGCGTCTCTGTATTAGCGTATGCACTTGCTTTGAAATGGTTTCAAGCTGAATATCGTCGATCTTATCAGTACCAGCAATAGGTCTAAATCCATCCTGAGCTAAGAAGATCAATGATCCACCAATTTCAATTAAAGCGTCAGGATTAGTTAATCCAATATTCTGCGTAACGTCTTTAATAACAAAATCAGTTCCTTCAACGAATATACGCTTAATAGCATTGCTACCAAACACATACAAGCTATCACGGAATGACTTAAACCCTACAATGATATGCCCGGCTACTACTTGACCACTACCTGAAGCAGTTAGCCAATCATAGAAAGCATTAGGAGCAGAGTGTGCCATAATACCAGTGAAGTTGTTAATTGTGTCTTTAGCTAACCATAGATGATTTTCAAAGAAACCTACTAGCGATGGAGCATTTAGTGCGTTAGGTCCACCAGCATTGGCTAGGTCTAATCCACTATCAGCAGAGTCTATGAATACCCATGTTGTGCCATCAAATAATGTAGCATTGTTAACACCATCAACAAAAGCTAAATAATTTGAAGTTCCATCATTACCTTGATCCCATCTGATCTTATCAACTTCAGCACCACCGCTAGAATACAAATGAGTTAATCCAGTAACTACCAGAACCCATCCTGTACCTGATTCATATTTATATACACCGTATTCTGTAGGAGCAGCAGTTAATCTTCTCATAGCATATACTTCAGTAGCACCAGTTGTAGAGTTTTCAAACTGGATCAAACCTAGTACTTTACCTTGAGCCACATTAGCTACTGAAGTAACTTCACCATACGTTGCATCATATGGAGCATACCCATTAATACGACGATAACCACCAGATAGGCCAACTTCATAGTTAACCAATCGAGTGGCAGCACCGGGCTTTTGTGAAGATAGGTACAGGTAATTCTGAGAACTATCTAATCCGCCTTCACAGATGATTCTTGTGGATGTTGCTTTATCAACCATTAAGCACTTCTAAAATGGAAATTATCGTAGATAGGAGCAGAGCTTTGTGTTCTAGGAATCATTGTACTTCTGATACGATCATAGGTATTGATCAATATCTTTCTCATATTAGCAATATGCTTATCAACTTCTGTTCTAGCTCTATCTGCCTGTTCTGTGTTGTCTCTAAACATATACATATGGTAGACACCACCTTGAATTATGGCTTCAGTGTATAGTTCTGGAATTGTTGGTTCGTCGTCGTAAGCGTCTAAATCAGTTACTGTGATGAAATATTCATAATACACATCATATGTTTCATTTGGAACTGGATGCACTTCAAAGCCAAAGCCTTGTGATGGAGCAACCCATCTAGGAGCAGCGCCTTCCCCGGCTTCTGTATTATCTGCATCGATTTTGAGATATCTTAGGTACTGATCACGTTCTATCTTTTCTAACGGATAGCCGTAGATACTAAGAGTAGAATCAGGCAGCAAAATAAAAGAATCCCATTTAGGGACTTTAAGAGCAGCAGGGAAATCATATTCAGTTTGATCAACCACCATAGTTTCTGTTCTAGTCGCAGCATTAAATGGCCATTCAAACTGTTGTGTATTAATGTATCTAATAGAAGCGTTTATAGCGTCTTTAGCCAAGGCTTGCACGCCACGAACAGCAACAAAGTCAGACTGTTCAATCTCGACTTCATTAAGTCTTCTTAGCAACTTGTTAGTTAAGCCTAGAAAAGTATGCGCCATTAATTTAACCTTTTGATTAATAAAAAAGGAGAGCTAAGGATTATATCCCTAACCCTCCCTAGGTATTAGTTTAGTTTGTTATTGTTTTTAGCTGCCTAGAGCAGTTAGTCCGGGACGCTTAACATCAGATACGTCACCTAGAATTGCCCAAATGCGGAACTTACCACCAGTGTTAGTAGTAGTTAGAGAAGCAATAAGAACGTCTAGAGTATCAGCAGTGTTACCGATTTGAATCGGCTGGAAAGCAGCAGGTAGAGCAGCGTAGTCACCAGCAACAGCGGCAACAGCATCAAAACCGTCAACAAAGTTGTCAGCTTCAACACCAGTCACACCAAGGTCAAATGTTAGAACAGATGAACCTGACTGAGCAGTGATAACTTCAATACCAGCCGCGATAACTACAGTCGCAGGAGGTAGATCGATAACCTGAATTACGTCAGCAGCGGCAAGAGCAGAACCCTTGGAAGTTGCAGCCGTAGCTAGGTTAAGTTCGTAATCTACCATAACGAATGGGAAACGTGTTGAGTGTGTGCTTTGTGCAATACCGGCACCTGCGAAAGCAGCAAGATCAATAGTAGCCATTTATATTTCTCCTATCTTACTTACTTGAATTCCAGATGGCGCGAACAAGACCTTCAGAGCGAATGATCTTACGTCCATATAGGTGCATACCGCGAACGATATCACCGAAGGAATCGGTAGAACGTAGCTTTTCTGTCTTAGTCAATTGCTGAGCAGTTGCAGCAGCAGCGGCATGACCAGCAACAATTACACCGTAATGTGATCCAGAACCTGATGTACTTATAGTACCGGGTCCAGTACCAATTGAAGGTAGGTTGTTTGACTGGTAGACAGTGAATCCACGAATCTTGCCAGCAGTAATCTGGCCGTTACGAAGTTGTCCACCGGCATTCTGGCCAGAGGCATAATCGTTGTTTACAAGCTTAGAATTTTCGTCATTCAGAAGTTCGATGAAAATCGGATCAAGAACAACCCAACGTCCGTCTTCAGGTACGTTTTGCTGGTCTAGAAGACGACGCATACGGTTTAGAATCTGAAGTGGAGTTGCATCGTAGGTTCCTGAAACACCAACTGGAATAGAGTTAGTACCAGTACCTGAAGTAGAGAATTCATCCTTAGTCAGCTTGTGAGTAGGAAGCAATTCGTCTGAATCAGCATCTGAACGTGACTTAGTACCAACAGCAGTAGTACGTGCGGCCCAAGTAGTTCCTAGTGGAGTTGTAGTTTCAAAACCTGACAAGTAACCTAGAATGTCGCGGTCAATAGCCTGAGCCATCTGATACGCAGCACGGTTAGATGCTAGTTCTTCCCAATTAACGTGAGCCTGAGAAACTTCAATATCATCCACCTTGAATGAGAAAGAGTTCGCGCGGTCGACTGTTAGAGTGAAATCACTGTCTTCTAGGTCTTGGGGAACAACCTTAGCACCACGAGCATATGGTGTGATTGTGATTTCTGGTTCCTTGATGATCTTTACTGAGTCACCGAAGTTCGCAATTTCACCGAAGTAATCAGTATTAGTGATAGCTTCAGCTACGGCAGTCTTACGGTAAGTCTTCAAAACCTTCTTGGAATAGATAGTAGGAGAAAACGAACCATTCGGTAGGTTTGTCCATCCTGTAGCGGCTGAGAAAGCCATTGTCTATTACCTCATTGTTTAAAAAAGAGTTATGTGTACGCCAACACCATGTTGGCACATTACAGAACTATTTCTATCTTGAGGCTTATTGTTTTAGGTATCGTTTGCGCTACGGGCTAAACTATAAGGTAGTCGTGATATACACGTTCCGTTTAAATATACGCTCTAGAGTATATAAGTAAATTATACGCTTTAGAGTATAGAGTTATTCGGTGTCCTTAATAGGGGCGAATGGTTAGATATGGTTATAAGCAATTCGCGTAAAGCTTATAGTGATATCTAATGAAGCGAGAGGCAATAATGACGGAGCAGGATCATCACCACCCCTCGCAATTGTATGTTATATAGATAATATTATATCATGTCAACAGTTATCTAGCACTTCCTGTCAAATCCATTAACAAGCGTCCATTACGTCTTGCATCTTCAATGGCTTCTTCATGCTTTTCGTAGTCACGTGGGCTCATATCATTAATCTGAGATTCAGAGAAATCATATTCACCACGACCACGTGAAGGTGGAGTACGGTTAGCATTGATGTTTACTTCACGAGCTACGTCCTTAGTTGATGGTCTACCACGCTTAGGAGCACCAGTTTCTAATTTGTATAGATCAATAACATCGATAGCAGCTTGTGCGTCAGTGTCGTTTTCATACAAAGCATTCTGAGTACGAACCGACTTAGTTGCTAGCCAAGCATGGAAAGGATTATCCGGCTGTTGCAGTTCATCAAAGTCAGGGTGTCTCGCTCTAATAGTGTTAAGGGCGGCTGTCTTTTCATTTTCAAGTTTACCAGTTTCAATATCAGCAAATCTGCTGTTAATATCTGCGGTAACTTCCTGAAGATCGTAGCCAATCATAGTCTTAAGCATTCCATAAACATCTGGATACTTCTTAGCCCATGTTTCCAAATCTTCCTTAGTCTTAGGAAAGTTAGGAGTAAACTTGGCATTCACTTGTGTAGTAAGATCTCGAACCTGTTGTGTTAACTGGTTAACCTGCTTTTGGGAATAAGAACGAAGATCAGCATAACGCTTTTCCCATGTCTTATCTTTATCAACTATTACAGTTTCTTGTTCTTGATTATCATTATCCAGTTCGTCATCATTGTCTTCAAATGTGTCTACTGGTCTTCTATATAGAGGCATTATATTCTCCGTGGGGGCCTTTAAGTTGCTTTATCAGGGAATCCAATAAAGGGTTAACGGGTGCCCATCCGTCAATTAATTTACCAGCCGCTAAAGGCATTCTTTTGCGCTACTGTCACAGAACTTCCTGAAGAAGTTGTAACTTTCTGATTACTACTTGTTGTAGCACCAGTGTTAGCACGGCTAGTTGTAGTCTTACTCTGTGTATTTGATCCTGTAGTTGGTCTACTCATAATTGGTGATGGAGACGAACTTGAGGTTTTTGTAGGAACAGTTTGTGGATTAGCTCTACTAGGTGAACTACTTGTATCTTGAACATTGCTGCCAAGGTTTTCATTAGACTTAGTGCTACTCATTGGTGAGCTTCTATCATCAGGGCCACCGCTGCTATTAACAGTCTGTACGTTAGCTCTAGACATTAGTCCGCTACCTTCAGATACACCACTAGAACCGATTGTAGATTTGCTAGAACTTCTATCATCAGGACTTCCGCTACTGTTTGGAGCAGGTTTATTATATCCAATAGCTGCACGTTGAGCCGCAGTAGTTTGTCCACCAGTTGGAGTTGTTACAGGCTGACTTGGATCAGTCATAATACTCTTAGTAACTGGAATAGGCGGTGCCTTCTTAGTTGAGTAGAAAGTATGCCCACCAATCTGAATAGGCTTAGCACCTTTGTTCAATAGGTCTGTAGTCCAATAATTGCTTATACCATTTTGAGCATAGTGTAATGATCCACCAGTGTTATCCGCTAGTTCACCAGCAAATACTAGTTCTGCAATCTTCTTAGCCTGTTCGTATTCGGGAGTTCCCGGAGTATACTTATCGGCTATCTGATTACCACCAGCACTAGCAGGAGCATTAGCACTAAATTGCCAATACTTACCATTGTTCTGGTTAACAACATCTTTTGGATCAAGTGGGTACTTACCACTTAACGCACGATTCTTGATTACGTTTGCAACAGCTACTTGTCCATCATATCCTTCACCAACAGCTTCACCTAGAATAGTTCTAACAACAGCATCTAATCTTTCAGGATCAGACATACTCATTGATGGCGGTACTGCTTGTCCTAGAGCTTGTCTATCAATTGTTGGTAATGGAATAGGAGCAGTAGCTTCAGCAAATTGCTTAGTTGTCTGTGAGCCTACTACTGGTGGAGCCATAAAGCCTTTAAAGGCGTCTACAGCCATTTGTCCAAGATTAGGAGCTTGAATAGGTTGCATAGCTTGTTGAGCAGTAGAACTTACGGCAGGCATAATACCAGCACGCATAGTGTCAATAGTCTTATTAGCTACAGCTTTACCAGCATTGAATAGCCCATTCTTACCATTGACCATGTTGTTAATGTCTTCAAATGGTCTAACTGTACTTCCACCAATACCAGCTTTAACAGCCATATTAGCAGCGGCACCTTGTCCGATATCACTGAAGGCTTTACCAATACCACCAATAGTATCCGCTACCTGATCTTGTACGCCAGATGTTATAGAACCCGCAGTCTTTTCTAATGGAGTTAGATCAGCTAGAGCACGTACTTCATTAATACGAGCTATCTGTCTAGGATTTAATCCACCAGAACCAGCAAGCGCATGACCAACACCAGTATAACTGAAAGCAGGATTAGCCGCTTCAATATCTAGGCTTGATTGCGTAATAGGTAGAATTGAAGGCTTATTACTCTTGCTTATAGGATCAGGAGCATTAGGATCATTTCTAGCAACTTGCTGTAGCATCTGTTGATATAGATCAGGAGCTTGTTGCTTTATAACAGCACCTTCTTTAATCCCATTTACAACTAATGGTAATGCACCAATTTGATTTCCCTGTGCATCATAGCTCCACTTTTTAACATGGTCATCATTAGGGTCTTTACCTAGATGAGTTATAGAGCCACCCATACCAATCTGTGTGAAGCCAGCTACGGTAGCATATTTAGCTATTTCTTGGAATGTAGCAGGATCACTAGCAGGAGTTATCTGAGTTCCATTCTTAAACACTTGAACGTCCATAGCATAGCTTTCACCGCTAATCTCTACGTCATGATTAACCGTCTTTGAACCAATACGATTTTTATCCGCGCCTTTAGGATCGGCCTTTAGATTAGGAACTTTTTTACCATTATCATCAGTTATATATAATGGTTCTTGTCCACCAGAGTTAATCTTAACAGTTATGCTTGGATCAACTTTATTAATGACAGCCGCAAGATCAGTAACAACTGTAGATGTAACTGGTCTATCTCTCGTGGCATTTTCGTTAGCGTAAGAAACACCTTTAGCTACTTCACCAGTAGGAATGGCAGCACTTTCATATGCTCCCTTCATCTGTTCATCTAATGTCTTAGAACCTGCACTGTTTTCATCAGCAGCAGGCTTTGTATATCCAGCCGGAGGAACATTGTAGGCAGTGCCAGATTGAACCTGTCCACCCTTAGTAGTTGAGTTAACGGGAGTTGGATTGTTATCTTCTTTGAATAGATCAGGATTGCCGGTTAGCTGTACAACAGTTTCTCTTACAATACGCTTACCTTCATCTATAACACCAGTTTTGAAGTTATCAATACCAGACTTCACATTATTGAATGTCTTGCTTAAATCACCCCATAGATCACCAGACCCTTGAGAATGAGTAGCGTGCCATTGATCCCAATCAAATCCATCTTCCTTACCTGAAGTATCACCACGATTGCTATTACCACCATCAGAGGGTTTATCTGGTGTTGTAGGAGTTGGCGTTGATGCAGGAGGATTTGTACCTTGATCTAGAATAGTGTAACCACTCATGTTAGTTATCACTTGTCCAGTTTCTGAATCCACAAATTGAATCTGTAGAGCATAATCAGGCGCTGGTCCACGTACTAATTTACGTAGAGCATACTTCTTTGGAGCAGTAGGAGTTGTGGGATTAGGCGTAGTAGTATTAACTACTGTCGCACTTCTCTTTACCTTACGCTTTGCTAGGGCCATTATTTTGAATCCTGTTGTACTTGCTCTCTAAGCGTTAATAGTTTCTTAATTTCAGACAATGCCCCCTGAAGGTTTTTAAGGCCATCAGGAGACACTGTTTCCATTTCTTTACGAAGCTGCTCTATACGATAGTTAACATATATATAAATAGTTTCATACTCAGCATTGTTAACGATTGGTAGCAAATCACGTGCTATATCTTTTGGTAATGCCATTTAGTCATGATCCCATCCGTTTACGTGTCCGTATTCATGTCGTAACACTTTTTTAAATGCCTCAACAGTTAAATCATCCCTAATAAATATCTTATTCGATACTGGTGCGTAGCAAGCTAAAATTATTTTTTCATCTTGCTGCCCACAGTAAGCTTCTATTGCATTATGATTAATCACTCTAACAATAACTGGATTAATAGGCGGATGATCATATATTTTAGGAGGCATTAATAATCCTACTAACATAACTAAAGTTATCATTTTATGCCGTTAATGCTTTCCGATACCATTCATCAAATGTCGTGGCGTTCTGCGGGCCGAACTTGAGGGCGAGCTTTTTGGCGAACTGGTAGTTGTTTCGGCTTGTGTCGAAGCCGCGCCCGCCAATAGCCAACTGCGTTAGCGCGGGCCATGTGACGGATGTATCCGCTGTTGTGTCTGCTCCCCCCACAATACGAAACTTGTTAAAGTTTGAGCCAAATGCAAACGCGATGGTGGTCACACCAACCACAAATGTACCGCCTGCCCCGGTGACACTCCCCTGGTCTACAGTGGCTGCTGTGACATTGGTCTGGAACGCGCCAGACGTATTGTCACTTAGCCGGGCAAAATTGCTGCCAGTCCCATCCGAGAACTCAAGCCATCTAGCCGCGTATCCAGAAACAGCCGGTGCGATCTGATTCACCTGCACAATCCCCGCCACCCCGACGGCCAACTGCGTACCGAGGCCGGAGATGACCTGCTGGTTGCCGTTGACGGTGACGGCTGCAGAAGTTGTGACGATGAGCGGCGATGAGAAAGCACCTACTTCAACTTGTGCGCCGAAATCCGTGAATGTCGTTGTGCCTGTGAAGTTCGGGAGCCGTGTGTCTCCGGCTGCATTGATAAAAGCGAGAATGCCGCCGTTGATGGAGGTTGTAGTGGCTGTCGCTGGCAATGTTATCGTCAGGCGATACCAACCACCGGCGAACGCTGTAATGCTGGACGAGGTGAGACCAGCTGAACCGACAACCGCCGCGGTTGTTAAGTTGAAGTTGGCGTACTGGCCTGTACCGAAGGCTGTGCTGGGTGCCGTCAACTGCACCAGCGTTTGCGTCCCGGCCTTAACAAAGCGGCTGAAGGAGTAAACCGTGGTATTGGTGTAGGAGATGGCGGTAACGCCATTCGGGGCCGAGTATGCCGCTGCCGCTCCGCCTGAGCCGGTAATAAGACCTGCGCCGGTGCCGCCAAGAAGATCAGCCTGCCCTGCCGTGTGCGTGGCATTCGATGATACCCATTCAGCATTCGACGCATCGGTCGAGCGCAGCACCAGGTTCGTCCGCGTCGGCACCGTCTGCAACCCATTACTGTCTCTTGTTAAAACATTAGCGGCATACGGAAGATATAAACCATCGGCTCTAGCAGCGTAAATAGTATCAGCATGGGTATCTGTAATGCCGTTCGCCTTTTTGGTAAAATCATACCATAAGTCAGCACCTTTCGCCCATGGAGAACGAGCATCAACACCTAAAATAGGAGAACGACCCTTTAACATTTAATTACAATACACCTAACTTCACGATAACGTCTGAAGCACCATAAGTACCAGCACCACGAACAACAGCAGCAATATAAAGATTCTGAGTTGTTGATCTTAGAACTTGTGAAATGTTATTGATAACAGCAACACGAGCACCACCAACGTCGATCCAGTCACCTGAAGAAATTCTAACTAATCCTACAATTTGAGCAGCGTTAGCATCAGTAATAGACGGAGCAGCATTTTCAGTACCTAATGATACGTTTGTATCTAAGAAGAATAGATCAATACCAAAACCCTGATCAGCTTTATCTAGAACTACAACATTCAATAGAGTACGATCAGCACCAGAAGCTTCAAAGAATGTAGCAGACACAAGTTGGGTATCTGCAAATGTATCGCCATCGGCATAAGCAGAAGTATCAACAGATAGTGTTACTTCAAATACATCTTCATTAGGCTTAATCTTCAGACCAGTAGTGTCGCCACGCATACGATCCCATGTAGTACCATTAAAATATAAAGGCAATGAAGCTAGATAGGCAGGATTACCAGCACCATCCACCACTCTCGCCAGAATGTCAGAATTAGAAATAGCATCAGCAGATGTAGTACGAGCTACACCAGTAGTAGTATGCACAGCACCTTTAGATGTAACAGCTATTGGAGTATAATCACCATCAGTACCAGATAGAACACCGAAAGCTTCGTTAGCTACACCTAGAGTAAACATACCCATGTCACCAGAAGCATGAGCAGCATCTTCTAATTTAGCCGGTGAAGTAGTAGCACCAGCAGCCATAGTTACTATCAATGCACCAGTAGTATCAACTCTTAAATCGGTCCATTGACCATCACCTAGAGTATCCGGTGTTAATCTATATCTTGCTCTTGTTAAACTCATTTAATTTCCTTTTTGCTATACCGACCATCACAGCCGGTGTTTGTGGTATTTATTAACTAATTGCTAGTCAATGTATTACTTCTGTATATTTGTTCTAGGCTTCTTTTGGCCTTTTTTTGCCGGTTTAGGAACACGGATCACCATGCTATTCAATTTCTGTTTAGAATTAACTGCCATTATACACTCGCTGAATCTGCACGTGTTGATCCTCCATTGTTTCCACCACCGCCGCCAGTAAATCCTTGTGCGTTAGGTTCTGGTGCGGCTCCGGGAGCAATATTACCACCCCCGTTACCTGTTGGATCAGCTATACCGGGAGCACCACTTGGATTACCTCCGGCTGGTTGTCCTTGTGGAACAATACCTTGAATGTCGTTCATTTGTTTCATTAAGCTAGCAGCAATAACAGCTTCACGAGGATCATTAACTGCCTTGTCTTCTTCTAGGTCTAGAGAAGTTGCAAGCTCACGAAGCAAGTAATCTCTCTTAACATATGGAGCATCCATAGGATTAGCAGTAAGCTGTAGGAACTGTAGAATCTTCTGGCTACGTACTTCATTTCTCATTAGAGATTCAGTACCAGTAGCTAATACGTCTAGATCACCAACAATATCTGGATTAAAGTTGAATTGCATATTCCATGCAAACAATCCCTTACCCAATGGAGCTAGAATATAATCATCAAGATTACGAACTGTAGCTTTAACGCTAAGAGCAGCAGCACCCATAAGCATAGACATACCACTAGCAGTACGTCCCATACCAGCAACACCAGTACCACCATGAGCATATGAAGGCATTGAAGTAGCTTCATCAGTTAGCTGACGAGCTTTATCATACATCAACAGTAATTCATTCGTAATGCTAGGGAACTTCAGACCAAATACAGATTGTCCTGTCTGTCCACCTTGTCTACGGAATACCTTACCGGGATAGACCTTCATATCCTGTCCGGGAGTCATGTTAGTTTCGTCAACTTCGAATACCAGATTACCTGATAGAGCTAGGTTGTCGATAGCCATACGCATAACACCGTTCATCAGAAGCTGAGTATCTTCCATGTTTTCGGCAACACCGACACCAAAGAATGAATATGGATTCAATTCATATGGAGCAGCATGATAAGGAATACGTTCTGGTGTAAATGGATTTAGAACTAGTCTTAGTAGCTGTCCATTACATACCCAAGCATTAACTTGGAATTCAGAACGATCATCAAAGTCTTTTGGAATTTCTAGATCAGCTTCTTCTAATAGCTCACGATCCATCAATCCCCAAAATTCTAGAACTTCAAAGCTTTCATTGGTTACGGTATCTTTATTATCGTCTAGGATGCTTTCCCAATATTCTGGAAGGTATGAAGTACCAGCATCAATAGCCGCATCAATTGCATTTCCTCTAAACTGAGGACGCTTCTTAAGAGCACGCAACTGGAACTTATTCATCTTGTAACGTTCAATTACATATGAAGCATCTACCATGTTCTTAGCATCAGCATCAGGATAGAAATTCCAGATACTAACAGCAGACACGTTCGGAATATCATTCATAATTGGAGAATATTCACCAGTCTCACTCCACTTAGGATATTCCTTCGTCTTAACGAATGGACCCTTGATAACACCATGTCCAAATAGGCACAGTTCAAAGGCTGCATATCTTAGGTGGCTACCAGCATCAGATTCTCCAAGCTGATCATGAATCTGCTTTTCCATCTTACGTGCTGCTTCTTTAACAGGTTCGTAAGTAATAGCAGTAGCAGAACGGCCAGAACCTTCCTTAAGCATATCCTTGATCTTACTCAGGGCTTTTGCAAATGGTCCTAGCTCCATTCTAGAGACCGTAGGCGGCATTCCGCCAGCTTCATCGGGTGGTGCTTCAGGATCATAGTGGACGGCTTCAGGAACGCTCCCTTTAGCAACAGGAGTAGGTTCAACACCGATAGGGAATTTACCCCCGGCGAATAGCACGTCTACTATCTGAGCATAGGCAGCGAGAACTTTAGTCTTTGTTACTTTGATAAAGAACTTAGACTTTTCTTCTTCTGTAAATTGAACATCAGGACCATAAAGCCCACGATAGTTTCTATAAGACATAAGCCAGCGATCTTCATCACTTTGTCTACGTTGCTTAGAACGCTGGAAACGATTGTTAATATGACCAACAATAGGGTCTAGCATAAACGAAATGTCAGAAGTCTTATCATCTTCTAACGCAATTTGCTGAGTAGCAAGTCCACCAATTTCTTGGTCCTTAACTTGTTCTGTCTGTATAAATCCCATTGGTTCCCATTTAATTAATTAGCAAGTGTTATTAGTAACCAAATGCTCTATCTGCTGGTCTATAGCCAGTGTCGAATGACGGTCCACCAAATTCAAATGGCGAGTATCCTCTAGGTCTACTCATAATACCATAACGGATAGAATCATAAGTGTGGTCTGAGGCGTGCTTTTGATCAATATCATCGGCACCATCAGGGTCTACAGGCAATGTCGGTAAATCTGCTATAATCTGTCGGCAATTGTTAAAGAACTGAATACCGGGACGCCATATAATTTCATTGTTTATATCAACACCCATGTCTTTAACTTTAAGTAGTTCATGTAGTCTGTTCTTGCCAGCAGTACGTGAACCTTTCCCTCTATCTGAAGGACGCCAACGTACACCACGCATAATCATTTCTTCTGCTACGGAAGGACCACGCTGCCCTCTCTCTTGCCATACAGAACTATCTAACATACCATACATGATTTTTTCATCTTTTTCAAGCGCTAATATTTTATCTGCTAGATCAAGACCTGTATGCTTAGTTACATATAGCTCACGATACACAATTAAGGTTTCATAAATAGGATCAATTGCAAACCAATGCACAGCAGCAAATGATGTATAACCATAATCGCATGATCTAAATCTTTTCCAACTACTAGGAATTTCAAATGGCTCTATAACATGGATGTTCTGATCAAATTCAGTAAATGCTGCTCCATCCATAATATCCCAATTACCATACAGCAACTGTTGTTTAATATGTTCTGGTAGAGATAGTAGCGATGCTTCATAATGATCATCTTGAGTTAGATAAGGATTGTCACTCAACTTAGCAGGAATGAATCTACGCTGGAATAGCGGCTGACCTTCTCTAACGTGACCTTTAGGAAATACCATAACTTCGCCAGTTTCAATGTCAGTTGCATTGAAGGTGCTATTTGGCGGTGCTGGATTGATAAACATCTTCTTAAGCCATGCTCCACCCAAACCACCGGGGTTAGCACTAGCTCGCATAGATAGAGGAATGGTAGGGTCCGTACTACGTAGGCGTGAACGCATATAGTTCCATGCATAGGGAGTGTCCCAATGGCCTAGCTCGTCAAAGCCAATCCATGTAAACGCCTGCCCTTGGTAACGCTCTACGTCAGTATCACGGTCTAGGTAAGTCAGCCACATTTGAGCACCAGATGGAAACACCCATCTAGACTTCTGTTCCTGCCACTTAGCACCGGGATAAGCTTTATCGTATAGACCATGAGACTTCATAATCAATTCACGAAGTTCGTCATTGGTTTTACGGAATAGAACACCAGTGAAATTAGGATTACCGAAATAGCGCATAGGATCAGCAAGCATAGCGTATGACTTACCACCACCGGCAGCACCACCATATAATACCTCTTGTTCCCAAGCAGCTAGGAAATCCTCTTGTGGACCACTATTAGGACGGAATACGACTTCAGAATTGCTGGCAGTAGCTTCTATAGGAATTGATTGTTCTGGTATGGGAGGATTAATCTTATTACTAAGCTGTTCGAACTTCTCAGTGCGAGACTTAAGAGCTTGCTTAGCTCCTATGACTTTATGTTTAATCTTCTGAAGTTCTTTTTCGTCTTTGGTCTTAGGAACAGTAGCTCTTTTACGCTTACGATAAGCTTTAGCTCTAGCTGTAGTCTTATCCTTACCTCTATACTTCTTCCAGATATCAGAGATACCTTGGTGAGAGATAGGACGTGGGAGCTTATCAGATAGCCATTCAGCTACGTTGCGTAGAGAGTTGCCAGCATCAATATGATCCAGCGCTTCTTCTATCCATCTGATCTGTTCTACATCAGGAATAAAGATCGTCACATCGTCGGGATGTTTCATATATCCCTTCGGAATACGAACTGTTAGGTTGTATCGGGGTAAATTAGGCCAATCATGCTTAGGTTGATAATCCATTAAGCATCAATAATACCATAGATTATTTAACTTTACAATAGGCAAACAAAAACCCCCACGATCCATTTAAGGAAAGCAGGGGCCATTACCACACTAAATTATTTCGTATACGAGAAACTATACTTTTATGTAGACTAAGCTCTATAGATAATTCTCTATTGGTTTTTGTGCTAGACCGTATAATGCTTACATATTCTGGTGATTTACCTAAAATATGTAATTTGTGTCTTCCGCGCTTAATTCTATCTTCGGCGTTGTCTTTGTGTGTTCCAATCCGCAAATGCTCAGGATTTATACAACTCGGCTGATCACAAGAATGAAGCAATAATTGCGAAGGATTTAATATCGTCTGTTTATGATGTTGATAAGATAGTCTATGAACAAATTTCCCACCAGCGTTACCGTATCCGTATTTATCTAAATACCCTAAGTATAACCAACAACCACTATTAGGTTCAGGTATGTAATTGTCAATTACCATATTTATATTCCTATAAAAATCAAAGTACCCCACACAGCTAAGCATGAGGTACTAGGGCGGGGAGAGCAACCAACTATATTTCAGTACGATATAGTCCGTCTTGATATAACACGTGTATCACACGCTTTGAGTATCAAGTCTCAAGCTTTTAACATTAACTGTATAGCCTTTAAAAATTCTGGATTATCCCTGAATACAGTTGTTAGTCCAGTAGCAAATCTACTAACGATGAGTTCTTCGTTTTCTTTGTCGGCAAAATCACGCATATCCATCATTCGTACTATACCATGCAAAGTCTCATGAATCAAGGTGTCAACTGTTTCGCTTTTTTGTGGTGCTTCATTATACAGAATTTCACCAGTTACACCGTTAATACCTCCCCATGCTCCGTCATGGTCTAATACTTCTACAGGATTCATAGTACGAAGTACAAAATCTTTATGCAGAATCTTAAGCTTCTTAGGCACATCTATTTTAGTAATTTGCTACTCCTATAGTTGGTACTAGGTAATGGATTCGAACCACTATCGCGTAGAGCTTCAATCTACCGTTCTACCATTAGAACTAACCTAGTATTAAACAAACTCAACTTCAGGCTGCTTAGCCTGAGCAGTATAGACTTCCTGAAACACGGCAAACTTACGATATGTGTTAGTCTGTCGAATAGAATCAGAAATTTGAGTTGCCACATAAGTCTTAGCAGCAGAGAGAGTCTTATATTCTACCTGAGTACCGATGTATTCACGAGTAGGTTCACCATTTTGTAGAACTTCTCTAAACTCACGAACGAAAGTAGGCTTATTTTGTTCAAGTGCGAGTGTCATATTATTTGCTCCATTTACAAGTTCAAGATTTTTAGGGTTAATCATATTAGCTTTGCCAATAAGTTTGATACCAGCACGCTTAATATTAGTCAATTCAAAATAGCCGTTATACTTTTTACGCTGATAGCGAGCGATATCGTCTCTAGTGTTGTAATACGAATTAGGACTTTTATCTATAGATTCAATCGTATAAGTTAGGCCAAAACCTACAATAGTAGGATTGATAATCTTAACAGTATCTCCGGGCCAAAATAAAGTGTCCCAAATCTGTCCAGCATCATCTATATAGAATCCACTGTCTATATATTTCTTAGTAGTCTCGTCTTCTAAATTAACTAGCTGCCCAATTGCTTCTAGCGTCTTTCTCATAGTTTGCTCCTATGGTTAATAAAAATGGAGCCCGGATAAGGAATCGAACCCTAATCACTGCCGTACAAAGGGAGTGTAATTGCCATTATACTATACGGGCGTTAATTGGTTGTTCATCATGGATTCGAACCACAATAAGAAGCTTCAGAAACTTCCGTCCTACCGTTAGACGAATGAACAATATATTGGATGCGAGACAAGGATTCGAACCTCGATAGTTGGGGTCAAAGGCCAACGTCCTACCATTAGACGATCCCGCAGTTAAGGCATTCAATATTTAGCGTCTACTATCTCGTAGAGCACCAGTTGATATAAGTACAGCAATCGCAACAATCAATACAGCTATACCAAATACGGCAATTTGCCATGTTGCACTAGCAGCACCAATACCTACAATCAATATACTAATAAATAAAGATACTAAGCCAATTCCTATGCCATTAATTGCTAGATAGTCTTCTACGTCTTTAAACATGTTTTGCTCCTGTTAAAAATTTGGTACTTGTACTAAGATTCGAACTTAGATCGTTCCCCCATCTAGGGATCATGCCTTATAAGGACACCGCTCTACCGTTGAGCTATACAAGTATGGTCCGCAGGGAAAGAATTTGCACTCTCACAGCCTAAGGCGTGACGTTTACAGCGTCGTGAACTCACTCGTGTTCAGCCTACGGATAAGTTTATGATCCTCAGTCGGCGTCTTTGCCGACATATTTTCTAATTCTGCTATTTTATACTCCCACATATCACCAGTCGAGCAATTATATAAAAATATCAAATCACAGTCATCGCTAGATAATTTTTTAATTGTTGTTCCATTCCATGATCTATTTCCACCCAAAGTTCTAAGAGAAAATTTACCGATGGCAGAAGTTTTAATTTCTACTCTATAAAGTATCCCACTAACATCAACAACTAAATCGTATCGTTGAGCATCAGATAAGGGCAACGAAACAGAATAACCTCTAGATACATAGTATTGAATAGCAGCAACAACACCTAGATCACCTTTTTGCTTACTATTCATTACGCTCCTAAAAACTGGCGGATGACTGATAGCTCGAATACCATTCCTTGCGGAACACTTAGATTAGCAATCCAGTCTAGTGACCCCACTAGTTAATCATCCATGGAGAATTGATTTGGATTTTAACCAAACTATGAGGGGTTGCAATCCTCTGCCTAGTCACTCGGCCATCAACTCATTAATTGGTAGTCAATCTCGGAATCGAACCGAGTCAATAAAGGTGTGTAAAACCCTTGCCGTCCCATCTGGCCCAATGACTATGGTGGAGAATATCGGATTCGAACCGATCTGAAAGCTTCCTTGCAAAAGAAGTAATCACCCCTAGCAATTCCATTCCCCGTTTATTTATACTCCTTCACCATACTTTAGTCTGAAGGCATTTTCATCTAGTTCAGCCTGTGTTACCAAGCAGCCCTTATCATCAAAATTACTTTCTAACAGACTTCCGGTAACAACACTAGATGAAAGAACAAGAGTATCCGCGTCTTCAAATTCTACTGTAATATCTAGCTGTGCGTAATAATCTTTAACTTCTTGTACAGTCGTACATGTGTCTTCTTGTGCATGTACTGGTGCAGTTGCACAACTAGCTAAAACTAGTAGAACGAGCGCTGACAAAATCTTATTCATTTCATAATATCCTTGAATTGTTAGTATATTATTAATCACTTATTTAGATAATTAATAACACGCTCCGTGTATTAATGGCGAGTGCTACTGGATTCGAACCAATATCTAGCAGATTTGGAGTTTGCTGTTCTAGCCGTTAAACTAAACACTCGTAGTCTGGTTGTCAGTATGGAATCGAACCATAGACGCACGGTTATCGGCCATGTGTTTTACCACTAAACTAACTGACAATAATTGGAACTGGATGTACGTATTGAACGTACTTGTCCGGATTCACAGTCCAGCGGATCACCTTAATCCTTATCCAGCATGGCGGATGTAACGGGATTCTAACCCGCATCGACTTGATAGACAGTCAAGTTTCCCTCACAGGGGAACCCACACCCATTATTTACTAGCTTTAGTTTCTTTGCTAACAACAGTAAGCACATTTTCTAAATATAGTTCTTCTGCTACTGAGTACAGGGTTACATCTTCTACAGTCCCACCGTACTTAACTACAATTTCCTTCAATGATTCAGCTTCTGGTAATTCATCCCATTCACCTAGAATGGCCCTACTCTTGTTGATTAGAAAATATTTAGACATTACATTCCTTTTAAAGTTAGATTAGCAATCTGTATAAACAATACTATAACAAATGGAACAGCTAAAAGCAATCGCATATTTGTTTCCTAAATGGTGTCCTATATAGGGGTTGAACCTATGCTTTATAGCTTTTGAGACTACTGCCTCTACCTTTGGGCTAATAGGACGTGATTGGTGCTGTATGTTGGATTCGAACCAACACTGTATTGCTTCTAAGGCAAGTGTCTCCTACCAGTTGGACTAATACAGCATTAAATGGTGCCTTATGTTGGATTCGAACCAACACTGTGAGGGATTTAAATCCTCTGTCTCCTGCCGGTTGGACTAATAAGGCATATTATTTCTTTTTGCTAGGCTTAGCAGTATTTTGCTTAACGCCTTTTGTATATCTTTCGTCTACAAGATACCAATTTCTTGGGTGAATACTTAAATTTGTCATAGCTTCTCTAATTCTACTAATTCAGCCTGTAATTCTATTATCTTTGCTTTAACTGTATCAATTGTAGCCTTGCGCTTGTTAATTTCAGCTTCTTTCAAAGCCTGTTGGGCTTGAGCTAATGCAGGTAGAGCTACTTCAACCGTCTTCAGATTAAGCTTAGCAACTGGTCCATTATCAACACGAATAACAAACAATGCTTCTACGTTATCGACGTTGATATGTACCAGTTCATTATTAATACCGCGTAACTGCATTTATATCCTGTTTTTCGTTCTGTATATATCTATTATGTCTATAATCTGGACTATACTTTTTTCTTTTATATGCTGCTACAGCAGACTTGCATATATCACATCTACAGCCTTTCTGATATCTACTACGACCATGCGGTTTTTCACCATGATAAGCAGCAGATACATTGCATGACAAATGACTATACGCAATATTATCTAAATCAAAGAAAGCTTCAAGCGGTGCTTCTGACCTTTGCCAACTTTCTTTATGTTCTATAGAAAAATTATATCTTTCAAGAGCTAAACCACAACGAAAACACGTATGGCCAGATTGTCGTACAAAAGCAAATAATAAATCTTTTACCAATCTATTTTGTGCGGTACTAGGATTCATACCTAGTAATTGTTCTTTTCCCACAATAATCTTTCTACTTCGAAGGCTGACCCTGTAGGCATCGAACCTACCTTAATCTTGCTTAACAGGCAAGCGCGTACACCTTGTTCGCCTAGAGCCAATATGTATGGAGAACCAGTGAGGTTACGATCCTCTTGCGGCCAACTTAAAAGGATGGTCCCAAACCACTCGGGTATACGCTACTGGTACATTTCTGGAAGACCGACTGAGAATTGAACTCAGACCTTACAACTTAAGAGGATGATGCACTGCCATTATGCTATCGGTCTATTAATTGGCGGAAGATTGGCTGTGTCGATCACCATACGTTTCCGTACCATCCGCTTTCAAGGCGGTGACAGAGGCCGCTCTGCTTAATCTTCCTTTAATGTCTGAGTATGAGCCGTATAAACACGATTTATACATTTAATCTAGTCGCAATCACTAGAACTCATATCCAGATAAACGCCTACTTGTCATGCTCGCAAGCAATGGTTCAGCGATTAAACGTATGTTTCTCCACGTTTTAGCCTACTTATAGTAGATTGAGAGACACCATACGAAGCTGCAATATCATATTGATATCTAGTATCACGTAGTATAGCAACTATTTCTTCATTTGTAAACACAGAACGTGGATTGTTGTGTCCACGTCTATCATACATTCTACCTTTATGTATCATATCAGCAACATTGTCTGCTTGCGTCCCTAAAAATAAATGATCAGGATTTACACAAGCAGGATTGTCACATTTATGCAAAACATCTAATTCATTAAGACTGCCAATACATACTTGATAAGAAAGTCTATGGGCAAGATAGCGTGTGCCATCAATACTTATTCGCCCATAGCCATATGCGGTTAGCGCTCCATATTCCCAAATCCAACACCCGCTCATAGGTTCTGGAAAACTTAAGTCAAAAATATCAGAAGCCTGCATTTTCATAGGCTAAAATATAATCAACTACGGCTTCACTAAAGCCATCTATTGCTATCCATGGTCCGTAACCGATACCAGTACGGTATGGAGCAACATTAATGATGTAGTTACGCTTTCCAAGCAATAGCGCATTTGCAGGAGCATCAGCACCATGACCTGTATCCTGTCCGTCAGTGATCACGATAACGCGGTCAATCGGTTCAGGGGTATTAGCCTTAGCATAGCGAGTGGCAGGTGTCAACTCGATTCCGCTATGACCAGCACCAGAATTAGCGATAGCCTGCTGTAGAGCTAGGCCACGACGATTAGGCACTGTCTTAGTAGTTGTACCATTAGCGTAGATATAAACCTTATCGCTAACTTCACGTAAGATCATGGCAACTGCTGAAGCAGCATCTTCTCTATTAAGAGTAGACTTACCACCTAACGCATTCTGCATTGATCCAGATACGTCAACAATAACTACTGTAGTTCCATTCAACTTAGGATGATCCTGAAGATTTGCCAACATGGCTTCTTCTAGAGAACCAACATATGCGGGAGCGTGCTTCATTGCTGATAGGAACTGGAAAGGCAGTACACCATTTGCACCCTTACGAGCTAAAATAGCCTGATTTACCAGCTTACGATCAACACTAGCAGTTTCCATATTGCGGAGGTTACGAAGTAGAGCTAAATATCCTAACTTTCCTTCACTGATAAGACGTTCGAACGTTTCTTTCTTATCAGCACCACCGCTAAGCGCAACTTCCCAAGTATCAGGAACAGTCAGCTTATCGTTTACGATCTTATCAAATAGTTCCTGCTGAAGTGCATTATTTGCCTTGGGGTGAGTTAGGAATAACACATCACGAAGCTTAACTTCAGTATCACGATTGTACTTCGCAAACTGATATTCATTAAACTTGTTGAATGCTCCACCAAGACCCTTCTTCAACTGAGCAGAGAAATCCTTATTAGGATTAGCCTTCCAGTACAAAGCAGCAAGTTCTGTAATTTCATCAACACGAGAGATAGTGTCTGCGATTGTCTGCCCAACTCCCGAACCACCACGCTTAACTAGATCAAGCAATAGCAGTAGAGGAACATGACGTAGACCATGAACCTTACGGGCTTCAAGTGCAAGTGATGATACCTTGTCAGCCGACACCTTAGATGCAGCCTTGGCAATACGATCAGTTACACTAACACCGTCTTCATAGAACGTATCTTCCCATAGAAGATTAGCAAGTACGGAGCGACGTAGTTCCTGTTCAGGAGTTAGCTTACGTACAATTGCGCCTTCATGAGTAACGTCCTTTTCGACCTTACGAGCAAGATTAATTGTAGCCATTTGAGTTTCCTTTCGACATATAGGTGGATTCATAGTAGTGTCTATGAATGGTTATAGTAATTGTCCGAAATATGTATACAAACTTTGGACATGGTGTAAATAATAAAAGGCACTAGATGAACATGTAAGAATAAGCGACACAGTTATGGCTTTCGCCGTTCGGTTTTGGTGACTGAATGAAGTAACTGTTATCTATCGCTATACATGTTCGTCTAGTGCCTTTAGATGAATATAATAGTAACGTGCGACTATAGTCTAGTGCCTAAAGCACATTATCATGGACGGTTTATGAAACAATCCTTGATTGTAGTTGAACCAATGAAGTAACTATATTCTATCGACATACTATATTCATATAAAGATACCGGGAACAAGCGAAGATAGTATTTTTTCGGTGCTACCATTACACTAAAGCCCCATAAATGGTGGAGCCCATGGGATTCGAACCCATACTAGTTCATTTACAGTGAAGTAACTATTTTCTAACGCCACGATAAACTTGGAGCGGGAGACAGGTATCGCGCCTGCATCTTTAGTTTGGAAGACTAAGGCCCATCTATTTAGACCACGCCCGCATTTCTGGTACTACATCACGGACTTGAACCGAGATTTTTCAGGGTGAAAATCTGACCGCCTATTCCATTTAGCAGAATGTAGTATAAATTAGTATCACTAGGAATAAGCTATTACAGTTTTGGTTTCATTAACAGTGAAGTAACCGTAATATATCGCCATAGCAATTTAGTTAGTAGGAACAAGCGAGAACGGATAGTCCATTTAAGGACAGTCGGTAATGATTGCTATCGAAGTAACCGTTTACTCTATCGCCATACTAATAGTGGAAGTCTATGTAGGATTCGAACCTACTACCTAAACGTTCGTAGCGTTTTGCTCTAGTCCAATGAGCTAATAGACTATATTGGTGATTCTACTAGGATTCGAACCTAGATACAACAGCTTAGAAGGCTGTGACACTAGTCCATTGTGTTATAGAACCATTGTTACTATATTAGCGTGTAATAGTCTATGACAATTAGCACACACTAACACACATTTGTTTATTTCTGACATAAGACGATCCATAGACCATCCACTAGCATCAGCTATATTATTTTCTTTTTTTCCATTAATATGATGGAAATCTAAACATACTGGTTCTGATTCACCGCATATTTTACAAGAATGTCTGGATTTAAAATATTGAATAAACTTTTTATTTCTACGCCGTCTTTCTAATTGAAGTTGCTGTCGTTTAATCTTTTTTTCAACGTTCATATTAGCATAGTATGTACGATCATAAAGTCGTTTTTCTTCTAACTCCATTAAATCCTTGACATTTAAAAATGGTCTGCGTGGTTGGCTTCGATCCAACGGCCCATCGCTTCCAAGGCGATTACTCTACCAGACTGAGCTACACACAGATTAACTTGGGAGCGGGTATCGGAATCGAACCGATAGCTTCTGTTAATGAGACAGACGTTTTGCCACTACACTAACCCGCAATAATTATCTATTTTTCCTATTCTCGATCACCCTATCATAAAGGGTCCGAGTGATATAGTCCTTTGTCTTACCAGAATCGAACCAGAATGTCAACTCCGAATCCTTAACCAACTTCAAGTGCATAGCTAACGCCAAAGCCCGGATAAAGTCAAGGGAGAATTTTCCCTCCGGTAAGGTAATCAGCGTTTGCGCCATTCAACCACGTATTCGTATACGAATATCAATAAAGCAACCGGCCAGAACAAAGACATTAATTTATGTTGCCAGCCTTCAGCATCAATGAAAATATAGCAGGTGGCAGCCGCCCAAAAATAAATTAGTATAGACAGAATTAGCATAGCCGCCACCTAGAATAATAAATTGCTAAAGGCTCTGTTCAAGCGTGTTCAGCAATGTAGAAATGAATTACTTATTGCTATATGCAGGAATAGGTTCGCCTTCAGGGAACTTATACTGTGCGCGAATTACACCAGTAGTCTGTCCCTCAATCGGAAGACGCTTAATTCCAAGATTGCGTTCTGCAAACACACGTTCGGCAGTCCACTCAGGAAAAGTATCGTAATAATTACCTGAATCAAATGGAAGTTCAGTAGTACCACGTTCTGAAGTAATGATAGTACCGGCTTCCATATCACAACCGTTAGTTAGAGCAAAACCAAGCTCCGGGGAAAACATCTTAAACACCGCAAGAGAACCATTCCCTCGCACATACTTAGGATACGACATGTTATGCTCCAATTAGTTAAAGTTTATCCCATGCAGGGAACGATATGCGGGGTTGATTTTTGTATAGAACCACTCCCCATAAACTATGTTGAGTTAACTGGCGATTGCTAGAAGCCATAACATAGTTGACTAATTTGAGGGCTTAACAGTGCCGGTCAACTCAACGATCAGGAGTATGCCATAGACGGGAGAGGGTGTCAACAGGGATTTTTCGAGTGTCAGAAAAATGTAGCAGTTTTCTGACATAATGTCCGCTTTTAGAGCAGAAAAATCAGGCTCTTAGCCTAATCCATGTCCGCTTGAATGTCCGCTTCCGATATCACCGTATAGTCAGCGAGCGGAATAGCTTCACGCTTAGGCGGTAGGAGAATAATAGAGCCTTTTGGCAGATTATTCAATGAATTATCCTGTTTGATAACGCCAACACGGTCTAATACTTCAGTAGCAGCCTTCAGAGCATTAGCCGCACCCATCTGATTAGGTGAATCTAATACATCAGTGATTGAATAAGCAGCTTTACCAGCATTTAATGCTAAAAATGTCTTGGCACGGTCTATAATCTGCTCTTTTAAGCGTCCAACGACTTCAGATGTAGCTGTAGTATCTGAATATCCAGCCTTTTTCATTGCTCTACGAATATCTCCCCTAATATCAGGGTCGAATAGACAATTTAGGAAGGCGTCTTGTTGGACTGTATTGATTTCTTTAGCCATAACTAGTCATATTCCTTATTTAATTCTTCCTCAGTCATGTTAGTTATGGTTATAGTAACACCTTTTTCATATATTCTCTGAATATATTTAGTATCTGACCCTACTTCAACTGTCTTAACATACGCTAATACAGATGCTGCTCTCATAGTAGCCCATTCTTTGTCGTTAAGCGGTCTAGTTTCTGCGTCTATCATTTATTAACCAGCACTATTCCTGCTTTTTCTAGCATATTTATTATCATAATTGCTTTGTCTCGATGCATTTTACTAGGCCCGCCCATATAAACAGAAGGATAATCTAAAAAAGATGAAATTAGATATTCTGCTTTTTCTTTAATGTCTGTCATTTCTTAATCAACGTGCTTATATTGTTGTAGATCGACTTCATAATGCCTGTATACTCTCTAGCTTTTTCTGAATTAACAAAGCCAGCAGCATGATCCATAGAATTTATATGCTGATGCAGCATGTTTAATGCAGATTTTACTCCGTTGTTAAACTTTTTATTTTTATTACTCATTACCACTTTCTATGATTTGCACTAAATCTTTTGGCGTGTATTCTTTTTCTTCTCTAACATCGCCATAGAAATCCCCATAGCCTCGGAATATGATAGACTTGGCTTTAGACTGAGTAATCATCTTTTCTTCTAGAAGATAATCACGTACCTGCTCTAATGATAACCGTATACCGATGGCAGATTCTATAGCTGCTCTTATAAAATGTATGTTCAAAATGGATTATACTCGCAAATATATATTATGTCTATCAAAATGTAGTAAACTCTAGCTTTTATAGAACAATCGCTTGAGCCGATTAATCCTGTTTTCGTAGTTGTTATGGGCTCTGATGATAGAGCATACAGGTCCAGTGTATTCCATGGCATCTTCTAAATATTCCTGTTCCTTCTGTAGTTCCTTAATACGCTTATGTATAGATATCCTATGAATGTTCTTAATCATATTAGTCTCCCATCATCTGAAGCTACCACTGATAACTTCTTAAAATCTACTACCTGCCACCAACCTGTGCTAAGATGATTAGTAGCCCATGCTATAGCTAATTCCTTGGTATCGAACACTCCCTTAAGATCAGTCCATCCACCATAGGTAGCTTTGTGTTGATAGCCAAATAGGATGTATCGTTTTGCTGTTGGATTTGATTCCAGATATGGTACACCTTCAGACATATTCGATAGTATCCTTTTTTGTTTTAGCAAACTGTCTATTATAATACTTGGTCATAATTTAAACATAATTCCTTTCATTGATTATTGGTGAAAACATGGGTTTTTAGGGGGTTTAGTTATTGGGAACAGGCTAAAAATGGGGGGTAGATTTTATTCAGGTAAATCAAGGCTTTGTCGATTGTGCTTGACTTTTCCAAAAACCATGGTATAACAAGAAAACCGGCTTTGATTAAAAGTGGTTTTTATATATACAGGGGTCAGTTTTTGCACCAACCTCATTCTCCAATAACTACGCTATATTTTGGTATACCATAAAGAGCCCTTAGTGGCTCTATTTTTTTGTCTGCTATTAATAGATTTAGCATAACAACTAATAGCTATAGAATAAGACACAATCTCGCCATTATTGATACTGTTATTAACCCTATTCATCATCTGTAAAATCTTTAATGATGATTGCTCCGACCACCATGAGTACCACTGTACCTAAAATTATCTGGGGCCAGTTTTCAACTATAATAATCATTGTTCCTCATCATAAATCGTATATAAAGAATAGTAGTGTTAACACAGCCCATACAGCCAATATAACAATTATTATTTCCAATTATCAAAATCTCTTTGTACATTTTCAATAGCCCATACGATTAGGCATAGAACTATGAATCCACCGATTATCCAAAAAATCATTCATCAATATCCTTAAATTCTTCCATGAGCCTAGCCCATCTTTCATCGGCTTCTTTCTCTGAGTTCCACAATCCATAAATTATTCCTGTTCCTAGTGCAACGACTAGGAATGTGAGTATAGCTATTAGCATTTATTTTCTCCTGTTGTTATTACCAAAATTATTATGGGTTTGCTATTACCATTTCTATTAATTCTGTAACAGCGCCGACCTTAGCTGATCCCATGGAATTTGTCAATAGGGCTTTTAGTCGGTATTATTACAGGCTATTAGTAATTATAGCATAAGATATTCTATATTTACATGACGGTTGTAATCAGTAGATAATATAATCACTACATCTTTACTAGAGTATTTACAAAAAATTAAAATTTAGCCGAGACATTATGTATATGTGCTAAGTACCTGCTTTACAACGGATTTTGGTAAATTATGTGGGGTTTGTATACGATATCGGTACGCCCCCCCTATGGCACTGGCCCGGCCTATTCCATTGATTTTGCTCATGTATTCTGAAGTCAACTGCATTTGTGAGCATATCTTTCTAATTATTCAGCTATCACAGAATTAGCTATGGATTTCAATAGCTTAGCATTCCCCAATAATCATTGATTGCTGGAATAAATAGACCTTATTTAACCACATGGTTAAGTACATATGGAAAACATGAGGCAATGGCCATTGCGAGCTTGAGATGGCCACAACAAAACGTTTGATCCACCGCGCATTGACGGTACGGTCTTTAAGCCAGAATGAGCGTACGTTATGCACAAAGCCTGTTGACATACGCGCGTTGGACGTACTTAAATGGGCAAATCAGATAACCCAATGAGGCACGGAAAATGCGTATAGCGATAATCGAACAAACCGACATGTTCACGCTTGAAAGTACAGGCAATGGCGCGGCTTATGAGTTTACGAATAAGCGCACTGGCGCCACCAAGTTCGTTCAGTACGGCGACGACGCTACAGCATTCCGCGAGTACTATGACGCAATGGCCGACGCATACGCAAACCCCGCTAGCGTATGGCATAGGCAAAGCTGGAATGCCTGTTTGGCTGAACTGTTTGACAACGCTTGATTGAGCCTTTGGCGTGGCCACGCTGCTACGCCAAACACGCAATCATGCGATAGGAGAGATAGAAAATGGCTACCTACAAGCTCACAATGCACTGGAACAATACCAAGGTACTAGACGCTGAATGCAGTGCGGTCATTGCGTGGCACAATATCCGCCACCTGATGATTGACAATTGGTCCGGCCCCGCTCGCGCTTTCGGCGATGAACACACGCCAACGCTCGTCGACCTGGCTAACGCGCCAGTTGGCACACGCTTTGCAGACGTGAACCGACAGGATAACGACGCTTGCAGGTTCAGTGCCGAACGTATCGCTTAGCGCCTAGCATTGAAAACATCGATGCTTATGAGGCATGGCAAGCCGACAATATGAAAGCAATCAAGCGACTAGATTTCTGGATCAATTGTCTAGAACATTCGGCATTGCTCATTGCGTTTGTTGTGTTCGTTTGGGTTATGCGAGTTATGATCTAATATTTGGGGATTGGAAATAATAGTTACTAGTCACATGATTAGTAATTGTTAAATCTAGTCCCCTTTTACTAGCTCATAGTGAGACTAGCGGGATTAGGTGAAATAAACCCGTGATAATTATTTTACCAATGGAGAATACAAATGGAAAAGGCAATCGAAGTTAAGTCAGGTTCCTTGGATACTATGCAGGTTCATAATCAATGGGCTTCGCGTGTTCCTGAAGAGCGCTGGCTTAACTTGCTTGATTTTCATCAGTACAACACTGATGTTTATCATTCTTCGCAAACAAAGGTTTATAGCTTGAAAGAGCTTAAGGCCATTGAATGCAGCAAGGATGAAACAGGCAAGGCGCTATCGATTGTTGGCCCGTCCGGCAAAGAGGCAGGAATGACTAACTGGTCATTTCAGCAACTAGTTGGGCAAAGGCTTGGTGGTTATCCTTCTATGGTTTCCCGTATGCCTTCTAAACTCGCTTCTGAAGTCATTAACTGGCATATCGAAGAAGCAGGCGAGGAAAAGATTGGCGTGTTGCTTCAGCGTAAGGCAGGGGACAACGTGCTAATGCGTGCAGTGACTTCAGAAGGATATGGGCGGATTTGGAACTACCAGATTACCCGTCCAATGGTTGAACGGTTTGGTGACGGAGTAACAGGCGATTGGACTATTCCCGGCATTCGTGGGAAATCGCTTGAGACTATCACTCCACAAACGACAACCATTTTCGGTTCTGATAAGGATATGCACATTATGCTTGCCGATGAGGTAAACAAGATAAGCATTCCTAATCGTAGGAATGGAAAGGCTGGTGAACTGTCACGCGGTTTTATTGTTGGTAACAGTGAGACTGGTGGCGGAAAGCTTTATCTTGCTTTCTTTACTTACGATTTCTTGTGCGAAAATCGGATCATTTGGGGCTTGGATGATAGCTTCGAAATTTCGATTAAGCATAGCAAGAATGCGCCTGAACGCTGGCTTGAGGAAATCGCACCTGCCATTGAGAACTATGGCAAATCGAAAGCTTCTAACTTTGAGCAGCGTCTCTTGCTTGCTCAGGGCACGAAGCTGGAAATTGGTGTTGATGGAATTG
>ERZ869921.298-NODE-298-length-33890-cov-53.561283_pt1 | contig 33890 bp, 50 predicted proteins | sample MGYA00579310_ERZ869921 | MGnify/ENA primary metagenome ERZ869921 (study PRJEB32216, sample SAMN09231816) | wastewater metagenome | place: USA: Maryland | collected 2016-06-21 | study: EMG produced TPA metagenomics assembly of the PRJNA472060 data set (Reclaimed... | reverse complement strand
GGATTAAAGTTTGGCGTGCCGCCCGGCCCTTGTCCGCTGCCGCCGCCGAAGATCTGAAATGGTGACGACTGGTTGCCGTTGACCGTGTACATCGGTTCGCCGTTGGGGCCGATGGTGATCGTGCCGGTCGGCGGTACTCCGCCGCCGCTCGCACCGGGATTAAAGTTTGGCGTGCCGCCCGGCCCTTGTCCGCTGCCGCCGCCGAAGATCTTTGAGTTGATCCAGGTCTTCAGCATATCGCCGACCATTTGGCGAAAGTTCTGTGCGATGCCGCCGAAGATGCTCCGCAGACGGTCACCCCATGATTTGCTGCCGTCGGTCAGTATGCCGAGAGCGTTCTCGATCACGCTGCCGAGGTCCTTGCCCAGCACGTCCTGCAGGCCGCTGATGATCTTGCCGCTGATCGATGTCGCCGCTTCGACCGCCGCTGGCGTGCCGTCGTCGATACCGTCAGCCAGACCCTGAGCGACCCAGATACCGATCTCGTGTGTGACACGCGAGGGCGATTGCGTCTCGAGGCGGGCCTTGAGTGCGTTGACGACCTGGTCGCCGACCCATTTGGCTGCGAACCCGAGCGGATTTGCCATCGACTTAAGCCCGGCGATCAGGCCGGCGACGACCATCTTGCCGAGTTCATACGCCTGTTCATAGAGCCAGGTGTGCAGATTCCAGATGGCCTGCAAGGCGATCTTGAGAGCACCGACGAGGGCCGTGCCCGACGCTTCTAGCAGTGAGACCCAGATTTTGATAACGGATTTGAGGATCGCCTTGGTCGCGTCCCACGCCTTTTGCCAGTCGCCGTTTATCAGTGCTAGACCTACTTCGATCAACTTTCCAATAATGCGAATTGTTTCAACGATCAGATCCTTGATCGCGTTCCAGACTGCCTTAGTTACCTGTTTGATCGTGTCGCCGTTCTCGATCCAGAAGTTGACGATCGCGGTCCACAACTGCCGGAACCCGTCCGAAAATACCTGAATGATCTGCAGGATCTGATCGCCGTTCTCCTGCCAGAATTTACGTATTTCGGCAAGTATCTCGACGGTCAGGTCACGCATGGCTACCATCAGAGCGTCCCATGCGTATTTGATCGCATCGGCGACGATCGCCGTCAGCTCCTGAATGCCGCCGAAGTTCTCGGTCCAGGCCGAATAAAGCGCGTAAGCGATCGCGACGGCCTGCCCGATCGCTGCGACGATCGCGATGATGATAGGGATCAGGAATGGCCCGATCGATGCCAGAGCACCGCCGCTTGCAAAAAGCCCGGCTACGGCACCGGCCGCCGAAACGATGGTGCCGATCGCCGAGACCAAACTGCCAACGACGACCAGGAGCGGCCCGATCGCCGCTGCGAATGCACCAATGGCGACGATCGTCGCCTGCATTGCGGGTGTCAGTGACTGAAACCACTTGCCAGTCTGTTCGATCAGCGGACCGACGCGTTCAAACGCCGGCACGATGAATCTGAGAATAGCATCGCCGACCGGGGCGAGTGCGACATTGAGCTTTTCCCAGCCCTTTGCGAGCTTTGTCGATAGATTTTCAGTGATATTGGCCGTTCGCGGGTCGGCCTGGATCGCATCGGAGATGCCCGTCAGAAAACCATCGAGCGTCAACCGGCCCGACTCTTTCAATGCCTTGAGCTTAGCGGGGTCCTTTGTTCCAAACGCGGATTCCAGGATCTGGTAAAAGATCGGTACGCGGCCGATCGCCTCTTTTAAGTCGGCTATCTCGAATCCCTGGGAGAATATCTGCGTCAGGTTGCGCATGAATCCGGGCTGGTCTTCGATCTTGAACGCCGCATTGAGTTTGCCCATAGCCGCGATGACGCGGTTGATCGAATCTTCGGCAATGCCGCCGATGCCTTTAAGCTGGGCGTATGTTTCGAGAGCTGATTTCTGGGTGACACCAACGCTGTTCGCGGCCAATTCGCGGAGCTCCATGATCTTGGCATTAGCTTTTTGGGCATCGCCTACGAGAGCGGTGATCTTGGTCCGGACGGCATCGACCTCAAGAGCTGACTGAACGCCGAGCGTGCCGAGGGCAGCGAGCGGGGCCGTGATGGCAATCGACATCGATTGCCCCGCACTCGACATCTGGCTGCCGACACTCTGCATCGTCTGGCCGACCGATCTCAGCTTGGTCTCGAGGGCCTTGAAATCCATGCCGGCGACCGATTTGAACGAACGCCCGACATTCGCGGCCTCATTCTTGATGCCGTCGATCTCAGACTTTACCGCCCGGGCACCGGCCTTGGTGCCCTTGGCGTCGATATCTACTGAAATTACTACGTCAGCCATTACTCAAAATAGACATAACCGCCGTAGATGGTGGTCAGCGGGTTGGTCGCCCAGGTCGGCTGGACGCCTTTGATTTCAAAATAGTCGCCGGCGACGACCGGTATATCGAGCGATGCGTTCTGAAACTTTCGCTCCGACTGTGCCTGGCCGACGGTCGCGATCAGGTGATCAGTGGTGTTATTGATGCGCACGTACAGCGACCAGTTCTCGGCGGTCCCGGCCGTGCCCGAGTAGCAATAGATCTCGGCCCGCTTGATGCGGCTGCTCTTGGGTATGTAAACCTTTGACGTATCGGCGGCCGTGACAGGGGCCTTTGGCAGCGAGCCAAAGTACACTGTCTGAGCGTCAGTCGGTGACGAGGTCAGCGCCTGGACAGGGATGACAAACCCGGAACCGCGTTCGGTGACCGACCATCCGGCCCCCTCGACATAGGTCAGCGTTTCACCCGCGTTCAGTACCGTTTGGATCAGAATGTACTCGGTCCCGGAGAGGTCAACCTTTACCGTCACGGTTTGGGCAACGGTATCGCGGTTGTAGATGTTGACCAGGTCAACGATACGCTGCACACCCGCAGCCGGTGCCGGTACGAGAGCGACGTCGGTATTGTTGTTGGAGTTGACCGGCGTATTATCGGCCGTGAACGTGGTCGAGGTGCGGTCACGCCAACTGCTGAAACACTGCAGCTGGTTCGTAGTGACCGAACCGGCCAAGACCATCTGAAGCTCATCTGTGTCGGTCAGTACGATCATATCAGTCCCTCGATCTGTGATTGCGTCAGTCCCGACCCGCCGCCCGACGGCAACTCGATCCAGGTCGCACCGTCATCGATGTAGGTCGTGCCTGAAACGGTCACGACGCGGCCCGGCTGGCCTGCCATTGGCAGCGTGTCAGCCGAGACCGCCGGTTTTGATGATGTGCGTTCGCCTTCGTCAGCCATTCTTTTTCTTTTTAGCGTCGCGTTGGTCGCTGAGCTGTTTGGCCTTGTCCTGGCCGCGTTGCAGCGATCTGAGGACGGCCCATTCGATGACGCTCAGGGCGTCCGGATAGGCGAACCGGCCGCCGATCGCCCTGACCTCGGCAAGGTCGATGGCCATTGCGATAAAGGGCACCAGCCGGGCCTCGATCGCTTCGGGCTTGGTCGCTACCAGCGGGCAGCTTTTGCAAACATCGGCTTCGTCATCGTCCGTGTATTTCCAGAGCGGCATTCCCGCCGTGGTACCGCACGTTTCGCGTCCCGGGCAGCTCTTGCCGCCATTCTGATCTATGCAGTCGAGGTGGCTGCAAAAATGAACGGCGAGAGCCTCGGTCAGTCCGACAGTTGAGCGGTGTACGCCTCGACGACCGCATTAACGACCTGCCGCTGGATCAGCGGATCGACGTGTGCGATAAAGACCGCCCTGTCGGCGTCCGAATACTCACGCCCCTCGACCGTCGCCCCGTCGATACGCGTCAGCCACTGCGCATAGAACGACATCGCCGCACGCAGGTTCGACGCCGTCTTGAAGATCTGCCGGCCGCGTTTGCCGGGCTTGATCTCGCCGCCCGACGACTTGCGGCGGTACAGTTTCAGCTCGGCCTCGGTCGGCGGCCGCATGACATGGACGATCGTATAGTCGGGCTCGATGCCGCTGCCTATCTCCTCGAGGACGGCGATCTCAGCCGCTGCGAAATCAAAACTCTCATCAACGTAGATCTCGCGTTTATAGAGCCCGTTGAATGCCGCTGCCTTGTGCTGCTCCGGGATGGTGCCGGCGTAGCCATAGCCCTCTTCGCCGACTTTGACCAGGTCAAAATACTTGGCATCGACCGCCTCGTTCAGTGTCGGGTCCGGCAGCTGATAGCCGCCGTCCTTGCCGATCGGGATCTCGGTCTGCAGCTCGGCGTCACGCTCGAGGATCTCGGCCGGCGTCGGACGCCGAAGCGTCAGCCGGCGGCCCTTGCCGAGGTCGATCACCGTCTGGTCCCAGGCGAGCTCGTACAGCCCGGCCGGTGCTACGACCGACCGCAAAGATGCCGCTGCACCCGAGGCCGGCGGCTGATCACGTTCGATCTGTAAAATGTTGTCGTTCACTATCTGATCACGCTCCTTCTGCCGAACTTTCTTCCACATCTACCGACTCGACAGACTCGATAGACCTCTCCAGCGGGGTCCGCGTTACCGGTGCCGGCAGCTCGTAGTTGACCTTGATGCCGGTCCGCTCTTCATACGCGGCTTTCTCGCGTTCAAAATGGTCGCGGGCCAGCCCCTCGACCGTTCCAGAGAGGTCGTCCGCGACGACCTCAGTTTCCTTTTTCTTCGCCATACTCTCTTTCCCTCAACTCGATAGACTCAATAGACTCGACCGACTCGATAGACTAAACGAGCGTCGCTGAGCCGTTCCGGATGCGGCCGGTGATCGTGCCGCCCGAGACCGAGTCCTGAAACGCGAGCACGTTGACCTGGATCGCGGCATCGCCCTCGTCATCGCCGGGCTCGACCGTCTCGAAGGTAAAGCTCGGCACGATGATCTCGAACTCGTGCCGGCTGGTGGCACCGACCGACGGTCCGACGATCTTGAACTTGAGGTTCGTGAAGGTCTTGCCCTGGACGTGCTTGGTCCAGTTCGTCAGGTCCACAAAATCGAGCATCATCGAGATCTGCGTCTCGTACTTGCCACGCGGCATAGCCTTGACGTGGGCGGCGGTACCGGTGGTCGAGACGGTCTGGACCGTATCGCCGACACGCCGTTTGTTGGCCCGAATATTGTTCTTGTGCTCGACCATCCACTCGATGAGCGTGCCGAGCGTCGAGAGGTTGATCGTCGTCGACGTATCATCGACGTAGCTCACGACGGTGCGAAAACCGTCCATGCAGCCGGGCGTGACCAGCTCGGGCAGCGACGACAGGCCGTGCGGGTTGGTGAACTTGCCCGAACCGATGATGTCGGCCTCATATTGCGGCCGCTCGGAGCCTTTCTGCGAGACCTTGAACCGCTCGACCATGCAGCCGGCGAAGAGAAAGCTCGCGACGTCCATCAGCGATACCATCGAAAAGAACGGCAGTATCGATCCGACCTGCGGGCTGAGGATCGCAAACTCGTGATCATAGACGCCCGTCTCGACCAGCGTGTCCGTCACCGAACCGCCCAAACAGCGGCGGAACAGGCGGGCCGGGACGTCGGTATCGACATCGTCCTTGAGGCCGTACTGCGGATTGGACCAGTACGTGTTGCAGGTGTGCGACGGCGCGTTTCGCCCGACGCGGCCGCCGTCATTGACCTTTTCGACACGCGGCAGCTGATAGAAAGGATCCATCGTCGGGATAAAGACATAGTTCGATCCGGTCGATTCCGGCGTGTTGAACGAAGACTCGAGCGTCTTCGAGAGCCAATGTTGTGATGTATCTGTTCTCATGGTTTTTCTCTTTATCTACTAACAGCAGAGATGCACGGTCAGCCGTGCCTGGCAAAAATGCAGCGTCTCTTCGCCGCAATCGATGGTTGTCAGATTCACGACCTGCAGCAGCTCGTGATACTCAACATCGCTTTCAAAACCTAACCTCGGCTCGGCCTTGACCGCGTCGTAAACGTCGTCGCAGATCTCGGCAAACTCATCGTCCGAATTGTCGCCGGTCTTACCCGACCTGAAGCCGTAATAGCCCCAGATGTCGTAAACGAAAGTGCGTCGATCGCGGCTTGCGTTCTTTCGCTCGGACGGCATACTCGAGCGTTTTACGACCCAGCCGTGAACACGCTCGTCGCCGCGAAACAGTCCCGGCCATTCGCTCAGGTCATGCGTCAGCACGTTCCACGGATAGACCTTTGCGTCGGTTGTCGCCGCTGTGATCAGTCCGGCGATCGCGGCCCTTATGTTTTTGTCGAGATCCGGCATCTTCGTGTCCTAAATGAAACTCGCTGCAGTAACGGCAGCGGTAAGCTGTCAAGGTGTCATCCTCGAGCACGTTGTCGCAATATTGCTGCGCATAGAGCCGCGTCGAAAAGGCCCGTTTGCGTGTGCACATGTTGTTTCGTCGCCATTCGTCTCGTGTCACTCGGGTGTATCAATGAGCCTGTCGCAGCTCAGCCTGTAATAGATTTTCGAGCGTCGGCAAGGCTTCGTCTGCCGTTTTTTGCCACAGCGGCCGGGGCTGCATCCGACCGGTACCCTCTTCCAAATAGAGCGCATATTCGACCGGCGTTCCGACCTTGGCCTCGAGCGTCGAAGGGAAGATCATCGTGATCGACCCCGCCAGGTTGCCCGAATCGATCGCCGGCGATTCGCCCGGGGCCGACGCCCGGTGAGTGCCGTACATCCGGCCCGACTTGGCCGCGGCCATAGACGATTTGAGCTGACCCTCGACATAGGCCGCACCTTTGCGGACAAATCTATGGATCGCCGCCTCGACCTTCTGCAGCAGCTCGGGTGTCCTGTCCTTGATGGTGATCTGGATCATTTCTGCTCCTGAGCCTTGAATTTCCAGACGGCCGACCCGGGCAAGGGCTGCTCGACCTTGGTGATCTTCCACCGGCGATCGCCGACGGACAGGACGGTGGCCTTCATCCGATCGGACTCGGCACTGTCGCCCGCGACCTGAAATTGCCAGGAAGATGTTGCCTCGCGGACGCCGGCCGCGGTGGTGGCCCACACGCGGTGGGCGAACCAGTCATCGGTTACGACCTCGAGGCTCGTTTCCCCATCAGCCGGCGATGTTTCAAAGATCGTCAATTCCGCGTCCTCGCCAAACAGCTGTTTGCGATGCCGGTTCATAGCCGCAAGTCGTAGATTTTCGATAGCAGCCATCAGTCAACAAAATTGCTCTCGAGGTCGGCCCGGTCCGTCAGCTCGGTCCCGATCGTGACACTCGAAGCCGTTCGCCGGCGATACTTGCGGGCCATCCGCTCGCAATGCGCAAAGACCTGGTCGGACGACATCCGGTCACCGTCGAGGTCGGTCGAGATCAGCTCGGTCGCCCGCCCAGCCTTGATGTCCCAGCATTCAGCGATCGCAAGCTTGATGTTGTACGTCGGAACATAATCCTCATCACCGTCACTCGGCAGCACGCCATTAACATCGACCGTCCGATACTGCTCCAGGATCTCCGTCAGCTCTTCCTCGAAAAGCACAGGCTCCTTATCCCACGCCGTGAGTCGCTTAACCCTGTTCAAAATTGTCGCGTCGATCGCCATTTACTTTTTCGCTTTCACCGCCGCTTTCATTACGGCTTCGGTTACGTCGATGATCTCGGCACCGAGTTCGGTTAGCGTCTTTTGCGAAGCGACCATTTTGCCGTTTTCGTCTAGCTCCGAAAAGTCGGTTATGAACGGTTGCGAGACGATCTTTTCCCAGATCACGCCGGACATCTGGACGATCATTTGACCATCGGTTTGGTCAGTCAGATCGATCGGAATGTTCTGCTGCATGTAGTTCGGCTTGGCACCGGCAGCACGAGCCTCTTCCGATGGCCATGCATGAAAATGGACTTCGAGCCGAGCTTCTTCGTAATTGAACACAACGGCACGAATAGCGATGTGACGAGTCAGCACGTCGCCGTTCTCGCTTGTAAATGTAACGATTGCCTTTTTGAGTGACATTAAACTTCTCCTAATAAAGAGCATTGACAACGCCGCCAGCGTCCTTGAACGCAAGCTTCGAAGCGGTTGTCGAATAGTAAAATGAATTGTTTGGTGCCGAACTATCGGCCATCGACGCGGGCCGGATGCCACCGCCTGCGAGTATCGCCATCAAGGTCGATCCTCCGGAAGATTTCGCCTCGAACAAGTTCGCCGTTTGAACGGCGTGAGCGTTGATGATGATGCCACCGCACGCTGCCTCAAAGGTATCGATGTCTACTCGCGTCGCCATTCCGGCGTTATATGAAGGTTGAATTCGGACTGGATTGGCACCGTAGATCAAATCCTTAAATGTGACCATCAACCCGCCAGACGTATAAAAGATCGTGCCCGCGTTACCATTGCCGATATACGTCGAGTACCCATACCCACGGTTTCGAAGTTCTAGTTGCGTAGGGAAATAATCATTCTCACCGCCACTCACTCGTAACGCGGGTAGATTGTCAGACCTTTCTAACTGAAGCTGTGAACCGCTCCATTTGAACGAGGCGTTGTTTTGAGAAACCTTTCCGTCAGCACCAGCGAAATAAACACTGCCAGCCGTCGCATTCGTTGGCGTCGTGCCCGGATCAACCGAAGCCGACACAGTAGCGATCGCCGCCGCCACAAAAGCCGTCGTGGCGATCCGCGTCGTACTATTCCCAGCCGTCTGAGTCGGTGCCGTAGGATTGCCGGTAAACGCCGGACCAGCCAACGCCGCCTTCGACGCCAACAAAGTATCAACCTCAGTCTCGGTGTAATACCGACTGTCGTGATCAGCAGAACCGGCATGAGCGTTCAGCTCAGCCTGCGTTGCCATATCAACCGCAAACGATGGATTTGGATACGTCCCACCCAAAACGCCACCTGCAGCACCAGTCAGCTCAATGTCCTCGATAGCGTCCGCAACCGCACCATCGACATACTCAATAACGCTATCCGTAGCCACGCCACCGGCTGCGATCAGATCGTCCAGGTCGATGGCTGAGCCTGCCGAAAGAAAGAAATGCCCGGCCGAGACGCCGTTATAGCCGTCGATCTCGTAATCGTATCTGAGCGATCCCGAAGCCTTGACCGGCAGATCCACGGTTGCATCGCCGTCTTCGTCAGTTTCGACCACGAACGGACGCCGCAGCAGCACGTCACCATCAACCGACGCCAAACGCGGAATGAACCGCAGCGTGCGTACCTGCGGCGTCTGTTCGACAAGCGAGATGTTGATGGTGCGTGTCGTCATCGCTCGTCAGCTGATCAGGCGGCCTTTGTCTTGCGGTTTTTCGCCGGTCTGGCGTCGGCGGTCGATTCGTCCTTGCCGTCATTCTGTGCGATCGCATCGGCCTCGGTATAGACGACCGTTGCCGGTTCGATATCGTCGATCGCGGCCGGGGCCGGAGCGTCAATGCCGCCATCCTCGGCGACCTCGCCGACCAGCTCGAACTGCCCGTCGGCAGCCGCCAGTTTCTGAGCAGCCGAACCTTCGTTCAGATCGTGGAACCGATCACCGTTTTTGTATCTCAGCACCTTTGCCATACCAGTCTCCTTTTTGACCTATTCAAAAAATGGGAGCCGGCTTGTCCGGCCTAGCTCCCATGCCTTTCGATCTAATGCTCGCGCCTATACGAATTTCGGCAGCCGATACACACGCAGCGTGACAGTCGGCGAACCGCCGCCCGCAAGCGTCACATGCATCTCGCCGGCATCGGTACCATTCTGTGCGAACTGCGAGCTCGCGAACGGACCGATGATCTTCTTGTCGCCGGCATTGCCTGTCGCCGCAAGCGAGACAGCCAGAGCCTTAGACTGGATCGCCGGAGGATTGTCACCGGCACCGAACGTCAGCGTAGCCGCCGCATCGTCCGTATTGATCGCCTCGATGATGACGCGGTCAAAGCCCTTGCCGCCCAGGTTGATCGGCACCGTTCCCGCGGTGTCGAGCGTGACGACCGCCGGCTGATTGATCGCACCGTTCGCCGTACATTCTGTGATAGTGATCTCTGATGGATTTGCCATATTATTGTTCGATTGACGCCCTCAGGCGTAAAGGTCGCGGGGGCCGTTGCCAGCCCCCTTCCGGGTTGATCTTTAGGTGGACGCGTTGTTGACGGTCGCCACACACCATGCCTGCGGCCGGACGAGCTTGCCGCCGTAAACGTGCAGGCCCTTGACGCCGGTACCGAAACGCTTTTCGGGATCGTAGGTCTTGACCTTGACGATCTGCTCGGCGTAGCTGTAGCCCATCGGGTGCAGGGCGATGACCTTGTACTTCGCACTCGAGGTGTTCGGCACGTTGTTCGAGATCAGCACTTCAAAGCCGGCCGCACGTCCGACCAGGCCGTTGGCCAGCCGGGCGTCGGTCGCAGCCGTACCGGCCGAAACGAAACGCGAATCCTTGAGCAAAGCTCCGTGCAGGAACGGCGGGATGATCACCTTGCGGCCGTCGGTCGGAACGTCACGCTCGTCGAGCTTGACCTTCATATTGACCAGCAGCTCGTAAGCCGCGTTCGACGCGAGCCCCGCGATCGGGGTCGTGTCGTCACCGATGCCGGTGTCGGTCGGAGCATACAGATAGCTCGCAGCGATGAACTGATCGGCGAGGTCCTTGAGCTTGTAGCCCGCACGTCCCATCGCCTCGTCCATCACATTGACGTTCTGCTGGGCCCGGTCGATGTCATCGACCACGAAGTTGAAATACTTCTGCTGGTCGATCTTGAGCATCTGATCGGCGTCATCGAGCGTCTGGACCGTCATGTCCGAATCCTTGGTGTAATCGGCGACCGTGATCTCGCCGATCGTCGCGATCTTGACCGAATCGCCGGCCTGCTGGATCTCGCCCTCATATTCGCGGTTGACCACACCGGCCTGGCCGTAAACGAGAGCTTTTTCGAGTGCCGACAGCAGCCTTGCGGCCCATACTGTTGGAATAAAATTCAGTGCCATAGTTTTGTAAATGCCGGTGTGCCGGCAGACGCGTCAGCCTAAGCAGCGGCCAACACTTTAGAAACGTCTTCCCAACGCTCATTTATCTCGGCGGGCGTCATCTTTTCGATCGCCTCTTTGGTGAGAGCTTCACCGCCGTTTTGCCCCTTGCCGCCGTCGATACTCTCAGCCGGCTTCTGTATGCCGAACTGATCGGCATAGTCTTCCTTCAAACCCTTGACCAGGACGTCGAGATTCTTGATCCGGCCGTCGTCAGCAAACTCGAGGTCGCCCTTTACCGCCCGCCACAACAGCTCCGGATTCTTGGAGTCCTTGATCGATTCGAGAAATGTGTCCTTGGCGTCGCGGATCCGGCTCTCGGCCCGCAGCTCCTCGAGCTCCTTTTTGAGCCGGGCATTTTCGTCGAGGTCCTTTTCCTCGTCAAACTTTTTCTTGGCATCGGCGGCGGCCTTGTCAGCGGCCGCTTTCACCATGGCCTTGACCTCGGCGTCGGTATAGACCTTTTCCTTTTTGGGCGGCTTGCCGTCGTCACCGGCATCGTCAGCCGCTTTCTTGGCGGCCTCGGCAGCGGCGGCCTCATCGGCTGCCTTTTTTTCGTCGGCCGCTTTTTTTGCAGCTTCCTCTGCCGCTTTTTCCTGAGCAGTCTTTGCCATACACGTCGAGCATAATTAACCTCTGCCGGCCGTTGTATGGCGAAATGGACAAAACGGATGATTTGGACAAAATGGATAAAATGGAAGATTCCGGGCACAAAAAAAGAAGAGCGTTGCCGCTCTCCCGTTTGCATACACAGGGTCGAGTATCGAATTCTACTCTGAAACCTACTTTCCCGCAAGCACTTTTATCAGCGGCTTTTTATAGACCGACTTGCCAAAGTGTTTATCGGTTCGCCAGCCGATGAAATCTTTCAATGTGACATCGCCTCGCTCAAACGCTTCGGCACCTTCGATCCCGAGAGCATTTTCCCACACCTCGTATGGCTGCTCGTCAAACCATTCGCTCCCGAGCTGCCGCGGCGGACGGTCGACGCCGTCGATGACGGCGATCAGCGTGCATCGGCAGTTGATGTGTTGCGGAAACGGCTTGTCCAGAGCGAACACCTTGCCATCCAGGGCCAGGCAGACGGCACACGTCCGCGGGCTTTTGGACGCCACCCACTCCCAGCCGGTGAACACATCGGAGTTTTCCTCGAGGAGATGACGCGTCGATTCGCGGCGGACCCGGTTGACCTCGGTACGCGCCATTGCGAGTGCCCTCGTCCGGGTAATGTCGCCGGTCGCCTCCAGCTGGCGGGCGAGCTGCCGCAGGTCCATGCCGGTCGCGACCGCGTTGATCAGTTGCTCGCGCATACGCTCGACCACGGCCGGGGCCATCTTGCTCGCCCAATAGTCGAATATCGGCGAACCGTCGCCCATCAGCCCGATCGCATTCTCGATCGCCCGCGTCGGCAGTACCGTGCCGATCGAGCCGGTTTGTCCGGCCGTCGCCGCCACAGTCTCTTTGACCTGGTCAAAAGCGATATTGACCGCAGCCCTCTGTTCGCGGGTTGTGATCCTGGACACCGTGCGGCCGAACCTTTCGATCTCGCCGCCGATCTGGTCGAGCAGTGCCCGCAGACGCCGCTCACGATAGATCCACGAACGGCCGATCGGCCCGCCGGACTCACGCTTTTCTTTGATCAGCTTTTGAATTTCAGCGAGCTGACGTTTCAGCGTCCGCTGCAGGTTGGAATATTCCGCGAGAAGTTCGGCGAAGGCCGTCTTCTCGCGGTCGATTATCCGTTTACGGTGTTTACGAAGCAGCTCGTCGAATGCCGACATTACGCATTAGCCCCAACGTCCCCGGCATTGAACGCATCGACCCTCGCCTGTGCCTTTGCGGCATTCTCCTCCTGCATGGCGGCGATGGTCTTTTCGCCGTAGCCGGCCTCGATCAGCAGCTGCGTTTCCGAGACGCCGAGATCCTGTTTGATCATCAGATTGTCAAGATGCTCTTTCTCGGACAGCGGTGCCGGATCGGCCCACTCAGTGAATAGCTTGATGTCAGTGCCGACGTTCTCGATCAGAAGTGCGAACGCCATCACGTCGGCCCACACGGCCCCGAACGCCTTCTGGCGGTCGATGACCTTGTTGATGAACCGCGTCTCGGCTTTCTTGAGCGACTCGCCGCTCGGGAAGTTCGCACCGGTCTGGATGAAATAATAGATCGGCGTGCCGCTGACGATGGCCATATCGACCTTGAATGCGTCCTGGGCCTTCAGGAACTGCTCGAGATTCGTCTCGGCAAAATCGCCGAACTTGGCGTCCGGCGTCTCGGCCACCCACAGGCTGGATATGCCGGCCTGGTACGGGGCGATCGGCTTGCCGTCGCTATCGTATTCGACCTCGATGCCCGTCGCCCAGCGTTGGCGGTACGCCTGAAACTCCATCGCGACCAGCATATCGAGCACCGATTTGTTGAGCGCGTCCTGGACCGGGATCGCGTTGACGAGCTCGGACACGCCGTTCGAGCCGACGCCGCCATTGTTCGCAAAGTGGAATACCGGAACGATGTCGTAGGGATTGGCGATGACGCCGTTCTCCATCAGCTCGAAGTCCTTGTCCTTCGGCAGCCCCTCGGCCTCTTTCCTTGTTTCGTACTTTTCGATCCGGTCTGCAAAGTACATATTCAGCCGGTACTTTTTGCCGGGTGTCTTCCAATATTTGGCCGCCCACAACAGCCGTCCGGGCGTCTCGTCGTCATACGCGACGGTGATATTGGCCGACCGGTTAGGGTACATCGTGACCTTGCCGGTTGCGTCCGGCCACACGATGACGTAAGCATCGCCGGTCGTGACCGCCTCTTTGTGGATCTCGCCCGAGCGGATGTCCATTCGGTTCGATTGCCAGATCTGCCACGCCTTGTTTGCGGCATCGTCCTTGCCGCCGCCCTCGACGCTGAAACCGTCGATCACCAGCTTGTCACGCAGCGGGTCGCAGATCGCCGGGCAGAGATTCAAGGCAAATGTCTTGAAGAGATTTCCAAAAGCGTTCAGAAATCTGTCCGACGCAAATCGCAGATCATGCTTGCCGTCGTAATAGTTGGCCATCTTGGTGACGGCCGCCGATCGCCCCTTGAACTGCTCGATCGCCTGTTTGATCTCAATTACGCTTTTATCTGCCATGACTTTGTTTCAATTCGGCCCGTGCGTGCCGATAACCCCGTTCCAAATCGTTCCACTGCCCCGGTCGGGCGTCATTGCCGCCTGTACGCCATTTTCTGACAACACAGGCCCGCTGGTCGTATGCCTCAAAATGTCAGCAGCTTCGATCGACGCTTGGCCAGCATACTGACCGCCAGGCTGACCGCGTCGACCTGGTCGTCGTGGGCGTCGCCCTTGCCGGTAAAGCGGCAGACCTCGTCGAGAAAATCGTTATTCCAGCCGCCTCTGACGAGATAGACCTTGCCGGCCTCGGCGAGGTTCGCCCAGCCGAGTGCACGCGTGAATTTGTCGGTGTCGACGCGGATGTCCTTTAGCGGGATCCCGCGGACCGCCGGCACACGCTGCAGGGCCTGGACCAGTGCCTGGCCGTGCAGGGCTTTTTCCACGCCGTGCATCGTATTCTTTTCATCGACCATGCGTTTGACGACAAACCGCAGCTGCTCGGGAAACTCGATCTTCTTGCGGAAACCGCCGTCGATGATCAGGTCGCCCTCCTTCGTGAATGCGCAGCGGAACGACGCCGTGTAGTCGGCCGACGTCTTTTGCGAGACGGCCAGATCGTAGCCACGGGCCCATTTCAACCCGTCCGGCGGGCGGTCGATGAACTTGTCCGTTCCGAACCAGTCACGTTTGAACAATGCTCCCTCGAGCGGCGTCGGACGCTGCTGGTAGAGTGCGGCAAAACTGTAGGACCCGAGCTTTCGCTGGATCTCGAGCAGCTTGGCCTCGTCGTACCGTGCGGGACACAATGCCTGACCCGGCCGCCGGCCCATTGCGTCGTCGTCCTCGGCGATCGCCGGCAGATTGACAACGTCCCAGTGCTCCCCGCCCTCGGCCATTTCTTTCAGCAGACGTCCGGCCAGATCGTCGTCATGCCAGCGGGTCATCGTCAGCACGATCGCACCGCCCGGCTCGAGGCGGGTGTAAAGGTCGTCGTTGAACCACTCCCAGCACTTGTCGCGATACGTCTCGGACTCGGCCTCCTCGCGGCTCTTGACCGGATCATCGACCATGATCAGGTCGCCGCCAAAGCCGGTGATGCCGCCGCCCACGCCGACCGCACGCAGGCCGCCGCCCATCACGGTCTCCCACTCCTCGACCGCCTTGCGGTCCGTCGAGAGGACGATCCGCTGCTTGGCGATCCGCAGCGTTTTGCGGCTGAATCGGTTGGCCAGCTTCTGGTTGTAGCAGCCGAGGATGATGTTGAGCTTCGGGTTTTGCTCGAGGCGATAGGCGGCGTAACGCACCGTCACGGTCTCGCTCTTGGAGTGCCGCGGCGGCATAAAGATCATCAGCCGCTTGCACTGGCCGCGGGTGACGGCGTCGAGCTTTTCGTACAGGTGCCGCTGGTGCGGCCAGTCCCAGGTCCACTGCGGCGTCACCGCCGGCAGCCACGCCGGAAACTCGAGCGACTTGAGCCCGAGCTGCTTTCGCGTCTCGTTGATCAAAGCCTTAGCCCGCTGACGGTGATCCTGTTTTGTTGCTGCTCTCATAAACGGAGAGCGGACACTCCTGTCCGCATCGCCGGCTCCTCCGGCGAAAAGATCTCACCACTGATCGGCCCACTGCGGGATCTCAACTGTCTGTCCGGCCAATTTGTGAAAACAGTCGCTCAAGAACTCGATCTTTCCATCCCGGAGAAACGAGTGGCAGCGACTAGCATCGTGATTAGGGTTGCAAAGGAGCGACGGACTAAATGTCGGATTATCAAGATCGCCATTGAACGTCCAGCGTTCATCAATGACGTGCGAACATTCGCAGCCCGGACAGAAAAAGACGTAATTGGTCACGCCCATTTTCGTATTCTTCTCTGCATGAACCTTAGCCATACTTTACCTCTCCAGATCTTTCGCCAAATTCCTGATCTCCGCATTCGCACCGCTCACGGCTGACCGCTGACTGCTTTCCGGGTCATTGACGAACTCCCGCTCCGCCCAGTCGAGCAGCGGTTCCTCGGCGTCACAGATCGCGGCCGCCAGTTCGGGCGAGATCCGCGTGGCCGCCCGCAGCAGGTGCTGCAGAAAGAAAATAAAGTTGGCGTAGTTGTCGCGGGCCTTATCCAGCGACGCGAGGATCTCGGTCGTCCGGGCGACGTACTTGTCGTGCTGATAGATCAGATCCTTTTGGCCGATGCCGACGCCCTTGGTCTGCAGCTCCATAAAGATCTTCTTGCGGAGCGTCTCGACCTCGAACAAAAGCGACTCGGCCGACGTCGCGGCCGCCATGCCGGTCGTCGCGATCTTGATCTCAAGCGACTTTTTCCAGCCGAACCGCTCGATCCAGCCTTCGCGAAAGTTCGGGCCCAGCCCCTTGTTCTTGAGCACCGAGTTGGACTTGAACGTGGTCCAGCCCCGGTGGTGCATCTCCTCGTCGATGAGGTCAAACCGCTCGCCGTTGTACTTGAGGTACAGCTCGAACGCGTCGTTGATGCAGTCGGGATGAGTTTTGACAGCCATTAGTTCTTTCTGATCTTGATCAGCCCAAACAGGAAACTGATCGTGGTACCTTTTCGCTTTTCGTAGATCCCGATCAGCTTGGCCTGCTCGGCGATCTGCTCGTCCTTGCGGGCGATGATCTCTTTCTGGATGCCGGCGAGCTGCTCAAGTGCGGCCGCCTTGGCCTTGAGTGCCCGGACCTCGGCGATCGACTGGTCGAGCATCTGAGCACAATCTCTCAGGTCATCGGCACTTGCTGTCGTTTGGGTGGTCGTCGCACCACCGCCGTTTGACTGCGCCGAAATTGCCGTCGCGGCTGCCAGTGTCAGCATTAAGAACATTGCCCAGGTCAGCGTTCGCCTTATTAACATTTTTCTCTACCTCGATCTTTTGATTTGTCAGCACGTTGGCCTCGATCCCGGCCGTCCTGATCGCGTCCTTGACCGCCTCGATCTTTTGCTCCTGGCGACGCTCGCGGCAGCCGCCGATCTGGGCCACCACGATCAGCAGGATGATCAGTATCCCGATGCCCGCCACGCATATCACGCGGACCTGAAACGGCAGGTTGCCCCAGATGTCTTTGACCAAAGTGAACAGCTTCATGATTTTGACCGTGTCAAACTGTCGAGCTTGCGGTTGATCTCGCCGAGCTGGTGCTCGATCGTCTCGAACCGCCGCGTGTTGCCTTTTTCCACCTCGGCCGACACCTTTTGGTTAAAGTGGATGTCCTGGTTCTCTTTGTGCCGCTCGTGCTCGCCCCAGAGCTTGTCGATCTCGGCCTCGATACGCGCGTTGGCCACCAACGCCTGAGCTACTTTGCCTTCCAGCCGGATCAGCCAGGCGATAAAGCCGATCAGGCCCATAACTGTCGGGACTATAAACCCCGGATGCAAAAACGGTGAGGATTCCATACCTATTTCGCATTGATGACGAGGTTGTGCCTCGCAGGGTCGGTCGCCGCTTCAGCCTTGAGCTTGAGCGTTTTAAAACCGACGATCTTTTCCGCAATGTACCAGACCAGAAACCCCAAAAAGCCGAGGCCGAGCACGGTCGGTATCAATACCTTGAGCAGATCGACCGTCTCAGCCGATAGCTGTACGCCGAACCACTCTTTCAGGCCGGCACCGCCGCCGATGAAGGCGAATACGGCCGCAGCCTGCATTTTCAACTTGGCTATAAATCCGGTAGGAGCCGGAGCCTCGACCTCAACCTCGCCAAGCTGCGTTGGCGGCTCTGCGGCAGAGATGGGGTCGCTGCTTACCGAAACGGCGGCCGCGGTCTCTGTCACGGACTCCGGAGTTTCCGCTGCCGGTCGAGCCGCCAACACTGGAACTTCCAGGTCGATCTCGTCATCGCGAAGATCGGCGAACGTCTCATTGACCTGGATGTCCTTTTCCGTCAGCCGATAGCCGTGGACGTTCATCGGCAGATCGAGATTCCAGTTATTACGAGCGATCTGCTCCAAAAAGAACTTCGTTCGGTATGCGGTCTTCACCAGCCTCGGCTTCGAATTTAGCCATTCGTGCCGGGCCCGCACATAGCGCGTGATCCATTCACGCTCAAACTCCTCCGGCTTGATCGAACCGTTGCCCGGACCCGCAAACGTCACACGGTCGCGTATCGCCTGAAACGAACCGTGATTGATCGAATCGTAGATCACTGCCAGGCTCAGCGGACATTCGAAATCCGAACCTTCGCACGCGTCGATCGCCGGCTTGAGGTACATCTCGAACGCGACCTCACGCTGGGCCTGACGCATTTCCGGCCGTCCGGCCGCCGCCTTTAGCCCGTTCTTGAACCGCTGGTCCCGCGACAGTTCGTGGATCCGCAATGCTGACCGGTCGGCCAGCAGAGCTTCGTAACCCGCAAGCAGCAGCTGCGTGCCGTTGCGGCGGCATATCTCGTGAAAGCGGACAATGACCGCCCGCAAACTGCCTGAGCGGTGAGTGAACTGCGATATGCCGTAGCTGACGCCCGCACCATCGTCGAGGACCGCGACGGCCGAATAGTCACCCATCGGCTTCGAGGTCTCGAAGATATGCACTATCGCCAGTGCGGTCAGTTTTGCTCTCTCGCTAAAGCTCATACAAAGTTTGCCCGTCTCTCCGGGCCGTCACGGTGATTACAGTCTTTTCAAGCGATCACAGCTGCGTACTGTAATTTACGAGCCCGCCGTCCGGCTCTGCCCTGGTGGGTCATCCTTGGTAGCGGTGCAGGAGTTGAACCTGCTGATTACGAGGTTATGAGTCTCGTGAGCCACCCTTGCTCCATACCCGCAAAAAACTAATCTTTCAGCTCGACCAACACGGCCCGCGATTCGGTCACGGTCTCTTTCCGCGAACTGACCGTATCGATGTCCTTTGGCCCGAGCAGCTTTTCAGCCTTGCCGACCTCGACCTTGATGCACGGCCACGGGTCTTTTTTCTGCGACTCGGCCTTTTTGATAAAGGCCTGAGCATCCACGACACGCGGGCCGGTCTTCGTCACCGACTCGATACGCAGCTCGGCGATCGCCCGCTCGGTCTCCAGCCTGACGGCCTTGGGCTGCGATTCGAGCCAATGGTAGATCTCACCTTCGATATCGACAGACTCGACTCTGAGCTTCGAGATCCTCGCGTCATACTTCTTGGTCGCGTCGGCCAGTTCCTGGGCCTGCCGCTCGACGATCGGGGCGGCCGCCTTTTCCCGGGCGGCCTCTGCTTTTTGCAGATCCAACTCCACTGCGGCCCATGCCTCGAGCTTTTCCTTGACCGCTGCCTGCGTTAATTTCGCCACTGCATTTTCTCCTCCTGTCAACAAACCTGTTGACGAATTTCAGCTTCTAAACTAAAGTTAGGCTGACGGGCCTGTTTCATTGCCGTGACGGCCCGTCAGCTTGAACACACACGCTTACCGTCAGCCCTTTTTCCAACGAAGCGGGTTTTCGTGTTTGAGAATCGCAGAGTTTCAACCGTCAATCACTACCGTTTTGGGAGCTATGCAAGGAACGGATGATTTGGATGATTTGGATAAAATGGAAGCTAAAACCTCATACGCTACCGGCCAGAACGTACTGCCTTTCGGCATTCGGCCCAAACTCAAACTCAGCGAGGTCGAACGCCTGATCCGCAAGCATCGCGTGATCACGCCGTGCCCGGCACGCCAGACGCTCATCGGCCTCTGTGAGGACGGCACATTTGAGACTGTCGGCAACCAGGCCACCTCACTCGGCTGGCTCGTGTACGAAGATAGTTTTTGGAAATGGGTCCGCAGCTTCGACGACATGGCTGCCGCTGCGTGAGGCAGAGACACGACCGGTAGGGAGTGTGTTTCCACGATCAAAAAGCGAAAAAAGGGCGTCCAACTCGGACGCCCTTTTTATTTCGGAAATACCATTCCAACTCAATCTACCGCGAAGCACGATACGACCGTTCGCTTCTCGTCTCGAGTGTTTGGGTTCGAAACAACGATGCCATACTCACCCGTCGCGAGTTCCGAGAGGGTAATCAAATATGACGAAGATCCATATTTCTTTCCCGTAAAACGAATCAGGTCCTTAGAGTTTGTCCGGCTCTTCATCACCGTACCGGAGTTGTCTTTACTGATCAGCACAGTTCTCGATTTCTTCTTTGCCTTCAATTTGTAAATGCTGATGATCGTCAGCGGTTCCGAATTATTATCCACCGCCCGAACCACCAATTGAAGCGGCTGTCCCGTTGAAAATCTACTCTTCGCTTTGCCGCCGACGACTTCGAGCGATAGTGCATTCCATGAATTGTGTGACCACGAGATACCTGATGTGAAGTCACCAATCTCCTTATCCAGCGGCACAGAGGAACCATCGGCCTTCAAGACGAACGCCTCGCCTATATATTCCGGTTCGGTCGCCTGCCCGCTAACAGCCAACCCCAAAGTCAAAATCGTGATCAATAAAAGTGTCGCGTTCGTCAGATTCATCTTCAACATAACTTGCAAGTTCCAAAAGGTCGTCGTCGTTATCGATCGTTCTCTCAAGGTCGAATATAGCACGGAGGCGTTCGATCTTATCATCGGTGATCAACTCATCGGTGTCGCCCATATTAAACCATTTGCCGAACCAACTCCATCACGATCCCGTCGATCCTGATCTCGTCCGGGCCGAAGACCATGTCGTCATAGTTCGGGTTCGTCGAACGCAATATTATTTTGTCTCCCTCAAAATAAATGCGTTTGACAACGCTTCGGCCCGTCGGCAGATATGCCACCACCAGGCGGCCGTTACGTATCTCGGCAGCGTCGAACACGCGTTTGCAGATCAGCCGGTCGCCGTCGAGTATGCCGTCGCCCGACAGCGAATCACCGCACACTTCGACCGTGCCGACCTCTTTGAAGTCGCGCACCCATTGCGGGCGAAGTATCAATGATGCTCGTGGGTGATCAAACATTTCTACCGTCGTACCGGCTCCGACCTGGCCGAGATGCTCGACCTCGATCACCTGCCGGTTTCTAAAGTTTTTTACTTCGCTTTTCGTATAACTTCCTCCGCGTCATCATCTTTCGTGCATTTGCAGTTGACGCTGATGCACGTATCGTGTATTCTTACCTTGCTTCGAAAACAAACTTAGATTTCAAAGCTACCAAAACGAGGAATTTTAACATGAACGAAAAGCAAATCAAAAGACATCTCGAGGACAACGGCCTTCGCGTCGCCGACGTTGCGGTCGAGCTGCAAAAGCAGTTCGGGACCATCAACTCGATCCAGACGGCCGACACCATGCTTCGCCAGCTCATCGCCGGTCATCGCTGGTACCCGGTATATGCCAAATGGTTGGCTGACAACTATGGCGTCATTGTCGAAAAGCCCGAATGGCTCAAGCCCGTTCGTGAGCGTATGCGCATCGCCGCTTAGCACGATCGATAGGTTGTCTCCATACCGGAGAGCCTATCTTTTTTTGCCTGATTTTTACACTAGAAACTTCGCCCCCTTTTAGCGGCGAAACCCGGTAAACACTAATGCAGAACCCAAGCGATGTAACTACCAAGGCATTTGAGGGACTCGTCGGCGAGGTCGCCATCGAGATCGGCGTCACCGACAAACGGATCTATGAGATCCTCGGCCGCGACAATCCATACCCGAAATGTTGGCGCCTATTCAACCCGCTCGGCCGCATCAACCCCGAGAGGCTGCGGCTTATCCGGGCCGACTTTAACGCCCGTTGCGACCGCATCCTCGAACCGCGACGATCGGCTGCGTCCGTCGCGACGCTGCACAAGGAAGTCTCCGAGGCGATCACTGCCATCCTCGCCAAGGCCGGTCCTGCAGAGCGACGCCGCGAGATCACCGAGGCGATTGCCGAACTGCAGAAGCAGCTCGAACTTTGCGACTGACACATAAAAGGAGCACAACTATGCCAAACCCTAAAACCACAGATCAGCTCCGGGCCATTTTCGGACTGGGGAAAAATCTCGGGATGGACAAGGAAGATCTCGAGGCCCTCGCCGGGGACAAGACCGGCGGCACCGTGACGCGGCTGTCTTTGCTGTCGTTCGACCAGGCAAACGCCATGATCGAGCACCTTGGCGGTGACCCGTTCCCGGGTGCCGGCCATGTCGCCGCCCGCACCGAACGCCATCGCCGACAGAAGGCGGGCGTTAAGCAGGTCGAGACCGCCAGGCACACACGCCTCATCGCCGATCTTGCCGCCAAACGCGGCCTGTCGGAGATCGGCCTTGCAAAGCTCTGTATGCGGATCATCAAGCGGTCCTCACCGCAGACCACCGCTCAGGGCAACAAGGTCGTCGAGGCGCTCAAGGCAATGAACCGCCGCGATGCCGGAAAGGCATCCGTCAGGAGGGCCGCCTAATGGAAAGCCAAATGGTCGCGGGCGTCTATTTCTTTTTCCTGCTTGCCGGCATCACCTTCGGCATGTGCGTCGGCTGGGTCATGGGTTACAAATCGGCCCAGGTCGACTTTCAGAACGACTTCGATCTCGACGACGACGAGGACGACGACACGCTGCTGGAGGCTCGCGAGATCCGATGAGCATCCTGGCAAACATCACGGTCTATCAGTGCGACGACTGCCGACAGGTCGCCGTCGTCACGACGGACGAGGACTGCGACTCGTTCGACGCCAACTGGTCGACCAGCGTCGCCGTTGACTTTTGCCCCGCGTGCAAGAACAAGGCCGCGAACAGGGCACGCATCGTCAGCGAACGCAAACTTTTTAACAAAACGGAGGATCGACCTAATGGCCACTGAACCGACACTTTTTAACATGACGCCACGCTGCTTTGCGTGCGGCGATCTCGGCCTTATCTGGACCGACGGACGCGTTTCGACCTGCTGGCGGCTGCGTGCCGGTGCCGTCCACAACCGGCCGAACGAGGCCGCCCAGATGATCGAGCGGGCCGTTCGCAACCTGATGATCGCTAAGCGGCCGATCGACCAGCACGTCTTTCACGTCGCGCAGTCGCTCATCGGCTTTACGTCCGATCGGCCCTGCAAGCGTGACGTGCTCATCGAGCGTCACTTCACCTTTTCGGCGTCGTCGCTGCGTAAGTTTCACGAGACGATCGAGACGCTGCGAAAGGAATGGGTCCTGCCCGTCGGCAGCCGAAAGGAATCGCCCGGCGGCTACTGGATCATCACCGACATCGACGATTTCGCGGCATGGGTCGCCCGGGCCAAGGCGGCACCGATCACTCAGCTTACGACCATCCACCGCGTGGCAAAGCGCAACTTTCCGGTCTTTGCCGAGCAGATGGAACTTGAGTTTTGGCGTGATATGGACGTCGCCGAGCCGTCGCCGCTCGCGGCTGCCGCCTGACATTCCGCGGTGAAACGCCCCGGGGTCCGCGGATACCACCTTCAGCCCCGGGCATTTTTAAGGAGACGTGAGCAACGATGAGAACGATCATTACGATTTTGGTGCTGGCCGCCGCGGCCGTGCTTTCAGTGATCTTTTCGGCCCTGGCCGATGACGACGACGAACGATATGGCTGGTAAACGCGACGACGCAAGCTACGAGATCGAAAGCCTTAGCAAGGGCCTTGCCGTCCTCGAGGCACTCGAGGGCACCCGCTGGGAGCCGGTCACCGTCGCGACCATTATGGAGCGGACCGGCTTCAACCGCGACCTCGTCGATCGCACGCTGAAAACGCTGCGGCTCCGAGGTTACGCGATCTGCGAGAAAGGGAAATGGACAGTGGGCAAACGAGCGGTGAGGGTCGCTATAAGCATGACGCGCAACGTTGGAGGAATTTAATGACACCCGGATTTATTCAGAGATTGTTTGAAATGAGCAAAGAGGCCAAGGAAAGTGGCGACCACGAAATGTCGCAGAACTTGGCGTATTCAGTAATCGCCGCTATCCGTCCGGACGTGGCCACCCCTGAAACCTTTGACCGTGATGACATCGCTATATTGATCACGAGATTGGGCGAGTTCGCAATGCGGAACGGCCATAAATATGCCGCGTACAATCTTGCATTCATCAGCCTTGCCATGATCGCGGGCGAGGAGTTTGAGGTGCTGTTGGGGTCCGAGATGGCTAAGCATGCGGATCAATTAAAGTCCTACGCCCACCAGAACAATCTCATGTGGCCTGAGGATCTCGAGTAAGCCCTTTAAATTCCGCATTTCGGAATTTAAAACCGATGTTTTTGACCGTAAGTGATTGATTTTATTGAAAGGAGCCCGAATTTAAATTCCGCATTTCGGAATTTAAAGCGAAACAAATGAGCAAATATCTAGAAAAAGTACGACAGGCCGAGGATGAGGTTGCCGCTGAGCTGGTCGAGGCCGCGTTCGCAGATTTCACCGCCGACGAGCGGCAGATGGCAGCCATTCTTTTGGGACGTGCTCAGGCGTCCGACAGGATTGCTGTGGCACTGTCCGCAGAGGTCATCCGGTTCCTTGAGCACTTTGAGGAAACCAAAAGCTATCGGGCTTTGGGCCACTCAGATTTCGTCACATTCCTTGCCAACTCAGGACTACACGGCGTGACGAAGCACAAATATTATGAACGCAAAAAGGTGCTCGAACTCGAAGGCGACCCTGTCTTTGACGCCCTGAGTCTCGCCGGTGTGCCGATCTCGCTGCGTAAGCAGCTTGAGCCCGGAGACGTAACGATCGACGGCAACACCATCGTTATTAAGGCCGAAACCGACGAGGAGGACATTGTCATTGACAAAGACAACAGCATCGCCGTCGTTCAGACGATCCGCAACCTCGCAGCAGCCCGCCGTCAGGACCGCCGTCAGATCGAGGCGGTGCGAGAGAAGCTCGACGCAGTCGAGGCAAAGTATGACGAAAAGGTCCGCAGCCTGTACGAGGAAAACGACCGCATCAAGGCCGCGAAGATCGCCGACATCGCAAGCAACCCGCACATGATCGCCCGCGTCGAGCTCGGCCTCGCGTTCACGCGGCTCGCAGAGGCCGCGTCCAAGCTCTCTGCCATTGAGAAAGAGCAGTTTCGCGATTCCGTTCTTCAGGACGTCGCCGAATGGCGTCTTGCCCTGGCCTCCGGCTACGCGACCGACAGCAGCAAAGCGTCGGCCCCGGCCCCGGTCGCGATCGTCGGCGACGGCCTCGACGAGGCACTTGAAAACTATCTTGACAGCGTCGATCTCGACAATGTCGCGGATGACAACGACGGCGATCTCGCCGCAGCCCTTTAATTCAACATACACAGGAGATCTATCATGTCACGCAAATACACACACGAACAGGCCGCCATCGTTAAGGAACTTTGTGAGGTCCACGAGCTGGACGCCACCCAGATCGGCTTTGAGGACGACTCATCGACCACACCGATCTTTGATTACGAGGCCGTCTGTGCACTCTCGCTCCGGCTGACCGATATCCAGCATATCGACTGCTCGATCATCGACCACGGCGACGCCGACGCCGAGCTGATCACTGCCAAATGTACTGTCACCGTGCCCGACGGCCGCACCCGCAGCTGCGAGGGTTCTGCCCAGCTGCTCGAGCGTCTCAAGGACGGCAATATCATCGAGACCTATCAGCAGGCAGCGGCCATCGCCCAGGCCCGGGCCGTCCGACGCGGCATCCGTTCGGTCGGCATCAACCTTTGGAATGCCCACCGTAAATTCATGCAGACCGGCGAGGTTGTCGCCGGCCACACCCGTCACGATCCGCGGTCACCGCTCTATGCCGAGATCCACATTCTTGCGACCGAGCTCGACCTCATCGTCGACGGTGACAAGAAACGATATCAGGAGTTCATCGCCGAGAATTACGACGGCCGCACATCGGCTCGTGACCTTAGCGACATCGAACTCCACCGCCTGCTCATCAGCTTCCGCTCGCTGACGCGTTTGCGTCGCAGCGAAAAGCGTCGGGCAGCATAGTCGCCGTCGGGCGAGACGGTTTATCAGCCCTTGCCGGCTCGCCCTTTGGGGTTAAGAGTTACGCCGCAGGCGTAAAAGTATGGTCAACAAAATGACACGAACAGTGCTTGGCACGCTTGCCAAAACAGAGATCATCGAGTCCATCAAACGGTGTCGCACCTCACGAGAGATCGCGGCAGAGGTTGACCGTTTGTCCGCTCATTTCAATGTCGGCCGTGACCGCATCTACGCCATCACCCGCGACGTTCGCGGCAAACGCAAAACGCGTGCGGATAAGGGCAAGCGGGCGGTCGATATCTCGAACGATAAATGCCTCAAGCTGGTCGCCGGCTGGGTCCTCGAGTACCACATTCCACCGTCCGAGGCCATCGTCATGGCCCGTCAACGCGGCATGGAAATTCCTATCGAGTTTCCAACCTTCGTCAAATATCTTCGTGAACGCGGTCTCGACAAAAAGGCCCGCCGCAACCCCGTCGTCCCGCACCGCCGTTTTGAGGCCGCGGCCCCGGGCGAAATGTTCCAGTTCGACATATCCGGCGTCAAGGAGCGTTGGTACGATCACCAGACCCGACGCATCATCAGCGTCTCCGCGTTGGAAGTGTCCAAGAATCATGAGAACGAAAAGGCCAACCGCACCCGTGTTTGGCGGTTCGCTCTGGTCGACGACTACTCTCGCCGCTGCTTCGTCCGCTACGTCGGCGTCGCCAAGCCGAACAGCAGCCACGTTGTGGACTTCCTTCTCCAGGCATATTCGGAAATGGGAGTGCCGCTCAGGCTCTATACCGACAACGACAAGATCATCAAATTCGGGCGCAACGCCCGGACGACGCAGATCCTGAACAAGGTCCTCCTGGACCAGGGCGGCTACGAGAATACATTTCACATGCCCGGCAACTCGCGGGCCTCGGGCAAGATCGAGCGGCTCCATCAGACTATCGAGCAGTGCGAAAAGTTCATCGGCGTTTACATCGCCGAACGCGGCCACCTCTCGCTCGAGGAACTCAACGACCGCTTTGCCGCCGGCGTCATGCAAAAGCTCAATAACAAGGTCCACTCCGAGACCGGCCAGACGCCGATGGACCGTTGGGAGTCTGCCTTTAGCGTCATTCGCCGGCTCGATTATGCGACGCTGCGTTCGGCTTTCATGGCCGACGAGCACGAGGTAAAGCTTCGCGGAGATCTCAGCTTCCGTCTCAAGGGCCAGACATTCCAGCTGCCGACCAGCGACATGTATCCGTTCGCCAACTGGATCGGCCAACGCTTGCGCGTCGTCTTTCCCGACGATGCTCAGTTTTTCACGGTTATCGGCCTTGACGGCATGGAGTACGACGTTGTCAAGGAAATGCAGGCGGCAGACACGGCCGGCGACTTTAAGACGACCCGCCAGACCGATGCCGAACGCCTTCGCAAAGAGGTTCGTGCACTGGCCCGCGAGGACGCCAAACGGCTTCGCACTGCGGCCGAGGCCATTCCGGCCCAGGAGCCGATCCGCTTCTTCGACCCGCTCGACGAAGCCGCCGCCGTCAGTGCCGCCGACTCGAACGTCGCCCGCTTTCCGAAACCCGAAACATCGATCGATATTGCTCGGGTCGAGGCCGAGGCTCCGGGACGAGTTGCCGCTCATGATCCCGCGATCAATTTCTGGGAGGCCGTCTCCCGTTTTCAGGACCGGTTTGACTCAAAAGCTGAGTGCAAATCATTTATGGATTCGCTTTACGCATCACGCGATGAGGAGAGCTGGCTGCTCGCCTCCGAGGTTGCCGCAGCGATCGACAACCGACAGGCCGTTTCACCGGCCCGTCACTTACGTGCTGTCAGCTAGTTTGCCGACTACTGACTGAAATTCAAGGAGGCTATTGTGCCAAAACCGTCAGCCCTAACATCGTCTAACGAAGCTCTTTGCGATGGCACTCGTGCGTTCTGCGAGCGTCACCGGATCAGTACTCGCGAATTCTCAGTGCTGTGCAAAGGGCACCGCAACAATTTTTCAAAGTCTGCCGCCTTTCGCTTTCTACAAGGTCAGATCACCAACGACGCCGCCGATCGTCTACGCCCGATCGTCTCTGCCGCTCTTGTCAACTATCTCGAAAGTTTGGGTTGCTCGTCGACCCAGATCGAGGACGAACTTTCTTCATTCATAAACCCAGAGGAGTACATGAAAATGATCGCAAACCGCTGCATCTTGCAACCCGAAGCTATTCGCCACTTTAACCTGAAATTCGATCCGTTCGACGTCGATCGCGTCCCCGATCTCGACCAGATATTCTCGAACGATGCGCTCGACGCCGTCGTCTCACGTGTCAAGGACGCCGTGCTCTACCAGCGTTTCGTCGCCATCATCGGCGGCGTCGGTACCGGCAAAACATTGCTCAAGATGCGCGTTGCTGCCGAGCTCGAGGACGAGACTCAGAACAAGGTTCGCCTGCTATATCCCGAGTTTTTCGACTTTAACGAGCTGACCGTCGCCAATATCGCGAACGCCATCCTGGCAGAGCTCGGACAGGTCATTCCGAACGACAAGGCCCGCCGCGTGTCCAAGGTCAAACAGATCCTCACCGAAATGCAGCAGGACGGCATTTCCGTCGCCTTGATGATCGACGAAGCCCACCGCCTCGCCGACAAGGTGATCAGTTCGTTCAAGAACTTTTGGGAAATGACCAACGGCCGCAACGCCCGCCTGCTCGGCGTCATCCTGCTCGGCCAGCCCAGCTTTGTCGAGAGCCGCCTGCGTGATTCCCGTTTTACCGAGATCCGTCAGCGTGTCCAGATCATCGATATGCCAAAGATGAATGGATCCTCGCGGTCGTACATCGCGCATCGTTTGCAGCTCGCCGGCGGCGATCTCGATCAGCTCTTTGACTCTGCATCGATCGACCGTATCTGCATCAATGCCCAAACCCCGCTTGCTATCGGCAACCTGGTCAACGCGGCCCTGACATCGGCGATGCACCAGGAAGAGTCCCGCGTCACCATCGACCTGCCGTTCTTTAAGACGCTGTCCTCCGGCCAGCCGATCATTGGTATGCGGAGGGCCGCATGATCTGCCCAAAGTGTCATTCAAATCAGGATCGCGTTGTCGATAGCCGGCCCACTCAGGACGACCACGTTTGGCGTCGTCGCCGGTGTCGATCGTGCCGTCACACCTGGACGACATACGAGGTGAACAGTGACGCCTTTGTCCGCAGCGGCGACTTCAAAAGCGTCGCTGCCGCGATCGGCAGAGAATGCGAGCGGCTGACTGCGATGGTCCGCTCCTTGAACAATTATCGAAGCTCACCTGACCCGGAGTAGGGTCGATCAGAGCTGCCAACACGCAGGCGGGGCGTGGGTGAATTGAGTCGTTAAAATAACCCGGGGCCGGGGTGATGTCCGGCTCCGACAACGACCGACAGATCCAAAAGGAGGATCACGATGCCAACTGAATTTAAATGTCTGTCTTGCCGCCATTTCGGCAGCCACTTGAGTGTGAACGGCCCTCGTCCGGACATTGATGTGCTTCTGGCCGGCTGGTGCTCGGCTCCGGCGATCGCGGCACAGATCCGCTCGGCGGGCTATATCGTCGCCCGCGGGTCCGAGGTCGATATCCTGACCGCCCGCGAACTCTGCGACCGCGAAGGCGACGGCATCTTCGTCAACTTTGAACCCGAATCGCCAAGCTCCGGAGCGGCTTTCGAGGCAGAGACACGACCGGTAGGGAGTGTGTTCAACCCGCATGGCGAATCGCGTTCTGAGTTCGAACGCGACCGCCTCGGCCAAACCGGCGAGGAGAACGCCGCAGCAATGCGAGCCGCCGCATAGGAGATTTTGTACGATGGCACACACCTCAAAGATCGAATGGACCGAGGCGACCTGGAACCCGTGGCACGGTTGCCACAAGGTTTCGCAGGGTTGCAAAAACTGTTACATGTTCCGCGACAAAAAGCGTTACGGCCAGGACCCGAACGTCGTCGTCCGGGCCGGCGACAAAACCTTTTACGCCCCGCTCAAATGGACGGAGCCGCGGCGCATCTTCACCTGCTCATGGAGCGATTTCTTCATAGAGGAATCCGACCCCTGGCGTGACGAAGCCTTCGCCATCATGGCCCTCACCCCGCAGCACACCTATCAGGTCCTAACCAAACGGCCAGAACGGATGCTGGAGTATTTTTCGCGTGGTCTGTTGAAGTCTGAGATATTGGGAACTTTCTACGGGAAACCTGAACTAGACGCATTAGTTAAAGGAATGGATAAATGGCCGCTTCCGAACGTCAATCTCGGCGTCTCCGTCGAGGACCAGAAAACCGCCGACGAACGCATCCCTCTCCTCCTCCAAACCCCAAACGCTTTGCCGTGGCTCAGCATGGAACCGCTCTTAGGAGACGTTGACGTACACGATTATTTGGGGACTCCTTACTGGTGGTGCGTATCATGCGATTCCGAAGCGACTGCGACGTTCGACGAAGAATGTGCTCGGTGCGGCGATTCGTTACAATCCATTGGCGGCATCCGCTGGGTCGTCGCCGGAGGCGAATCCGGCCCGAACGCCCGGCCGATGCACCCCGATTGGGTTCGTTCGATCCGCGATCAGTGTGTCGCTGTTGGTGTGCCGTTCTTCTTCAAACAGTGGGGCGAATGGGTTGCTTTGGCTGGTCAAAAGCCGGGCGAGGATTTCGCCCATGTTCACGGACATTCCAAACGCAAGGATTTCTGCTTTCCAATAGGCAGCCCGGATTGTGAACAAGCAGCAACCATGTATCGACTCGGCAACCATAACGCCGGTCGGATCTTAGACGGTCGGACATGGAACGAAATGCCGGAGGTGTTCCAATGAGCGTGTCGCCGTTTGACAATGGTCTGCGGCCGGTCGAGGTCCTGGGCACCAACAAACCGCACGGCAACCGTTTGAAATACATGGCCGGGTGTCGGTGCTTGCCCTGCAAAGCGGCTAACTCCAGATACGAGACCGAACGTGCGGCCGCTCGCCGGCGAGGCGAATGGAACGGCCTGATCGACGCCGGACCGGTGCGTAAGCATCTGACCGATCTGTCACAGCGAGGCATTGGCCGCGACACGATCGCCGACTTGACAGGACTTGCCGTCACCACCATCGACCTTTTGCGAACCGGCAAACGACAGCAGATCAGAGCGATGAATGCAAAGCGGATACTCGCGATCGACCCAAGATCCGTGGTGACCGACGCTCAACTGATCAGTGCTGAACCTACATGGAAAATCATCCACTGGATGCTTAATGAGGGGTTTACACGGGGCGAGATCGCCAAGCGGCTCGGGTACCAAACACGCGCACTCCAGCTTAACAAACATAGGATCACCGCCCGTAATGCTCAAAAGGTCGAGCAGCTTTACAACCGACTCCGGCTAGGCGAATAGGGAGACTTATGCAACAACGATTTAAAATGCGCAAAGAACAATATGAGCTAAAGGCTCAACGGCTTGCCGCCGGGCTTTGCAGTGCGTGCGGCGAACGCCCGCGAACGCACAATATGGACCGCTCGCTGAGCATCCACTGCTCAGAGTGCCGTCACGCTAAATACGCCGACCGTATTGCCCGGCGGTCGGCACAACCTGAACGGCCACGCCCGCAAAGCAACGATGAATGGGGCATCGACGAGGACTTCGGCTATCTCGGCACCGAGCGGTTTCGTCAGTACGCCGCTCAGCTCAAACGTCTCATCGAGACCACTGGCCACCCGACTTCCATTGCCGACCACCGACGCGGGCTCGGCGGCGACTTCATTGACCGTATGCACTGCGATGCTCTCGAGTATCTCGAGGCCGATGGTCAGATCCGTCAGGTTCCCGCCGGTGCTCTGACCAAGTACGTCGCCGGCGAATCCTTTTCTGCCGCCAAACTCGCCCGCAGCTCGGCGATCACCGTCTCAAATAATGATCGCTCTTTTAATAAAGGTCTCGAGGTGAGCAATGACTGATCCCGCCCCGCCATCGCCGGACACATACCTCGCCGTCGGCGAGCTCGTCCAGGCCGCCGCCCACGCCCAGGGCCTCACCGGCCCCGTCCAATACACCGTCCTGTCAGAACCGCCTGCGTCAGCGGACGGTCATTCGGACGGATCTCTACTGAACCGCAAGCCGTCTGCGTAATGCCGAGGAGGGAGAGTGATTTATGAACAATTGTTTGATCAATATCCGCATCGGAATGTGGCATTTTCAGATCGATGAAAAATGGAACTTTCGCCTGTCTAAAAATCAATATCATCGTGGCTATCCTGACGGTAGATTTGCTGTCTATTCCTTTTTCGGGTGGTCCAAATAACCGCAAGCCGTCTGCGTAGTGACGGCGAAAGAGATATATGGCGACATACGAATGGCGAGTCAATTTTGAACATAGACAGGAATATGTCCTAGCGGATGAACTTCACAATGCCGTCAAGGTGGCAATGTCAAGGGTTCGCAAGCAGGACGGCGAGTTAAAGTCTGTGGAACTTTACACGCACGGAGAAAACAATCCGTGGGGGACGGTTTATGTTTCTCCTAAAAACACTAACACCGCATCCAAAACGTCCACAGGACAGCCCGACACCGACGAGGAATAGATGATGGATATTGAACCGATCAAACCGCAGATCATTCGCTGCACCGCTATCCTTGAAAAGGGCGGCATCACCGCCGCGATCGGCATTTATTCCTGCACCGACCACCTGCACGCCGTCGCCAATTTCGAACCGCGGGCCGCCGCCGACAACCAGGTCTACCGCCGATCGTTCGAGACCCGCACCAAGGCCGTCCGCGAGTTCAACCAAGCCCTCGCCGTCAGCCGCGACCGCGGCTGGACCGTCATCTACAATGGCGAACCAAACTTCGGATGATCACACCCTATTACAAAGATGAGTCGATTCAGATATTTTGTGGTGACATGCTTGAGGTCATCTCACAGATCGACGGAACTTTCGATGCGATCGTTACAGATCCGCCATATTCAATAACTTCTCTGAAGTGGGATAGGTGGCCGGAAAACTGGCCACAATATTTGCTCGATCGATCTAGACAACTTTGGTGTTTTGGCTCAATGCGAATGTTCCTCGATCGAATCCAGGAATTTCACGGGTGGCAGTTTGCTCAGGATATCATTTGGGAGAAACATAATGGCAGCAGTGCGCAGCATGACCGATTTCGGCGGATCCACGAAATAGCACTTCACTTCTACCAGGGCGAATGGAAAAGCCTTTTTATCTCACCCCAGTTTACGAACGAGGCGAATCGCAAACGCATCCACCGCAAGCAAAAACCCCAGCACTGGGGTCAGATCGGTTCGTCTTTGTACGAGTCACACGCAGGCGGGCCAAAACTACAAACTAGTGTGATCTATGCACGGTCGTGTCACGGCCATGCAGTAAATGAAACGCAAAAGCCCGAACAGATCGTCGAACCTCTGGTGAGCTATAGTGTCCCGCCCGGCGGCATCGTTTTGGATCCGTTCGCTGGATCAGGAACGACGCTCGTCGTCGCCAAACGGCTCGGCATGAGAGCTATTGGCATCGAAATGCGTGAGGAGCAGTGCGAGGCGATTGTCGACCGGCTCCGGGTGCGAACATTGCCGGGACTTCTCGCTGCGGATTAACCGGTCGCCCCAATGATCCGTTCGCCGGATCTGGCACCACCCTGGTCGCGGCTGCCCGCGATGGCCGCCGGGCGATCGGCATCGAACAAAGCACCGAATACTGTAATATTATTGCCGGGAGGCTCGAGACAGGTGAATATTGAAGACTTTGAAGATGATCTGGTGATAGTCGATCCGGTCGTGCCCGGGGCCAAGTTCGAGGCCCGCTGCCACCTCTGCTCCTGGTCCTTCCACAAGTGGACCGACGACGACGCCCGGACATGCTTGAGAACTCACATCATAGACGAGCACCTTGCCAATATCGAATATCGAAAGTTCGTCTCCGGCACCGGCCCAAATACATCTTAGAACCTCGGAATTCTATTTTGACTCTATCAAAATATTTCACGGCCAACTTCCCACTACTCTCCCTCGATTCCGAAGATTATCGTGTTTGACTGTCCCTCAATATTGTCTCTCTGGTCAATTTGACGGACGCGGGGATATCGAGCGCAAGGTCCTGAGGATGGTGTCGCGC
>ERZ869921.297-NODE-297-length-33915-cov-21.782900_pt1 | contig 33915 bp, 48 predicted proteins | sample MGYA00579310_ERZ869921 | MGnify/ENA primary metagenome ERZ869921 (study PRJEB32216, sample SAMN09231816) | wastewater metagenome | place: USA: Maryland | collected 2016-06-21 | study: EMG produced TPA metagenomics assembly of the PRJNA472060 data set (Reclaimed... | reverse complement strand
TATAGAAGGGGCTAGGACTAATCTGTGCTTGCAGAGCCAGACGTTTGATAATGCGGCGTGGACGAAAGACAATGGCGCGACAGTTGCCGATCAGACCGCAGCGCCGGACGGCACGACAACCGCTGACACGTTTGTCCCAACCGTGATTAGCGGGCAGCATCGGTTTATTGCGTCCAATGTGACGGTTACAAGCGCCGCAACATACGTAATGAGCTATTATATCAAGCCTAACGGGTACACCAAGGTAGCAATACGTGAAGGTGTTGGCTCGGGTGCTTATGCTGCTTTTTCGCTCAGCGGCGCCGGAAGTGTGTTGGATGCTGGCACCGGCACCGGATCAGTCGAAGCACTGGCAAACGGTTGGTATCGGATCACGTTGGTATCAGCCGCAAGCGGGACGACCTTCCGTGGCGACCTATGGGTGCTGGACCCCAGCTACACGACCGGAGTGGTCATCGGTAGTTGGACGGCAAATGGGACTTCTGGGATATACGCCTGGGGCGCACAGCTTGAGCTCGGCGCATTCCCCTCAAGCTATGCGCCGACTACAACAGCAAGCGCAACAAGAGCGGCTGACGTGCTTACTGTTCCTGTAAGCGGGCTGGACTATCCGCTCAGTATTTACGCTGAGTTCGAGAGAGCGGTGGATACGGCGTCGACGGAAGCCCTCGTATATTTGTACGTAAATGGAAACAATTACTCACGGCTCAGCGTCGCAAGCACGGATGCGGGGCAGATGAACGTCGGATCTGGCGGCGTAACCCAAGCGAACCTGCTCTCGGCGGCAACGATATCAGTCGGAACGGTGTCCAGGCTAGCTGGGCGCATCGCCTCCAACGATGCAATAGTGGCGCTGAATGGTGTTCTCACGAGCGCCGATGCTTCCGTGACGGTTCCGGTAGGCACAATGGGTCTGTACTTTGGGGCAGATGGCGTCGGAGCAACGCCATGCTTCGGTTATCTCCGCCGCGCAGCAATTTGGCCCCGCGCTCTTACAGACGCTGAATTAACCGCAGTAACGGGCGGCTGAAGCATGCAAATCATGCTACAATCCGACATGCTTCCGCCGAAGGTAAAGGACATCACTGGCCAACGATTTGGTCGCCTGACGGTTGAGGAGTTCGTGGGCTTGCGTGGTCGCAGCGACGGGATGCGACATGCAGTTTGGAAATGTCGGTGCGACTGCGGAGCGTCAGTTGAATGCGCCGGCGTCTCCCTCAGAGGCGGCAACACTAAGTCATGCGGATGCCTCCGTGCAATTGTTGGCCGGGAGGTCAACCTACGGCACGGTGCGGCCAGCGAGATGACGGGCGCCTATCGGTCGTGGCGGACGATGCTTCAACGCTGTCGCGACCCTAAATGCAATCGCTGGAAAGACTACGGCGGGCGCGGAATTAAAGTGTGCGAGCGCTGGCAGCAGTTTGAGAATTTCTTGTCTGACATGGGCGAGCGCCCAGAGGGCGGCTCGCTAGATCGCATCGACACTAACGGCAACTATGAGCCGAGCAATTGTCGGTGGCTGCCGCGAAACGAGCAGGTGCGAAACCAGAGAAAGACGAAGTTCGTCATTCTCAACGGTGAGAGGATGATTCAAGCGGACGCGGCGCGTGCGCTCGGTGTTCTTCCACAAACCGTAGCGGACTGGCTGTCAGGTAAGCGCAAAAACTGCCCGGCCATACTCCAAAGCGTGACGACATGACCAAGGGCCAGCGCGCGGTCATAGGCTGGACAGCGGCTCTATTGCTTGGCTGCGCTCTATGGGCGGCAATCGCTGCCGTGGCTTTCGCTCAGCGCGCGCCCGCAAGCTATCGCGGCCCGGTTCAGATCACGGTCCAGTTCACAGACGCCCAAAACGTTGAAGGCCTTTGCGGAATGATAACGAACGGACGCCTTCACGGCGTCGAAGCCTGCGCCAATGAGCAGGTTATGATATTGCCTGACCCCTGCACGTATCCGGGGCGGTATGCTGAGATTGTGTGCCACGAGGCCGGCCACGCTCTGGGTTGGGTTCATGCGGAGCGGGTGGGCTGATCCTAACCCCGCCGCGGCTCCCCGGCGCGCGATACTTTCCACATGGCGACAATCACAAAGGTTCAACTCCGCCAGCGCGTCGCTGAAGAGTTGAAGGTCTATTCCCCTGACCAAGAACTGAGCGCGGACGCGGCGTCTAGGATCGATACGACGATTGACGACACGCGCGCTCTACTCATTGAAAAGCGCCTATGCTGGTGGGGCCCGAACGCGATCCCACAGCAATGCGCTATTCCGCTGACGTGGATCGTTGCAGCTTTTGCCTGCACCAAATTCGGCAAGGCAGGGCAGGGCTATGAGAGCGGAGACGCGCGAGGCCGCGCTGAGTTGGCCTTGCTCAAAACGCCGACCGACATCAGCACTTCGCAGCCGGACCCGTTCTAATGCCGTCGCAACGGACGGAAATCCCAATCGGGATGATGCAGCAGAAGACGCGCTCGCCGTTCGTGTCGAGCCAGTCTTTGGTCAATTGCTTCTTTGAAACGATGCAGCCGGCGGGCAATGCCGTTTATGGCGCCTTCGGTCTCACTGAGTTTGGCGAGTGCGGCTCTGGTCCGATCCGCGGCGTTTGCCAGTTCAACGAGGTCTTGTTTGTTGTCTCTGGCGACATGCTCTATTCGGTCGATAGTAGCGGCGATGAAACCGCGATCGGCTCAATCGCTGGCTATGATCCGGTCGACTTCTCCGACAATGGCAGCCAGCTCACCATCGTCTCGGATTCTACCTCTTACGTTTACACAGAGAGCACCGGCGTTCTGACGCCGATCAACGACACAGACTTTCGCCGCGCTTCCTCGACGGCGTTCCTAAAGCAGACGACGATCTTCACCGTCTATGACACCAGCGTCTTCATCACCTCGGCGCTGAGCGATAGCACCGACTATGATGCGCTCGATGTCGCAACCGCTGAGGCAAAGCCGGACAAGCTCGTGCGCGGCATGGTGAGCGGCAACGAATGGTTCGCCATGGGGAAGCGTAGCATTGAGGGCTACTACTTCTCAGGCAAGCCGAACGGTGTCCCGCTTTCGCCGTCAAACACCTACATCAATTACGGCCTCGCCGGGCGCGATGCGGCCTGTGAAAGTGACAACACCATTGTCTGGCTCTCGCACGTGCTGGACTTCCGCACGCTTCGCGATCAAACGCCGCTCGCGATTTCTGATCCTGCCATTGCTGCCATGGTGCAAGGATGGACGAACCCTGAAACGGTTCGGATGTTCAACATCGTCCTTGGCGGCCATGAGTGGATGGTTGCCCGCCACGATGACGGGTGCATCTTGCGAGATGCAACGACGGGCCTCTGGTCGATGCGCCAAAGCCAAGGCATGAACACTTGGCGCGTGGCTTCGAACGTCTGGTGCTACAACCAAAACATCATGGGCGACGCCACCAACGGCAAGCTCTGGAAGCTGGATCCGAGCGCGCACGCTGAAGGCTCGGATGCACTCATTCGCTCGATCGTGACGCATACGCTTGGGCCAGGCGGGACGCCGTTCACATTGGACCGGGTAGAGCTTGAAGTTGAAACCGGCGTTGGCCTCGCAACAGGGCAGGGCTCAGACCCCAAGATTTGGATGCAGCTTTCTCGCGACGGCGGGCGCACTTACGGCGCGCGCCTGGAGCGCTCGCTTGGCCTTATGGGTAAGCGCAACACCATCGTCGTCTGGCAAGGCCCGTTTGGTGATTTCCCCGCGACTGGCGGCGTCATCAAATGGGGCGTCTCTGATCCGGTTCGTTTCGTTGCAAAGAAAGCGTGGGCCGATTTCACGCCGAATAGATCATGAGCGAAGTTACTCCCTTTGATATTCCGTTCTCACGTGAGGCCTGGGCTTCGATGGTGAAGGATGCGCTCGATGCGCGCCTAAAGCATGGCAATGGCAGCCCAGAGGGTGTTGTCGTCGCCGATGTTGGCTGCATCTATCAGCGCTTAGACGGCGGCGCTGGGACAAGCTTTTATGTGAAGGAAAGCGGCGGCGGATTGTCGACTGGGTGGGCCGCCAAGTGAAACTGCGCTTCACCCGAGACGCCGCGTTTCTAAACACCGTCGCTAATCATCCAAGCGTGCGGCCAGCACTCGGCACGGACGGCGAAAGCTTCTGCGATCTTGGCGTCCTGCTGGCGTTGCCTGGCGCCTTTGCGTTGGAAAGCGATCTAGGCGGGTTCGTCTTCACGCTTACCCGCGATGGGCTCTACGAATTTCACACGCAGTTTCTGCCGGAAGGGCGGGGGCGCCACGCAATGGAGGCGGCGCTTGAAGGCTGCCGCGCTCTCTTCGAAGACTATGCAGCGCCAGGGCTTCAGACCTACGTCCCGCATGACAACACCGCCGCGCGTTGGCTGGTTCGTTTCGCAGGCTTTCAAGAGACGCACCGCGACGACGAGCAGTCATACTGGCGTTTGACCCGTGAGGAGTGGCAAGCCCGCGCTGCTAACCGCAAAGGGTAAGATGGCGTTCTATTTGCTAGGAGCGCGCCCCCTTGCCTGCAGCAGCAGCAATCGCCACCGTTGGCGCCGCCGCGATCGGCGCGAGCGCCCAATCTAAGGCCGCTAAGAAGGCAGCGAACGCGCAAGTCGCCGCAGCCGATGCCGCCACCGCGCTAAGCCGCGAAACCTATTACGACCAGCGTGCGCTTCTGGCGCCCACCATCACTGCGGGCGCCTCCGCACGCGCCCGCCAAATGCTGATGCAGGGCTATAGCGCAGACGAGGTGAAAGCCTATCTGCGGAGCACGTCGGCGGCGGTAAACGCGCCAGCGGCGGGCGCTACGGACGGCACAACCACGAACACGATCGGCGGCCCGCGCACATACATGGGGATCAACAATCCCTTCTATGATGGCGAAGGCCAACTGACGCAGCCGGACACGCAAACGATCGATGCCGTTCCGGGCGAAGATTATTCCTGGGTCGATAATTATAGCTGGGAATCTTCAAGCCCGTCTTACGACTTCCGTTTGAAGGAAGGTCAAAAAGCGCTTGAGCGCTCCAAGGCGGCGGGCGGCGATTATTTCTCAGGCGACACCGCAAAGGCGCTCACTCAGTACGGCCAAGACTACGCTTCGAACGAGTGGGAGCAGGATTGGCGCCGCCTCGGCGAACTCGCAGGCGACGGCACGACAGCAACCGGCACGACCGTCAACGTAGCGGGCCAATACGGCAACGCCGCCGCGAACAACACGATCGCGGCGGGCAACGCGCGTGCAAGCGGCTACCGGCAAGCGGGCAACGCCTGGGGCAATTTCTGGCAGGGCGCGGCGGGTATCCCGATGTACGCGCAAGGCCAAGGCTGGTTCGGGAAAGGCTGAGGCATGGACGCGAACTGGTGGAATAATGCGCTGCAGTCTTACGATGTAGGCCGCGAGCACCGCGCCGATCGTGAGAACGCGCAGGCGTTTCAGACGGGCGGCTATGGCGCCGTTGAGCAGGCGGCGGGCAATCGCGGCGACATGCAAACGGTGATGGCTACGCGCCGCTTTCAAGACGACGATCGCCAGCGCGCTTATGATCGCATGGAGACGATAGCGCCACGCGCACGCGGTCTTATCCGCGCGGCGCGCAACATGGCTAATCAGAATCCAGAGCAAGCTCGCCAATTCCTGGGCGGCTACGCAAACATGTTCACGGACTTCGGCTTCACGCCGGAGCAAGTGCAGGCAGGCATTGCGGGCCTCACTTCTGAAAATCCCGAAGAGCGCACGCAATGGGCTGACACGCTGGATCAAGCGTTCACGCAGCACCAAGACCCGAACTGGGAAATCAAAACCATGCCCACCGAAGGCGGGGGCTACGAGCAGCGCGCGATCGGCGTTGGCGCGGATGGTTTCATCCAGCAAGGGCCTAACGCGATTCCTGGCGCTGGCGGGGCGGGCCGCTACGCCACGCCGGATGAAGTTGCGCAAGCAGGCTACCGGCCGGGCTCTGTCGTTTGGCTCGTGCCGGGGCAGCCGCCGCGCGTTGTTCAGGCTCCCAATGCTGGGCGCTCGCAGAATGGTCCGGGGTCATACCCTGACGATGGCTACGATTACGTCGAGGAGTGACCTTTGTCTTTTGACGATCCGCGCCCGCAAAATACGCAACAGCAGGTGCTCCCTCGCGGGCCGACATCTCAGCCCTATCGCACGCCTGTCCGCATTCGTCGCAGCGACGGGCGCCGCGAAGTTTGGCGCGAGGGGGAGGGCTATGTCCCAGACAACTCCCTTGAGGTTATCCCGAATTTAGATGCGCAAGACCTTCAGGCGGCGCGCGGCGCACTAGGTACGAGCGCACGCAACGTTCAGCTTGGCGAGCAGTTCTTGGAGGCAAACCGAACGCCGCGCCGCAATCTACTGGATGCGGGTGGCGAGACGGGCGGCTGGGCGGCATTGCCGGTGCCGGAATGGTCTGGCCTTCAGAACGAGACGCGTCAGCGCATGGAGGGCCTCACGAACCAAATGGTTCGCGCCAACATCCGCCCTGGACAAGCCGGGACCATGAACTCGCTCGTCGAGCAGATGATGGCTCGCCAGCAGTATCCGAGCCCAGAGGCGCCGGGAAACATCAACGGCGATCGCGTCCTTTCCATGCTTGTCGATAACGACGAGATGGCGGCGATGGTTCAAGCGGCGGAACAATGGGCGCAGCGACACGGGAGCCTTAGCGGCTTCGCCGTTGACTGGACGCAAAACCAATCGCGTGCGGTTCGCGCGAGATCAGAGGATGCTCACGCTCAACGCTTAGGCTTGCGCCGAGTCATCCCGCAATCGTCTCGCCCTGAAGCTATGGGCCAAGGCGGCCAGCAGCCACAACAGCAGCTTCGACGCATTTCAAATGCGGCTGAGTACCAGCAAATTCCGAGCGGCACAGAATACATCGACCCGAGCGGCACTCGCCGCAGAAAGCCGTAACGCCCATGGCGGAGCCTTGGGAAACAGACCCGGTTGTTGAAGACGACGCGCCGTGGGCGCGCGATCCAGTTGTTCAGCGGCGCCAGTCCCCGCCGGTAAACCAACCGGAAGACATGCTCCGCTCCTTTATCGGCGGCATCCCCCGCGGCATCGCCTACATGGGCGGAACCGTGCGCGACCTAAACGACCTCAACGGATCGTTAGTGCGTTGGGCTGGTGAGCAGGGCGCTCGCATTGGGGGCGGCAACGATCGCCAGGCGCGCGCCGTAGGCGACAGGATCAGTTCTGACTTCAGCCGCGTTCAAGCGGTTCGCGACGTTGCAGAACCACTCATGGGGCCAGCGGGCATCGGCATGACCGCGCTTCGTCATGGCCCATCCAGTCAGCAGATCATCGCCGGCATGGAAAACACGCCAGGACTTGGCGATGTGGTCGGCTATGAGCCGCAGACGACCGCTGGCCGCTATGCGCGCACGGTGGGGGAATTTACGCCGGGACTTCTTTTGCCCGGCGGGGCCACAAACACAGCGCGTCAAACGCTCACTCAGGGCGCGCGCCGTCTCGGGCAGCGCGCGCTAACTGAAGTCGTCGCGCCAGCGGTGGCGTCAGAAGCGGCAGGCCAAGCGACAGAAGGCACGCCGCTTGAAGTGCCGGCGCGCATTGTTGGCGCTATCGCGGGGCACCAAGCCGCCAATGCGACGGGGCAGATCGTCTCGCGCGGAGGCCTGACGCCTTCCGATCGCGCGGTGCGGATTATCCAAAGACGCCTGGGTCAAGGCAACACGAGCATCGATCAACTCGACGCCAACGCACGCGCTTTGCGTCGTCAGCGTGGGGAGACGGCTGAGACCATTGGCGAAGTTGGCGGCAAGCCGCTTCAACGCGCGGCGCGCGCCGTCGCGAACGTTGACGGCCCCGGTCAAGGCATTGCGGATGCTTATCTCGAGGAACGTACCGCAGGGCTCGGTGATCGCGTTGCCAATGAAGCCTCACGCGCTGCAGCGCCCCGCCAAACACGGGCGCCGCGCGGCTTCTATGACGCACGCGAAACGCTGCGCACGGCGCGCGCTGGGCAGGGGCGCGAGGCTTACGCCGCCGCCCATAATTACGAAGAGACCTTGCAGGGGCCGGCACGCCAGCAATTTGACCAAGCGGTTAGCACCGAACTGGTCCCTTACATGCGCTCGGCGCCGAGAGCCGCGTTCGAAAGCGGCGCCCGTCAGTTGGAGACTGAAGCCACGCGGATGCGTGCTCAAATCTCAGAGGCGCGCATGTCGCGCGCAAGGCCTGAAGTCGTTGCTGCATTGGAAGCTGAACTCGCGGCTGTGGAGCAAGCGGGCCAGCAACTCACCATGTTCGCGCGCGGCGAAATACCGAACACGATCGGCAGCCGCGCCATGGACTATTTCCAGCGTGGCTTACTGCAGATGGAGCGCGCCGCGCCGCCGCGTTCACCCGAAGCTGGCGCGCTTTCGCAGGCGCGCTCGGCCTATAACAACATGGCCGACCGCATCAACCCAGCGTTTGGTGACGCGCGCATGCGCTATGGCGAGTCCATCCGCATCGAAGATTTGATGGAGCAGGGCCGCCGCGTCTTCAACATGCCAGAAGGCGAGATTGAAATTCTGCTCCGGGGCCAAGGCGGGCGCGGCCTTTCCATGGAAGAGTTCGACGGCTTCATGCTTGGCGTTATGGACGCTCTGCAAACGAAGCTGCGCGCCGGCGACACAGCTTTCGTTGCGCGTTTCATGCGAAACAGGAATTGGCAGGCGCAGCTTCAGCGTGCGTTCACGCCGCCGCCAGCCGAAGCAAGGCGTGCGCTAGAGGTCACTAGACGCGCCGCGGCCCGGCGCGCCCAACGGCGTGGGAGCACGCCAAGCGCGCGCACCGCCACGATCACTGACGCTGACATTACAGCTCAGCAGCAGCGCATGGCCCGCGCATCGGTTCAGCGCTTGCAGAACCGCCTTGCGCGGGAGGCTCGCATGCGCGGCCACGAGAATTTCGTTCGCGGCGGCTCGCAAACGACGCCGATGCGCGAGGACATTCAGGGCCTAACGCAAGGCGAGAGCGAGCTGAGCTTCCTCACCGAAGTCATCCAAAGCGGTGGCAACGTCAAAGGCCCAGCGCTTCGCCTGCTTGCTGGCGCTTGGGATCGGATGAACCGCCCCGGCATCTATGATCCAGAAGTAAACCGTGAGCTTGCGACGCGGCTCTTTCAGCCGGCGACAGAAGGAAACGTTGAAACCTTGCGCCGTGAACTGGCGGCGCTCCGGGGTCGCGGCATCGTGCTTGAGGCGCCCGTTGAGCGCGATCTTATCCGCGCTGCACTCTTTGTGCGGCGCGAGCAGCAGGGCGGAAGCGAGCAAAATACCGAAACGCAAGCACCGCTAGAAGAGCGCGCCGCATCATACTCAAACGATGAGCTTGAACGTATCGCTTCGGGTGTGAACTGATGCCAATCACAGCAGCCGAAGCGCGCCAAGAGCTTGAGCGCCGCCGCGCGACACAGCGCCCGGCGCAGCCCACGCGCCGTCTTGGTGGGGCAAACGCAACGCCTCAGATGGTGGAGCGTCCCGCATGGGAATCAACACCAGAAGCCAATCGGACGCCGCAGGTTCCAAGCTTCACACCAGAACAGCAGCGCCAGCTTGAGATCGACACCGCCGTAGAGAATGCGCGCCAGCGCGCGCGGCGCGAGTATTCCGTGCTTCCAGATCAGGCCGGTATCGTAACGCCGATTGTGAGCGCCGTGGCTGATCCCGTTGAAGGGGTGCTGGATCGTGGCCGGGAAACCCTAGGCATTCCAGGTGGGCGCGAAGATCGCATTGCGCGCGACCGGCGCTGGGCGCGCGGGGCGCGTCAGGCGAGCGAAGATATTCTAGCCGAAGGCCATGGCGGCCAGCTCATGGATTGGGCCGCAAGCCTTCCAGAAGCCATGCGCCAAGCGTCGGAGATTCGCGCAGAAGAAGATCGCGGTCGCGAACTCAATATGTACGACCGCTCGCTTTTGCGTCCGGTGGTTGAGACGGTCGGTGACTTTTGGACCGGCATGTCATCTGCGGGCCGCGATGCGCGCGGCGAAGTGGCGGCAGCCGATGCGCGCCGCGACTACGCAAGCCGCGACTGGGAAATTGCAAACGCGCGTGGCGACGAAGCCTTCAACCGCGGCGACATGCAGGGCGCTGGCGAAGCTGACATTGCCGCGCGCTCGGCATCACTCACCAGACGGATCGCAACAGAAGAGGGCGATCAGGCGGCGGGCGCTGACTTTTGGACCAACGCGCCATGGGCGCTAGAGTTCGCGCCTGAGTTCGGCATGGTGCAAAGCCTTGCGCGCTTTCCGGCGCGTGTTGGCTTGCGTGCTGCGGGTCAAGAAGTACCCGAAGCGCTGGCGCGTCCGAACCTTCTGAGCGAGACCCAGCGTCCCGGCGTTCGCACCGGTGAAGTCACGCCGAACGGCGAAGACGTTCTTTATAGCGCAACCGGAAACGCTCAAGGCTGGCGCAACAACGCGGCTGCCGGTGGCGGCGCTTATCTCGCAGCCGATTCTATCGACGGTGAGATGGGCGATGATCCAACGCAGAACGCGCTTATCGCGGGCGGCGTCATGGCGGCCGGTCGCAATTTCATTCCGAACATCGACACGGCGATCCCCGCCGAGATCCAGCAACTCATGCGCCAAGGCGAAGTCGGCGCAGACGGAGCGCGCAACTACACGCCGCGCCCGCGCCAGCGCCTGACGGTCGACCCTGAAGGCCGCGTTGCCATGGACTACGAGGGCAGCTTCAACACTGGCGATGGCGCAAGTGTTGGAGAAACGCGCTCGGTTATGCGCGGCGCGCGCGAGGCGCTTGATCGCGACATCAGAGATACCCGCCGCTCTGAATATTCATGGACGCCAAACGATGAGCGCCAGGCCGCGCTTTATCGCGGCACGTTCGAACGGGACACGCCAATCAATTATGCCTTCTCGGAGACGCCGGAAGGAACGATGCGCCTCCGCCGTCTTGGCGCAGAGTTCGAGCCTGATCCGATCCAAGCGCAGCCTGTTCCTGATAGTGCGCCGTTTGGCTTTGAAGGTGCGCCGCAACCGAGCCGCGTTATCGATGCGGAAGCAACGCCCGCGGTCCAGCGCAACTTTGAAGCGGCAGTGCGTGATCCGCAGAATCCTAACGGCCGGCCTTACACTGGCGAAGATCATCAAGCGGCCATTGATTCAATCCCAGATGAAGCGACGCGCGCGCGTCTTCAGGCGATCTATGATGCGCCGACAGAAGATCCCCGCGTGATCGGCTTCAACGTCAACGGTCAGTTCATGGGCCGCGAAGAGGGCCTGCAATCGCTGCGCTCTCAGCGCCGTCCGGTTCGCGTTGGCGAGCAATACAACGTTCCGCCCCAAGGCGCGGAAGGGCTAGGGCCCGTCACGCCGCGCGACCCGATCAACTGGGATGATCCTCGCACCCGTCTTTCCGCTGACGAGGAAGAGTTTAGACGGTGGGCGGGACAAGGCCCCACGGTCAGCTCTGACATAGGGCGTGCTGACCGTCCCGCGATCGCTGGCCGCGATCCGCTGCGGGGCGTCGGCGACGGCGGTCCAAACGAAAACCGCTATCTCTTCGGATCCCCTGAAGCCACCAACGGTGCTGAAGCGGGCGCTAGTAGCGGTCTCGACGCGGGACCAGTGCAGGGAGGACGACTGCCGGATACGGATATTGGCGGCGGGCTGCGGCGACTAGGTAGCGATGAGGCATACATTGACTATCGGGCAGAGCCCTATGCTGAAGAATGGTTCGTCACGCACCAGCAGATCGATGATCCCGCAATGCGGGGCCAAGGCCTTGGGGTCTCCGCTTACGAGGAGCTGATCGGCCGCGCACGCGAGGCTGGCGCCAGCGCTGTTGTTAGCGACACGCGCGTTTCGGGCGATGCACGGCGCGTGTACGAGGCGCTTCGGCGCCGTGGATATTCGGTCGTAGAACGTGATGGCCGTTTCCACGTTTCCACGGCGGACCGGCGCACTGCGTCTGATGGCCCACGGTTCCGGTTTGCGGGCGAAAGCCGCTTTGGCAATCGCAACTACAGAGTGCCGCTTAGGGATGGCATCGAGGCTGAACTGAAGATCAGCCCGGAAGGCGGAGTGTCTTGGGGGCTCGTGAGCGAAGGCGGCGATTGGCGCGGTCTAAGCGCGGCAGAGCGTTCGGACCTTGGCCTGCGCGCAATGCGCGGCATTCAAGATGCGCTCGTTGAAGACGCAGGCCGCTTCAACGTGCAGCGCTATGGATTCGAGGGATCGTCAGAGTCGCGAAACAGCCTCTACCAATTCTTGACACGCAATGCGGATCAGCACGGGTTCGCCGTTGGCGAGAACAACGGACTTATGGAGTTGCGCCGATCCTCCCGCCGCACTGCGCCTGACGGAGGCGCAACGCGGCCTGAGATCAGTCCAGTCGTCCCCCCGCCGCCAGAGGGAGCGCGGCGCCTATACAACGCCAGCACCGTGGATCACGACCCCAACGGATACCTTGATCCGCATGTAAGCGGTTGGGTTGAAGAGATAGCGAGTGGCGCGGGCGACTTCGACAACATCGGCGATGTAACGCGCCCGCTTGTTTACATGTCTGACAGCCCGGAAAGCTGGGTTCGGATGATTGTTGGCCGGAAGATCGGCAAGCACCCGACTGAGGTAACGATGGAGGACATCCGTGCTAACGGACGCCTCAACATCGTTGATGCCGACCCCGAGTATGACAACATTTTCCAAGTTGGCGATTACAGCCGTGACGGGTCTGTCACCACGCTTGCGGGCGAGCGCAAGAGAATGTGGGAGACGAACCTCTACGACAGTGACGAGTTTAGCGAGATGCCGGTTGGGCCTGAGCCCAACGATTTCATAGCCAGAGAGTCAGTCTCAGTTTCACACTCACTGACGGGCGATGACCTTGTTCGCTTCTTAGAGCAAAACTCAAGCCGGAATGCGCCTAACGCAGGTCCGCGCCGTCTTGGCGACAATGATGCAGCCGCTATTGCAGGGGTAGCCACAACCGGCGCCGCTGGCGCTTACACCGCCGATCAACTCTTCAACCAAGAAGCGAACGCTTCTGACGGAACGGACACAGGCGGAAATCCTATTGTCCCTATCCTTGGGGCTGGGGTCACGCTTGCTGCGTTGGAGGCGCTTCGTCGCGGACGCCTCGGCCAATCCTCGCGCTCACAAGTTGGAATGTTTGCAGGCGTAAACGCGCGCACTGCCGATCGCGCCGCGCTTGCTCGCGCTGAAGAACTAGCAGCCTCAGGCGCAAGCCGTGACGCTATCTGGCAAGAGACAGGCTGGTTTCAAGGCGTCGATGGGAAGTGGCGGTTTGAGATTGATGATAGTGGGGCGCAGATTGCGCCGGACATGCTTGAGCGTCACTCGCGCGCGTCAGTTGGCGGTTCACAGCGTCGCCCGCTAAGTGAGGGCTTGCAGCATCCCGAGCTTAATGATGCGTATGACCTTAGCGACACGACGCTGGACTTCGGGCGCCTGTCGCGCGGGGCCGTCGGTGAGTATGACAACTCGCGCCGCTCGATCAGCATGTACGCGGCAGATGATCCCGACATGCTCCGCTCTGGGACGCTCCATGAGACGCAGCATCGCGTTCAACGCGAAGAAGGGTTTGCGACGGGCGGCACGCCCGAAAGCGCTTGGGGCGTGAATGAGCAAGCGAGCTTGGACGCGATCAGGGCGCAAAAGAAAGAGGCGCTTGGCGGTCGCGATCCCTATGCGATCCAGAACCGGATCGCGGCTGGTTATCGCGTGGCCGACGAAGACATGGCGGCGCTGGAGCAATGGCGCGCGCTGACGCGCCAAGAGGACGAAATTCTGGCGAACACGCTTTCGCCCCGCGAGGCATACCGCCGTCTTGGCGGCGAAACCGAAGCCCGCAACGTCCAAACCCGTCGCAACATGACGCCCGAGCAGCGCGCTCGCCGCGCCCCCTGGGAAACCCAAGACGTCCCAGACGATCAGCAGATCGTTCGTTTCGACGGCGGCAGAGCCGAGAGCCGTCCGCGCCGCTTGGGGGAGATGCAAAGCCCAGTAAGTCACAACGATATTGAATCGGGCAACGGATCAGGAACGTTAGCGCAACAAAACGAGCGCGCGGGCCGCCGTGAGTGGACAAGCGCCGATTTGAGCCGCGCCCGCCAGATGCAATCTGACGGCGCTTCGGTGCGCGCCATTGGCGCCGAGCTTGGCCGGTCTCCGGGTGACGTCTCGCGCCGACTGCGCGGCGGTGAGGTGGCGGACCGCGTGGAAGGCGGCGCCACCGCCTACGTCGCGGCCAACTATACGCGTGTTCTGGATGCCGCCGAGCAAATGGCCGAACGGTTCGGCGGGAGACTTCCAGGCAATTACACCGACGAACTGGCATCGGCGACAGGCTATGAGCCAGCGTCAGTCAAGCAAGCGCTCGCATTCATTAGAAGCGGTGGGCTCGGCGAAGAAGCTGCCGCTCGCGCGGGGCGCATCCAGGGCCAGCGCGGCGTTCGCAATGTCAATCTCGCCTACGTCACCGAGCACATCAACGACGAAAGTCTCGCGCACAATCCAGACGTCATGCTCGATCGGTTGAACGCCCATCGGCAAGGACTCGGCATGGATCCGACGACGCCAAGCGCCGTTCGCCAAGCCATGTCACAAGCGCGCCGGGATGTAGCCGGACTTGGCGATGCAGACCGCGCCGCGCGCAGAGAGAGAATGCGTGAAACCCGCCGCCGTCCCGACGCTCTCGACGCCATTGCTCCTATCGGCATTACCGGGGCTGGTGTTGCGCTTGCTTTTGGTGATGAAGCACAGGCGCAGGAACTGCCTGTGCAAAACGTTGGCGACCTTCAGGTTGATCCCAACACGGCGCCGCCTTCGATGACCACGGCGGTTGGTGCGCCAACCGTTTATGACGGCGACATCTACGTCCAAGAGTTCAGCGACGGCACGCGCCACGCCTTCCGCATGAACCGCGGCGACGGGCGCGCAGATCCTGAATACGTCGGCCAGATTCTGGGCTCGAGCGTTCAGTCGGAGCGCGTCGGCGATGTCTATAATCACGCCTACGATAACTCACAGATGAGCGAGCCTTATAGCCGCCCGCAACAGCCGCGCCGCCGCCTTGGCGGTTCGGAGAACGTTGTGCGGCCAGCGCTCGCGGCAGCAGCCGGCATTGGCGCAAACTTGCTTGTGCCGGGCCGCTACGGGCCGACGACGCGGATGGCGGCGAGCGGTTTAACGGCGGCTGGCGTTGACACGGTTCTTGGCGGAGACCTCTCCGAAGCGCTGCCAGTCGGCGCAGCAACCGCCGGCGGGACAGAGTTCTTGCGCGCTGGCGCTAACGAGACGGTTCGCCGCTTGGCTGCCGATGGCAGTTCGGCGGCACTTGCGTTCGATCCGGCGTTCCAAGCTCAACGTGACGCTTTTGCGCAGACGCTGCCGGACGTGCTCCCGACAGCGCGGGTAACGGATACGCGCAACTATCACGGCGAAATCCAGCGCCCAGACGAAGGCTTGTTCGGCGCCCAGCCCATCACCGTGCCGGATTCTGAAATGGCGGCGCAGGGCTATGCCTATAATCGCCCCGTTGAAAACATGCCGTCGCAGCGCGAGCAATTCCTTGACGCGCCAGCCGCCGTTCAGATGGAATGGATGCGCCGGGCCGAACGCAATCGCCCCAGCACTGCCGCCGATCCAGAGCGCGTGGCGCGCGGGCGCGAAATCCAGCGCCGTTTGGGCGAGGCGCGTCCGCCTGCGCGTGAAGCTGCAGACCCGTTTGTTGACCCGAACTCAGGCTCATCCGTGTTCGGCGAGCAGCGCCGTCCGCGTGCGCCACGTGCTCCATTGCCGCCTGTCGCCGACCGTGCCGAAGCTGCTGGCGCTCAAGGCGCTATGCGCGGGGTGAAGGCTGCGCCGATGCGTGAGATTGCCGATGACCTTGGGATCGCCAGCCAAGGGCGCCCGGTTGGCGAATTGCGTAAAGCGATCGTGCGCGAATTGGGCCGCCGCTTTGACTCCACTCGCGAAATGGTGGCGTTCCTTGGCCGCTACGGCGTGACGGCGGCAGCGCTCGGCATCGGCATTGAGAGCATGAGCGAAGAGCCGCAGCCGCAGCGCCGCCGCCTCAACTGAACGTATTGATCGAGCCTTGGATCAGCACGTAAATCGCCATCACGATTATGTAAATGCCGACTAGTTTGGCGCCGAGCGGGATGTGTTTCCGCGCCGCCGGCGCTTCCACAACCTCATAAACAATATCAGCCGGAGCCATAACATGCCCTGACTGGTGGGTTGTGTATCCGACTTGGCGGGTTTGAAGAGCGTTCATCTACTTGCTCCGCTTCTCGGCTTGAATGCCGACTTCAACTAAGCGCCGGATCGCTTCAGCGCGCGGGGGAATATCCGCCTGCTTACGTCGCCAGTCGTCAACAGCTTTTAACCAAGCATCACTGGCGCGCATCTCAAAGCGGGTGTCTTTTGTCATGGGGTGTACGTACACCCCATTGACACCAGTTGCAAGTCCCACTATGTACGTACACATCAACTGCGCGCCGGGGCGGGCGTTCGAAACCAATCCCCGGCGCGCCTTTCTTGCGAAAGGGGCTTTCACCCATGAAGAAGTCTAAACCTGTTCGCTGGTCTTCCAAGGCCATCGAAGAAAAGCTGCGCAACGCGCCGCTGATCGTGCTCACCGGCGTTGTCAGCCTCACGCTCGAGGTGTTCGGCTGGGCTTACATTCACCTCACCAACCATGCTCACGCTGAGATATTGGGGCTTTCCATTCCCATGGCGACGGTGGAGGGCGTCATCATCACCGCCAGCGGGCTCCTTGCCCTGGTGGCGGCGTTTGTCGCAGCAGAGCGGCGAGCAGACCCACGGCCAGAAATCCGCGCCACAGCCTGGCGCGCGCAAGTTCTGGCGATCGTGCTTCTGGCGGGGCCGACCTTTAAAGCAGCGGACGGCTTTGCGTTCCCGCAACAACAAGACGCGGCGCATGCGTTCTCGGTTTCAGATGAAGCGAAAAGCTATCGCGACATCGTTGCGGACCCGGCATCTGACTCTCAGGTCAAAGCCGATGCGGCAGCGCAACTTGCTCGCGCCACCGTGCCGCAACGCGCTGACATGGACGGGACGTGGGTGGTGTCGTTTCTGTTCGCGGCGTTTCTCTACGGCGCCAACATGGCGGCGGCCGCTTTTCTTTGGCGGGTGAAACCGGAGACGGCGACGCAGCGCGAGCGCCGGATTGAAACGGAAGACCGCCGCCGCGCCGACCGCGATCGCCGCATGGCCGAAGAGCGCGAGCACGAAATGGAGCTGGCGCGCCTCAAAGCCATGGGTAAGCGCCCAAGCTGGTTTGGCGGCATGCTCGCAGGCGAACGCCAGGAAGCCTAATCCTTGACGCCAGCCGCCCACTTAGCAAAGGCAAAGAACGCGCCCGCAGCTATCAAAAGCGCCACCGGCCAAAAGCCGAGAAGAAGCGCGGCTGCGGCGACAACCAGAAGCGCGGCGATCAGCAGCGCAAGCGCGGCCAAGACGGCGCCGAACCAGCTGATCCATTCCCTAACTGCATCCATAGCGTAACCCCGCGAAGGCGCCCGAAAGCCCGATAATCGGGCCATGGTCGCTTATCGCATAGATTTCTCACAAGATCAGCAATCTGACGCTAACGGCGACGCCTATTCTGGCGGCAAGCTCTATTGCTACACCAACGAAACAACGACGCTGGTCACGCTCTATTCGGATGCGGCAGCGACGGTTACGGCAGCAAATCCAATCGTTGCGGATTCAGCAGGACGGCTGCCGGTTCGCTATGTCGGCGCATCTAGCCCGCTGACGCTCGCGTTCAAAACCAGCGCCGACGCTGCGGTCTGGTCGATGGACGATTTCGAGCCGGTGCCGAATATCGCCAACTCGGCGCTCTCTGCATATTTGCTGGCAAGCGGCGCAACGCCGATGACGGGGCCGCTTCGTTTCGCTGAAGGCGCGGCGGTTGCATCGGCGACATCGATCGATCTCGACGCCGCCACCGGCAATTTTCTCCACATCACCGGCACAACGACGATCGCGACAATCACGTTGGCGCAAGGCGCGATGCGTTGGGTTGTGTTTGATGGCGCGCTTCAGCTTACGCATTCTTCGAACCTTCTGCTTGGCGGCGCGAACATCACGACGCACGCCAACATGCTCCTCTGCTTCATCGGTGAAGGTTCCGGCGTGACGCGGCTCATTGGCGGCATGACGGCCTCGGGGCGCTCGATTGTTGAGAGTGTCGCTTTGGTCATTGGTGTTGGCGACGAAACCACGGCGATTTCCGCAGGCACGAACAAGCGCCGTTTCCGGGCGCCGTTTGCCTTCACGATCACCGCGGGGCGCGCCTCTCTTGCAAGCGCGCAAGCCTCTGGAACGGTTGTCACTGTCGATGTGAACCAAGGCGGCAACTCAATTTTCACAACGGTTCTGACGATCGACAACTCGGAACTCACAACGACGACCGCGGCGACGCCTTCGGTGCTGAACGCTACCTATGTGAGCGTTGCCGATGACGCGCTGATCGCGATCGACATTGACGCCTGCGATGGCTCAACGGCAGCGGCGGGCCTTAAGGTCACGCTGCTCGGCTATCGGTTCAACCTCGCCTAATGGCTGTCGTCGTTTTCATAGATAGCCAAGCCAACGGCGCAGGCGGCGGAGATGTCACGCCGACTTCGATTAGCGGCTCTTTCAACGATCTCGTTGTGACTTCCGGTTCCGGCATCGAGACCACCAACGAAGTCACGATTGCAGGGATTGATTCACCGATCGTGGTTCGGGCGGCTTGGACTTCGACATCAGGCAGTCCAACAAAAGGTCAATGGATCAAGAACGGCGCCGCCGTGCAAGCGCCTCAGCTCACGCCGGTTGAAGTGACCTGCATCGCCGGTGACAAGCTTAAGTGGCAGACATACGCAGCCTACACGCACCCTGCCGGCAATGCCGATAGCGGCACGGTGACAGTATCGAACCGAACTGACGTGGGTACACCTACGCTCGACACATTCACCTATGCTTGCCAGTACGTGAATACGGGCAGCGGCGAAGGCGGCGGCGCGGGCTATCGCGAGCCGCCCGACGTCCAATTGAACTAAGCCCGCACGCCACGGTTTCATGGGAAAATTCTCCCCATGGCGATTTACGTTATGGCGCTTGAGCGCGGCGGTTATTCCGCCTCCGGCGGGGCTTTCTATGATCCGCGCCCTTCGGCTGAAGGCGGGCGCTGCGTGCGCCTCGACGTGTTTGAAGACGAGGTGATCGATGTCACCGTGGACTTCGGCAACCTGACGAGTCCGACGCCGACAGAGACCGATTACGAAGAAGACGGCGTGGACATTTCCGCGCCCGTCATCTCGGGCAACACGATCACCTTTCAGATCCAGGGCCTTAACGCCAACGGCTCGGTTTCCATTCTCGCGATGTTCGGCACAGGCGCAGCGCGGCGCGTGACGTTCGTTGCGAACGAGAACCAGCCCCTCATGGGTTCGATTAATCCGACAGATGATGATGACGTTGATTACGGGGCTTGGGGCTGATGTCTAGGCTTAGGCTTCCATACGCAACGGCCGCCATTCTCGACGCGGCGACACCGCAAGAGCGCGAGATCGTTTTCGACACCGACGCCGATGAGGTTCGCATTGGTGATGGCACGACGGTTGGCGGCATTAAACTTGGGAAGAAAGCTGCCTCGTCCTCCACGGTGATTGCGACTGGCTCAACAACTTCGAGAACGCTTGCAGCGCGTTTTGCTGAAGTCGGCAACGTCAAAGACTTTGGCGCTCTTGGCGACGGCTCAACGGACGATACGGCCGCCATTGAAGCATCTCTAGCCGTTTGGGATTCGATCTATCTTCCCAAGGGCGTTTACATGCTGGGCTCACGGCTGGACGTTCCGGCGGGAAAGAAAATCTACGGCGCAGGATTCGACGATACGATCCTGCGCGCGAGCGCCACCGGCTATAACGGTATGACCGTCGGCAGCAATTGCGTGCTGATGGACTTCACCATCGACGGAAACAACAAGGGCGGATCTTATTCCGGCATCCTCTACGATGGCGTGAGCGGCTGCTACACGACGCAAGTCTCTTCGATCAATTGGGGCGCGGACGGCATCGCCATCACTAACGCTGCCCACCACAACACGTTTGGCGAGCTTCACTCCACCAACAACGGCTCGCGCGGGATTATCATTGATCCCAACAGCTATTCAAACCAGATCGGGTCCGTCGATACGCGCGGCTCGACCAACTCGGGCCTGCTGATCGGGCACAATTCCTACCGCAATCAGATTGGTTTGCTTATCTGCGGCGGCCATCAAAACTCAGCGCTCTGGATTCACAACGCGGCTTATGAAAACCAAGTCGATAGCGTGATCGTGGAAGCGCCTGCGACGGGCTACGAGAACAATTCGGCTATCCTCTTCGGCTGGGGCGCGCTGCGCAACACAATCGGGCAAGCCGTTGTGACAGGCTGGCGCCGTGGAGTTCAGTTCAAAGGCGATGACGCGGACCCGACTTATACGGACGCAGACACGGCCCACAATCACATCGGCGCACTTTATGTCACCACAGACAACGGCGCTAACGCCGCAGGCGTCTCTCTCGATGCAAACAACGGCTATTTTGCCAAACACAACAGCATTGGGAAACTGCACGTCAAGAACGCGACCTATGGCATTATCGATACGAGCACGACGAATTATCCGAATAAGTTCGATATGGAGACGGCGACGTTTGAAAACGTTACGACGCCCATCTCGATCACGCTGGATATTGCCTCAGCAACGACAACTGATCTTTCGACCGTAAACACCGAAGCCTACGCCCGGATAACGGGCACGACCACCATTACAGGGCTCGGCACTGCGTCGATGAACGTTATTCGCAAGGTGCGGTTTGCGGGAGCGCTTACGCTTACTCATCATGCCACGGCTCTGGTTTTGCCAGGATCGGCAAACATCACAACCGCTGCTAATGATACGGCAGAGTTTGTCTCGCTTGGATCAGGCAACTGGCTCTGCAACTGGTATAAGAAGCAGGACGGAACGCCGGTTACGAATCTCGCGGCCACCGCTGCCCAAGCCAAAGATACGACAGATACAACGCATCTACTTACGCCCGCTAACTTGCTGGACGCGGGCGTGCAGCGGATTCTGTTTACGCTAACAGCGGATATGAACACGACAGCAGATCAAGTATTCGCAAAGCTTGGAACGTTCTCCACGTGGATCATCACAAGCATTCAAATCTACGATACGAGCGCCAGCGTCTCTAGTGCAGTCGGAGGCGTCTATACCGGTGCGTCCAAGAGTGGAACTACACTGGTGGATAACACCACCACCTATCTGGCGCTGGGGGCCGCTGCGCGCGGCCAAGGTGTCACGCCAGCAGGAACGGGTCGCGTTACACTGAGCGCAACGCCTATTCTGTCGCTAACAACGCCACACGGTACGGCCGGAACGTGCAAGTGGGTCATCAATGGCGTTCCTCTCTCTTAAGCCCCCTTCCCCCTAGAGCAGTTGTTTAATGAAGGTCATGATTGTTGACCTTCTGAACAGGGCTCTGCGCCCAATGGTCATTGCAGCGATTGCCGCAGCGGCCGTTTTCTTCCTCTTCGGCCTTGGCGCCGTTATGCTTTATCGGTTCGCCTTGCACGGTGAAATCGATCTGCAAGGGCTAGCGGCTTTCGGCTCTTTAGTGCTGCTCCCCATGCTGCAGCACTTCCAGAACCGCCACCAGATTAAGCGCGATCAGGTGCTTATCAATACGCCGCCCCTAACGAACGTGGCGACTGCCTAATGGCCCTCGTTCGCGCTGCCTGCCTCCTCTTTGTCTCAGCACTGATCGTGGTTGGCGCCGGCTGGATCGCCTACATGCTCAATCTGGATATTCTCTAAGTGCTGGTGCTCCTGGCATTTTGTTTCGGCTGCGTCGCTGGCTCTTTGACTACGCAACACTGGGCCAAGATTAGACGCGCTGGTGGGGCGGCGCTGGCGGTTGTCGCGGGTACGCCGCCAGCGCCAGCCGCGCAAAACCTAAAGCAAGCTGCCCCTACCATACGTCCATTCCTCTCGGGGATCTCGATGCCCTTCGGTGTGCCGTGGCGTTTAATCGGGTGCGTGGCAGCCGCCGCGCTTGTGCTCGGTATCCTATATTTTTACGGGGAATCTCGCTACGCCGAAGGCGCGGCAGTCGAACGCGGCGAGTGGCAACAGAAGTATATGGACGCCCAAGAGCGGGCTCGCCACGCAGAGCATGATCTAGCAATGGATCGCCTCACCCGCGAACAAGAAGCAGAACGTTTACGGGTTTCACGTGAAGCTAATTTAGCCCGTGTTCGCCAAGAGATAGCCAATGCACCCGATCTGGAAACTCAGTACGCCGCTTATCTTGCTCACCGCGACAGCCTGCGCGCACAATCCGCCGCCCGTCACGCTGGGGCTCGGGCCGATTATCTGTCCAGCCTCCCTAGCCCAACATGAGCCAGGACCAGGCCCGATTGATCGAGCCATTCTGGAAACGCTTCCGCCCGCCGCCGTCACCTACTTCATGGACTATGGGGTCCAAGTCGAAAGCTCCTTGGATGCCGCCAACGCCAAAGGCGACGAAGCGCTAGAGGCGTGTGCGGATTATAATCGCCGACTGGCTCAGACAGCGCCTTAGGCCGCCGCCCCAGACGCCAATTGGCCGACCATGTAGCGGGTCAAGCCAGTCTCACGTGCCGCTGCCCGCTGGCTCTTGCCGGCAGCCAGCAAGGCGCGGGCGTGCTCCTCAGCGTTGGCGAATGTTGAATGCGAGTGGCTGACTTGTTCTGTCCGGGGCATGGCGAAAGCGGTCGAACCAGTAGGGGCATCAGCCATTGCGCCAGTCATGCCAACCGAAACGGCTGCCACGGTGGCTACTGTGCGGCCATCCTCAACCACCTTTGGTTTGAACGGCTGGCGAAGGGGGCGTTCACCTGACTGACGGGCACGGATGGCGGCCAATTCTTCGGCCGTCTCACGCTCTGCCTTTTCATGGGCCGCCCGCAGCGCTTCCCGGCCCTCCTTGATATGCTCTGCCAGTAGGAAGAGGGCGGGTTCTAAGGCGGCCATGAAGATAACCATCGGCTCGCCATTGCGTTCTGCGTCATCGTACCAAGCCAGCGCCAATCCGTGGCTGGACCACCAGGCACAGCCACATGAGAGCCCAAGTGCCAGGATGGCCGACAACCCCATTTGGCCGGTCAGTGCGCGGCGAGCGAGGATAGCGGCAGCCACAGCCACACCCTGGGCAATAATGCAAACCAGCGCCCGGTCAGCCGCATCTATAGCCGAGTAGGCCGACCAGCTCATGTTGGCGACAACTAGAGAGAGGGCCAACGCGATGCCGTTGATCCACCAATAGCCTTCCTTGGCGGCCAGCGCGGCACGTGGAAGATCGGAGAGGGAAGCAGTACCCATTCGGTCAGTTTTGAGCCGCCCCCGTTAAGGCCACCTTAACCGCGCAGTTCCACCCTGCGCTCCACCTTGGGACCGGGTGACTAGCTTCACCTGCGTCGCAGCGGGCAGGGCCGCTCCCTTGGGAACCCTGCAATTTTTCAACAGGGGCTAATCAGAATGAACTCACTCAAGATCGGCGCGGCGATGGTCGCGCTCGTAGGTATGAATACGATCGCGGCTACGGCGGATGCAGGCGAGTGGTACGGCGCGGTTCGCGTTGGTCAATCCCAAGCCGATGTCAGCGGTATCTCTTTCGAGGAGGGCCTTTCCTACGGCGGCGCGGTCGGTACGTCTGTTGGGCCGGTTCGTGTTGAGGCTGGCGTCAATCGTCTTTCAGGTGATTTCGCTGGCGTAGTGAACGCCGACGCTCTCGATTGGAATGCGACCGCCTACCTGGATCTTCCGGTCGGGGATAACGCTTCAGTTTATGCCGGCGCAGGTCTGGACTACGTGGACGGATCAGCTTCCATCTATGGCTACGATATTGATGCGAGCGGGGAGGGCTATCACTGGACTGTCGGCGCCGCGTATCGCTTGAGCGAGCGCATGATTGGCGAAGTCCAATATACTAGCACCACAGCCGATCTGGACACCGATTTCGGCGGCGTGGATCTCGACGCTTCCAACATTAGCGTCGGCGTTCGCTTCGCTCTCTGACTTCGCACACTCATTGGGTTTCCCGTTTTCTTCCCAGTGAGACTGTTGCCAGCGTCCTACGGGGTGGCGCGCGAAGATACCCCATCGTCTTCTCCTCAAAGAAACTGGGCCGCTTCCTCGCAAGGAGCGGCCCTTTTGTTTATCCGGCTTTGCGCGCGTTAGCGATCACAGCTGAAACTGCTCTGATGCCTGGGAGGTTTACTTCGGCGTTGCGCTGCACATAGACGGCATCCGCCATCTTTTCGGAGTCGCCAATGTGATTCGCAGCAGCCGTAAGATTGCCGCCCAAGCCGTGATAAACGAACGTGGCGCTGGAGCGCCGCAAATCATGGATGCGGCAATCGCCAAGGCCAGCACGGCGGAGTAATCTTTTGAGACCCGGATACACTGTTTTGCAACCGCGCCCACACCACTCAATCACACTGTCACAGGTCGCGCGCTCCGGTAGAGCGTGGTTTTGAAATTGCCCCCCGTTGACGTCAGCGGCCAATCCGGGGCAGCACCGTCGCATGGCCAAGACCACGAAACGCCCCAAGCGGCCCCGCGACGCAATCGGCGCCGCCGTGAAATCCATGCGGGTCCTGACAGGCGAGGATCGCGACCCGCCGCCCAAGCCCAAGAAGAAGGCGAAGAAGAAGCGCTAGCCCACCCCGCAGCTGTTGCTGCTCCTGATAACATCAGGGGTCGGAACGCGGTCCGACGCTTGCAGTTAGTCTATTGATGTCGGAGCAAACCGCCCCCGGTCGCGCCGCCTCTCTCGATGAAGCGGTCGAGGTGCGTTTAGCCGAGTTGCTGGATTGGCTTCGCGAAAACGCGCCTGAAATCAGCGACGAACAAAAGCATCTCGATGCCGAGAGCGCTGAGCGTGCGTACTTTCATTTCGGCTACGCCACAGCGCTTCGGGACATCAAAAATTGCCTACCTACTAGGAAAGATCGGCCCTGTTAGCCGAACTTCATGCAGCGCGGGCAGGTCCAATTAGATCCCGCGGGCCGCGCCGGATGGATTGCGTTGTCGAGGCCAGGGAAGTCGTGAAACATGCGGCATTCCCACTCAAACGCTGCCTTCATCGTGGCGGTGTAGTCGGCCTTGAACGCGCTGTACTTGCCTGTCGCGGCGTGCGTCTTCAGCCTGGCGTTCACGTCGTCATCGGAGCGGCCGACGTATTCCACGACGAATTCGCCCGCTGTGTTCATGCGGCCGAGCGCATAGGCGCCGGGGCTCGTGCGGACGACTGCAACGTCAATGTTCTTCGTGCTGAGGCCATACGGCCCGATGCTCAAACCCGTGCTGGGCATTCTCCTACTCCACTTTGCGCGCGCGCCGCGCGACTCGCCCAGCGCCATTTCCCCAGGATATGCGGCATTCATGAGCGGTCAAGCATCAACTTGAGCGGTCAAGCATTAAGTTCATGTAATGTTCTTTCCGTCTTGACGATGGAAAAACACTGCGACTCAATATTTCACTTCAAAAAGTCGGCGGCGCGGTCCATGTTTGGATCATGCCTGACCGCTCAAGTACTAAACACCCGAATTCGAAGGGGCCGAAAGCCCCGGACAAGCCCGAGAAGGACCCTTTGGCCGTCGCCCTTGGCAGACGTGGGGGCCTTAAAGGCGGCGCAGCGCGCGCCTCGGTTCTTTCGGCAGAGCGGCGATCTGAAATCGCCGCGAAGGCCGCGCGCTCAAGATGGGCGAAGCCGGAACAGTAACATGAATACTGCGGCGGACGTCTTCGTCGAGGAAGCGCTGTGTGAGCGACTCAAAGAAATTGAGGTCGCGTTCAACGCGGACGTGATCACATGCATCATGCCCATCGTTCCTCCCTTTGACGACTTTGTGAGGCAGCGTGTCGACGACATCCCGCAGAAGCGGGACAATTTGCTCGTACTGCTTGAGACCGATGGCGGATCAATTGAGACGTGCGAGCGCATCGCTGATGTGTTCAGACACCACTACAAGGGCGAAGTTTCGTTCCTGATTCCAAATTTCGCTTATTCGGCCGGCACTATTCTTGTGATGTCTGGCGATCGCATCCTGATGGACTACTACTCTGTACTGGGTCCAATCGATCCTCAAGTGCAGAACAAGGAAGGCGAATGGGTCCCGGCGCTCGGTTACCTTCACAAGTATAATGAGATGATCACGAAGTCTCGCACTGGTAATCTGACCGGAGCGGAACTGGCGTTTTTGCTGGATAAATTCGACCCTGCTCAATTGCATCGTTTCGAACAGGCGAAGGCCCACGGTGAGGACCTGCTCAAGCAGTGGCTCGTGCAATACAAGTTCAAAAACTGGGTTGTGACTCAGACACGCAAGCAACCGGTAACACCGGGTATGAGGAAACAACGCGCGTCTGAGATCGCTAGCAAACTCAACAACACAAAACTCTGTGGCGCTCGCACGCGCGCGGCATCTCGATGAGTGTTGTGCGCCAGACACTGAATCTAGTCGTTGAGGACTATGGTACTGATCCAGCCCACAAAGTCCTCAACGAAAAGGTGCGCGCGTACTATCGTCTATTGCAAGATTATCTGAAGCGACGGGGATGGGGGTTTACGGTGCAGACGCGTGAAGGACGCTTTCCGATATGAAAGATGAGTCTCTAATCGCTGACGAACTCATGAGTGCCGTCCGTGACAATCCGAAGGCGACTTCCGAATTGGAAAAGCTGCGTGATGCCATGAGGGATCTCGCGCAGCTTCGCGCGGCTGGCGTTGCGAAAGGCGCCCCGGCGCTGAAACCACCGCACAGTGGTCGCTATGACGATCCACCTAAGGCCATCCGCACCGCCGTATTGGGAGGAAAACCCAAACAGCGTGCTTGACCGCTCAAGCATCTAAGCCTATCTTGAGGGGGTGAACAAGCTCCCGCTGAAGGCTCGCGCCCAGATTCTCGCCAACCTCTGCGAAGGCATGTCGATGACCGCGACCGCGCGCGTCTGCGGAGTGTCATTCGACGCGGTGAAGAAGATTCTGCGGGACGCGGGCGAAGCGGCGCTCTGGACGCATGACGATCTTGTACACAACGTAAAAGCGTCAAAAATTCAGTGCGATGAGGTATGGAGTTTCACGTACTGCAAAGCCCGCAACGTTCAGAACGCGAAGGCCGCGCCGGAAAATGCAGGCGACGTCTGGACGTGGACCGCCATCGACGCAGACTCAAAGCTCATCGTCTCGTATTACATGGGCGACCGCTCTGGTGAATCAGCCCGCGCGCTAATGTGCGACCTCAAAAGCCGCCTTGCTGATCGCATCCAACTCAGCACAGACGGGCTTCCGTCATATCTCAGCGCAGTCTGGGGCGAGTTCGGCAACGACATCGACTATGCGATGCTGGACAAGATCTACGGCAAAGCCCCGCGCGGTCGTTCCGCCGAAGCGCGCTATAGTCCGGCGCAAGTCGTCGGCGTGAAGCGTCGCTGCTGCTCAGGCAACCCCGATCCCGCCCACGTTTCGACTTCCTATGTTGAGCGTTCGAACCTCACGCTGCGCATGCACAATCGCCGCTTCACCCGGTTGACCAACGCCTTCAGCAAGCGCTTCGAAAGCCACGTTCACATGGTCGCGCTCTACACGCTTTTCTACAATTTTGTTCGGGTTCACAAATCGCTGCGCGTTTCGCCCGCAATGGCGGCGGGCATTTCTAAAACGCTCTGGTCGTTCGAGGATATCGTCGCGCGCATGGACTACTACGCGACGCCGCCGAAGCCACGCGGGCCATACAAGAAGCGAGCGAAGCAGGCCTAGTACTGGCTCTGCGCGCACACAAAGATTCATAACCCGTTAAATTAACTCGTTCACGGTGGGTTCACCAAAAGCGAACGGCGCGCTTTCCCCTTCACGAGAAGCGCGCCGCCTAGCTCAGGTGTTCGGCGCAGCCACGCCGGACTCCCATCGGTGAGTCGCAGACTAACATGCTCTGCGGTTAAGGCGAGGTTGGCTGGCCTCCCTGGACGATGACAATGGCAGCCATTGCTGACGTTTCGGAAAAAGATGCTCCCTGGGTGAAGCTCGCGCTGATCCTGGGCTACTGGCAGCACCGCATCGCTGCATATATCGGGATCAATCAGGGGCGCATCAGCGAGTTCAAGAACTCGTCACGCTTCACTGAGACGATCGCGGCAGATGAATTGCCGCCGAACTTCCCGGAGCGCTAATCCTCTGTGGCGAAGCCCGCAGAATGCGGGCGACGTCAACTGCGTAAAATTCAAAACCACGCACCACCGCATGCATGGCAGTGATGACTTTCTCGTACGAGTACCAGCGTTGCGCTACCTCGTGCAGCGTGAGTGGACGTAGCGCCTTGTCTCGCTCGTTGCGCGCATGCTTGTCGTCCGCCAATCCTTGAATGGCGTTCTCTCCGGCCCAGGGAAATTGCTCTCTGAGACGGGCGACCACTTCGTCGCGGGTAGGGATGTAGCGCTTAGCTGTCATGTGAAGGTCTTCACTCAGGACCGCTTCGGGCGCGACCAGTCGCCTTGTCGCAAAGCGTGCAGGTGTTGAGGCCTGTCACCCAACTGAGATACAGACCGTGTTTGCAAAGCTCGTGCGTAGCAGCCGTTCGCCGCGCGTGAAGTTGTTCGATCTCTTGCGCTGCTTCCTCCAGCAGATCAGAGACGCGATCCGGCCGGCCTTCCTGCACTGAGCGACGCTCCGTGTTCGCGCGCCTAATCTCCGCGCGCTTGCGCAGCCGGAACACCAAGCTTTGCTCAGAGACGGGGAGGTGGCTTTCGTCGCTCACGTTTCACCTGTCTGTTCTTGTTGAAATCTGCCGAAGAGTTTTTCGAAGCGCCACGCGATCTCGTTCGCGGAAGGGGAGAGCACGGTGACGATGCGCGCAAGATCGGCTCGCACCACAACAGCAATGGCGCGCGCCGCGCGCGGCCAGTGGATCAGATAGATCGGCAGCTTGCCGCGCCGCTTGTTCTCTTCGCGAAGGCACGCGCCTTCACCTGCCGCAATGCGCGCAAGGATGTCTTGCTGCTCGTCGCCCTCCAGCTTGACGCCGTAGTATTCGAGCGCGCGCATTTTGGCGTGATGGCTCATCAGGGCTGGTCCTTGCTCGGGTCATCTCCATGGCGCACCAGGGCATAACCGGCGGCCTCCGCAGCGGAGAGCATGGCGCGCACTTGCTGCTCAAAGACGCCGCAGAAAGCGTCCACGACGCCAGGCGGCGAGTCAGACGCAAGCAGCGCATCCCACGCCTTGCGCGCTTGTTCTCGATCATCCGCTTGCGCGAGAAAAAGAACCTTCGCCATTGCTCGAATTACGTCTTCCATCACTCATCCTCTCTGTGCTGGTCCGTGCTTGGGTTGTCTCCGAAGCGATCGGTTTGGTTGCCCCACGAGTCCCATCCCGGCGCGGTGCTGCGCGCGAAGAGTTCGAGGTACGGCCCGGAGATCAACGATTCGATGTCGGCCCGCACGCGATCAGGCTTGCGCGAATGTTCACGGCGAGGCTCGACAATGAGCTGCCGCACGCTTCCTGCAGACTTCAACACCTTTGGCTTGCCGCGAACGCCGAGCAGGCATTGCTCTGTGTTCTGGCGAGTCCAGTAGCCTAAGCCAAAGTGCCAAGCGCGATCCGTCGGCGTGCGCTTGGCCCACGTGAATGCGACGGTGGCGTATTTGAAGCCCCACGCCGCCATCACGTCGAGCGCTTGGGGGATCATAGGATTCACGGCCCACATGAACAGAGCCGCGTCCGGCGCGGCCATCTCGCCAACGGGCAAACGCTTCAAGTCTTCAGTGGTCATCAAGTCGTAATGACGTGACGGGCTCTTGGCCTGATTGGTCTCGCTCCACGTACGGAAGCGCCAAGGCGGGTCCGCGTAGATCGCGCGATACCCGCTTGATCCGTGGATCAGGTCGCCCTGAACTTCTTGCGCGCCTTCAACAAGCGTACCGGTGGCGAGTCCATCCATCACGGCTGCGTTGAATCCTCTCCGCACTGGCCCCTCGATAAGTCCACTCCGACCTTGGCTGCGCGTATCGAGCGAAGCTCGGCGCGGTTCTTGCGGATGATCTCTTGAACGTATGGCGCCGCCGCTTCTACCGAGCCGACAGCCGGGTCTGTCGCTAAAAACTGCACGGCCCATGCGCCCATCGCGTCGCGGACTTCCTTCGCTTCTTCCAGTTCTCTTGTAAGAGATTGCGCCTGGGCAATGGTGTCGATCACATGAGCGTTGACCGGCCATGCCGCATCGTTCTCAATGTCGGTGACAACGAGGTGGTCGCGCTCAAGAATAGCGAGCAGCGCCGCTAGGTTCGCATTGAAGTCAGACATGCTTGTTCCTCTTGCCGCGTTTGGCGTTGAGTGCGGCTTTGTCCGCATCGGATAGGCTGGCGTACCACTGGCTGTAGCGGGAAGCGTGCGAGGCCTTCGCCGCTATCGCCGCGTCTGCTGCGGCCGTCTCGCGCGGTGGCAGCTTCGACGTAATGCGAGTGCGTATCTTGCAGTTGACGATCAGCGTCACGTTGGTTCGCGTGACACCCAAGCGCTTAGCGATGACATCTCGGCTCTCGGGAGATAGCCAGATTTCTCGCACCTGTTCGTCGGATAGCTTGGAGCGCGGGTGAGTGGCGCCGGAGCGAACGCGGTTCTTAGCCGCCGCATCCAAGGCGTTCTCGTGCGGTGTGCCGGCGAACAAGTGTGCCGGGTTGATGCACGAAGGCGTATCGCACCGGTGGCAGATGAACAGACCGGCGGGGATCTCGCCGTTCACGGCAGACCACGAAAGGCGATGCGCGCCTTGCCGGTGTAGGCGTCCGTATCCGGTGGCGTTCACTGGACCGGTCCACAGCCAGCACCCGCTATTCGGTTCAAACTCAACCCGATCTAGCAACCGCTTCTCAAGGTCAGCATAATCCTTCACGGCGTGTTGATCCTTTCTCGTTGGCGAGCGTGCCAGATTTTGCATGAGGGCGAGGAAAAGCTGTCTCCACCGCACCCAAACATCAGCCACACAAGCTTGCCGAGTAACCCCTTGGGCTGTCCGCAACGCGGGCAATCAAGCGGGCCAAACTTGGCGGCGCGCTCCAAGTCCTTCACAAGCCGATTTGTCTGCCGTAGGCCATTGGTCATGGAGTGTTCTTCCCTCGATAGGTCGCGTATGGCTTGAGCGATTGCTCGGGGAGCGTCGTTCTCATTGCAGCGGCCGTGCTCGCCGTTGCACGGGCAGGTCGCGAATCCCTCAGCAACCTTTGCCGCCGCTTCGATAGCGGCAGGCCAGCGGCCGCCTTCAATCACATGGCGGACGAAAGGTGACTTGGCGTCGAGCCACTTTGCTTCAACTTGCTGTCTTGCCTCAGCGAGCGCGCGGGCTGCCTCACGAAGCAGCGAGCAAGACGCACCATCGGACCACGCGATGCCGCCATCTGCTTCCGCGCGTTGGTGCATGGTTGCTGGATCAATGTCAGCAGCCTGTGCTTCCAAGCGTTTCTCAAGGTCAGCATAATCCGTCATGGTGCGGTCTCTCCCTGGGCGGTGTACGAGCGCATCGCCGCAATAGCTTCGCGCGCGGTTCCGGCTTCCTTTTGCCATACGTGGATGCGTTCGCCGGCCGCGTCTTCCGACCAATCATCGGCATGAAGTCCAAGCTCGACACACATGGCGCGGGCGACATGCTCAATCAGCGCCTCATCCTCTGGATCAAGAGCGGCAAGGAGGGCGTCTCGCGCGTATTCTTCATCGGTCCCGCCAGTACGCTTGGCGATGGCCGCAACCGCTCTTTCGATCATGTCCGTCATTGCGTGTCATCCTGAGAGGAAGGGACGTTGAGAGGGTTGTTATCTGGCGGGAATCCAAGCGGTCTAGGCAAGCGCCCTGCGTCCTGTGCTTTTCCGACCAATAGCCGCAGCGCTTCACGAACGACCTCTGTGCGGTCTTCGCCGTAAACGTACTGTTCAACTAGCGCGTCCAAGAACCATTCCTCTCGTGCAGTCAATTTGAGTTTCATCGCGCGCCTAGGCCTTGCACCGCGTGCCGTAAACGCGGATTGGTGGCCCGTCGTCAACCATGCCGGTTGCTACTTCCCTGGGCAGATTGCCGTTGCTTAGCACCTCGCACATGCTCTCTAAGTTGGAGATGCGGCGCTTGGCAAAATTGTGCTCGCGCTCAAGTGTCGTGAGCGCCCGACGCTGAGCGTCAACAGTTCGCCGCAGCGCCTTAATCCCGAACATCATCTTCTCCGCGTTCGTCTTCGATAGCGTCCGTCACGACCCAAACTCCACGGCATCAAGACGCCGCTCAAGGATGGCGACCCGCTCCTCCAGCGACTTGTGCTCACGATAGCGCGTGATCTCTGCATCGGTGGCTTCGCGCCAATCGTCAGGGATGCCGCGCCCCGCGATCTGGTAGCCGTCCCAGCATCGCGTCTCGCCCGTTTGCTTGTGGGTCACATATACGTCGGCCATGTCAGTCTCCGTCACGGACTTCTGGAGAGTAACGTTCATAGTGGATTTTGAACGCCTTGGCGGAGAGGACGGTCACGCGCTGACCTTCCTTCACGAGCCAATCTCCCGCCACCGCATTGCCGCTGTAGCCGGGCTGAACGATGCCCATGCACTTGGCGACGAACTCGCCAGAGGAGGCGTCACCGACGCCAGTCACAACAGGTGCGCCCCACTCTTCAAGCTCTCGCCATTGCGACAGGTCCACTTGCACCGCTTCCAGGGCAGGAGTGAAACGGCGGACCTGAACAATCTCTAGCGCCATCATGCTTCTCCATTGTTGGACTGGCCCTTATCCGCGTCATGCTCTGTCGGGATGGCATCCGACTCCGGGCGATCCGCAAGCCACTCTTTCGGGGCTTCAAGAAACTGCGGGTCTTCGCCGGTCATGCACGAGCGCGCCATGATGAGGCCGTTTGCCATGCCATGCATGTAGGCGTCGTAGTTCCAGTTTCCGTTCATGGTCTGGACCGCGATAATGTCGTCCAGCTTTTTAATTGCAGTTTCCGTCATTCATCTCTCCTGTACGTCATCTCGTGAGGGAAGGGCCGCCTTGAGGCCATGTGCGGGTAGGGTTGCGCGCACGATGCGGAGTCCTGCGGCTTCAGCGCGCCGAACCATGTCAGCCGTTCCGCGCCCGCCAGGGAACGCGATCACCGCGTCTGGGCGGCCTTCATCGATCATCTGCTGATTGCGGATAGGGCCGGCCGCTTTGCCGTGTTTCCGCCAGTTTGCTTCGAAGCATCGAGACGAACAGCCGTCCTCGCTCACGGCCCACTTAAGGCCGCCTGTGTCGGCTCCGCTGGCTCCGCCATGGATTACCATTGTGATGCGTTCGCCCAACTCGGCCGCAGCGTACTGCTCCAGCCAGTTAAAGACATCGGCCTCGTGACAATCACGGCCGCCGCAGACGATTACTCTCATCGAGCACCATCCTCATCGTGCGTTACAGGCGTGGAGTAATTGACGATTGCGGCAATCGCGGCCTTCGCACGCTTGCGGCAAGTGCCATGCAGCGGCTCGCAGATCACGCACACTGGCGACCCGCTTCGCTGGCATGTGCTCCGAGCAATCACGCCTAGAAGGCGTTCGTCGTTAGGGTCCAGCTTCAAAGCGCGGCCTCCAACAACCGGATGGCCTCACGCAATTCCGGCTCTACGTTCGACAACGCAACGTGCGCCTCGTAGTGATCGTTATCGAAGCACTGGCGCTTGAGCGCGGTCGTTTGCTCAAGGTGCGATTGAAGCTCTTTGAGTAGAAAGGCGGTGTGCTTCTTCATTGGGCGCCCTCCTCTTGGGAGCCTGCCGTCGCAGAGGCCAATCCGGTTTGAGCGATGCGTCGCGCCCAGCGCTCCATCC
>ERZ869921.295-NODE-295-length-33956-cov-9.774667_pt1 | contig 33956 bp, 48 predicted proteins | sample MGYA00579310_ERZ869921 | MGnify/ENA primary metagenome ERZ869921 (study PRJEB32216, sample SAMN09231816) | wastewater metagenome | place: USA: Maryland | collected 2016-06-21 | study: EMG produced TPA metagenomics assembly of the PRJNA472060 data set (Reclaimed... | reverse complement strand
TTCATAAAAAAGGTTTACAAGGTGTAGCCAAACATACAGAAATACAGGAGTTAGCGGTAATACTACATACCGTATTTCGATTTGAGTTGTTCCAATTGTTTCAACTCTCTACGTTTAATTTCTTCTTGCATTTGTTTTTCTTCATTGACACGTTTTTCAAATTCTTCATCTGTTTCTTCCCTTTCAATGTATGCTTCTATTGTTACCGATGCAGAACCCCAATTTTCTTCTGCTTCGATGTCAATTTCTTTAACCCCAAGTTTTTCTAACTCGTCTAAATCTTTTCTTAATTTTTCAATAGTAATACCGTAAGTCCAATCAAAATTGAATGGCACTTCAAATCTTTTTACTTGCTTTCCCATTTTGTTATTTTTTTTTGACAACCCCTAATTTTATTTTACCGTACTACCGCTAACACGGGGTTTTGTGCTATTGCGGCTTGACGTTCTTAATTTCAACTGTTTGCTACTATTGGGCTGCGTCTGTGGTTTGAACTGCGGTAATTCTATTTCCGCAACAGACACAAAGCCCTGTTCGTTGTAGGCAATTCCAAAAGACACCCTACCAAAGTCGAGTTTGTGCTGTGAAATCTGCATACCTTTTTTCTTGTTTGTTAAAATATTCTTCGTCTATTTCAAAGCCGACAAAGTTTAAGCCGTTTTTATTCGCTGAAATTCTACTGCTACCACTACCTAAATGAGTATCTAATACTTTTGCACCAGCTTCAACTTTTGAGAATTGAAAACAAAAATCGTATAATGATATAGGCTTTTGCGTTGGATGGATTTTGTCAATATTCCCATACGCTTCAACTCTACTCATTCTAAATGCTTTTGCAGAAGTATCTAATGAAGTCCAAGCAAATTCAAAATCTGCACCACTAAATATTTGTATTTTATCCCAAATAATCATTCCTTTTGTTGATGGCAAATTATCTAAAAAATAGTTGCCACCCCAAATGATTTGATTTTTTGAAACTCTAAATAATTCAATCCAAAATTCATTAGTTGGTAAAATATCCCAATCAACGTGCCTTTCAGTTCTTACAAATTTGCTACCTCTTTTTTCGCCACTTAATAAACTATGACCAATCCCATAAGGTGGGTCTATACAAGCCAAATCAAAATACTTATCAGGGTAATGTTTCATTCCTTCGATGCAATCCATTAGATAAACTTCTGAAATAAGAGAACCCGAAAAGGAACTGCCTACAACAGGGGTTTTACGTAATGGGGGCTTTTGTTCTTCTATCATACTTTTGTGCTTTTATTAAACTTTTGTACTTCTATTGAGCTTTTGTGGGTAAAATCCCCCACTACGTAAAGCCCCAAAACGTTATATGCCACTACTCAACCAGTCTTTAAGTTTGGAGTGGACAAATAGACGGAACTCTTTAACCTTTGACACCGGCACCCTAACAACTACAGGGGTAGTAGCTTCACCATATTTCAATTTAGCCCCAGCCCCTTTGCGTTTGCCGCCTTGCGTTTTCTTTTTCATGCAATAGATTTTACAGGAAACGAAACAAGTAAAAGCGTACTATCCATTTCGTCGTTAATAAAAAAAGCATTTACAGAAAACGGGGTGCCACATTTTACATGTGCATCAACATGCTCAAATGATGAGTAAGTGAAAAAGTAGTTTTCCGGGTAGGCATCTATTGGGATGCCGTATTTAATGCGTGTATTACATTCGTAATCCGTGCCTTTAAGCATACTTTCCGCTTCAATCTTTGAAATAAGGCGGTGATTTTTGCCTGAATAATTTGCTAATACTACTGTGTTTAATTGTGCTTGTGTCATGACGTTTTGATTTTGTAATACAAATATACTACTTTATTTGATATTGCAATACTTTTTCAAAGATATTTTTAGAACTTTTATAACTGTTTGATAATCAAAGAGTAAAATTGCGGCATATAACAACCGTATTTGTGCAAGCCTGGCAGACGAACATATACTAATCAGCATCTAAAGCCAAACTGCACCGGTATTTGAATCATTTGTGCAAAGCCATCAGGCCAGCACAAATACGCACCGTTAGTTTCTATTTTTTTCCCCCACGCCACACATCTGTCCATTATTCAGCTTTTGGTTCTGACAATTCAGCATCTTTACATTCCTTACAAATAACCTTGTTTGAATTTTGGCTACTGTAACCATCATTCAAATCGAACCAGTTGCCGCAATCACACATGCAAGGCATATCCATAAATTCATTTGGTTCTTCTTCGCAATCAAATCTTGTACTCATATACTTTCAATTTTAGAAATTATTAAATTCCAATACCTGTCATTTTTACTGTTACTCCTTCCTACAATAGCAGCTAATTTTGCACACTTTTTTGATGCTTCATCATGTTCTTTTATAGTTAATCCTTTTGACGGGATGCAGTAAAACATATTTTCATACATTTCAAATGCAACCTCTTGTATTTCCTGCTCCAATTGCAATCCAGCATCTATTTGCTCGGGTATTCTATTTTCATCGTAACTCATAATATTTATTTTAAAAGTTCAGGGTTTTCGTAAATGTTACCAATAACCGCTTCTTTAAAAAGCAACATTGGTTCGTTAGCCACTTTTGAGGCTGCACAAGAAATAATTTCCTTGCCTCTTTGTGTATTCGGAATTGAAAGATAAAAGGCTGCTAATTGCTCCATCCAAACAACAACATATTTTACACCATTATCATTTTCTAAAATATCACCTTCATAAATGTCTTTTACGGATTTATCTTTCAACCCCGTACACTGCATTACCAATATTTTTTCTTCGCTTTCAGAAGCAACAGTATTATAACTACTAAAAGCCTCTTGTTCATATCGTGGATAAAAGCCAATAGAATTATTATCTATCCAAAATTCGTAATGCCCATCCGGGTAATACATTTCTTTATTTTTTGGACACCATGCCCTTAATTTAATTTCTCTATTCATTTTCTTTACATTTTTTAAATTCAAAAGATGCTCCGCAGCACAGAAAAAAAACAAAAACTAACATGGGGTTTTATGCAAGTCTGGCTGACACCTAAATCCTCATCATTTTATCGCTATCAACTTCACCTATGGGCTAAACATTTGCCTTTCAAATATCAGCCCTGCATAAAGCCCTGAACGTTGGTGGCAATTAATACGACCAGTCTAATACTTCAACATCTTTTATTTCGACACCATCACCAATTACAGGTAGGACGGAAAAACGATAGCTTGCTAAGTCATCTACTAATTCTTTTTCTGAATCATACTCTTTTACAATTGAGTTATTATTATCAACTTCAATTGTGTACTTAATTGTTACTTCTACTTCTAATGTTTTTTTTGACATCTCGTTTGATTTTAACTGCCACCAACAATACGTTTTGTGCAAGTGGGGCAGACGGTTAAAGGCTCGTCATTTTATCTTTAATAATCAGTTGTGCAAGGGTTGGGCTGACGAGCCTTGAAACCCCACCTGCACAAAGCATTACCGTTACCCTCCCTTTCCCTGTTCACCTGCTACCGTAGCAGCGTATTCCTGCATGGCTTCAAGGTCATTCACAATTTCTACATAACATTGTATCTGCTTATTACAGGCTTCTAACGCTTCGCCTGTTGGTTGGTTAGTTCTAATGTGCCACCTTATATTGTCAATGTAAGTTTGATATTTTTTTAAAATACCTTCCCCTCCCTGCTTAGATAGCCAGTAGGCTTTAGCGGCTTCGCTGGTAGCGCCTGCAATGAAGCCCTCTTTACTCCACTTTACATCATTATTATCATAAAATTTATTACTACCGTCATAAGGCACACGAAAACCATGTTTGTCTGCATAATCGTTTGCCGCATTTTCAATCGGGGATAGCTTGGTGTCTGTGTGGATCGGTGCTTTGTTCATGGTGTTTTAATTTTATCATCAATAACAATTCCTTCTTCTATATTCCCCGGACAGGCTACATTGTTAATATAATGCCTTCGTGGAAACCAAGGGGCTGTTAGTTCCCAATGTTATCAACTACAGGTTCTCAAAATCCTCAATCAGGCATTGTTTCAGGAAGCCGTCTTTACCTTGCCCAAATACATAGTTTCTTATTGTTTGCCCGGATACGCCGTGCTTTTCGCCCAGGTTTTTGGATATTTCCTTCATGTTGCCGTGGTTGATTGCTTTCTGTGCAACCGCAAGCAGCTTTTTATCAGTTGCTTTGTGTAGTTTCTTTAAGTCCATAAGTTTGTATTTTGCCGTAAAAGTAGGATAATTTTGATAAAAAAAATATTTTATTTTATTTTGCCGTTTCAAATAAAGCCCTATCTTTGTCTTCACAATCGCAGGTAGCGGTTTAAAAACTTTCAAAATGACAACTTCAACACTTTCAAAAAGGCTTGCAAAATTCACAGGTCAAAAAAATTCCATTGCTTATCGAATTGCAAAAGACTTAGCAACAGGCGAAAATAAAAGTTACAAAATTTCAGGCAACATTATTCGTCCAGTACACACATCAGGTAGAGGCAGGTTTACAAGTAATTTAGATTACACTGCTGATACTTGTAAGATGCTTAGTTTCCTCAAATTGAAATTTGAAACCGGTAATGATAGCCCTCGTGGTGGCTTGACAGGTAATTTTATAAAAATCATTACAAAAATCAAATAATTGTTTTGAAAGTTCAATCGGGTGCGGCCCGTTACAGCCGCATTTTTTAATTATGCACCTCGCCAACACAACAACCCCGCTCACTGGTAACACCTACAGTAATCAACCCCTGTTAGCCCTCAGCCTGTGCAACAAGGTCGAGCAAGCCATCCGCAAAGGCGACCGTATGAGCTGGATGCCGATAGAAACGATAGCTGATATTGATGCAGGGATGCCGTGTAAATGGATATTGCAGCACATGGTGGCACAACTGCCTAACGATAACCTGGTAGCGTTCTTTGGGGTGGAGTTGGTGGGTGAGATTGTTGGATATGTAAAAGCCCTCTCATGCCACAGTTGATATTGGCAGCCGTAGCCGCCACCGTGGGTGTGTGCATATTGATTAAATTTTTACATGATAAAAATAATTGAGTTTATGAACGAGATTAAATGGTGGACGGGTACAATAGGACAGGCGGTACAATTAATATGCCGTATAATGATTGCCGGGCTACTTCTTTGTGGGCTTGTGATGCTATTGTGCCGGGGGTGTAATCAATTAATACCGGCGTAATATGAAATACGAAACACCAGAACAACACGAACTACGCACTATGCCGGAAGCATTTACCGCTATCCGTGGCAATGCTAAACGCTGGCAACCGCAAGCAACATGGGCGGCAAAGAATGCTGGTATTGATGCACTCCGGGCTGAAATGGGAGACGAAGCGTACAAGGCGGCGGAGGAGTATGACAGGAAGCGTATGGCTGGGGGAGAATAAAATAAGCCAGTGTAGAAACACCGGCTACCCCTAAACTGTATTTTATAACAATCAAATATAAACAAAATGAGCAACGAAATTGTAAAAAGCAGCTTAACAGAAATTATGTCTATCGGCAAGGCATTCGCCGAAAGTGGGATGTTCCCGGATATAAAAACCGCCGCCCAGGCGGTAGTAAAAATTCAGGCAGGCGCTGAAATGGGCATACCTCCATTCGCTGCCATGAGCGGCATACACATTATTCAAGGCAAGCCTACAGTTGGGGCCGGATTAATGGCGGCAAATGTTAAAGGGAGCGGCAAGTATGATTACCGTGTAATTCAAAGTACTGAAAAGGTATGCAGTATAGATTTTTATCAGGGCAAAGAAAAAATTGGAAACAGTACATTTACTATTGATGATGCTAAAAAAGCAGGCACAAAAAATATTGATAAATTTCCTAAAAATATGCTATTTGCAAGGGCAATAAGTAACGGTGTGAAATGGTTTACGCCTGATGTTTTTGCCGGGCCAGTATATGTGCCAGAAGAAATGAATACACTTACAGAAGATATAACACATGTAGAAGTGCCAACTAACGTTAAGGTGTGGGAGTTAACCCCCGAAATGCAATCACAGGCCCAATCCCTCATGGACAGCAGCACAATGTACTTAGCACGCCGTGAAGCCTGTGCCAAAGCAATAGCAACCTGCACAACACAGGAGGGGTTTGATAAAATTATTGCGCACCTTCAAACGCTGCAATCAGCCTGAATGATGGCAGATGGAACGGAGGGGGTAATATTAATTTCACCAATAAAATAAATCAGTAATGACAAACGAATTATCAGTAATAGAATTTGAGCCGATTGTAAAACAATCGGGTTTAGAAAAAGCAGAATTATACGCAGCGACTTTTGCCCCGTTCATGGTAACGGTAAAAGAGTTGAGCGACAAAGCCGCAACGATAAACAAAGTTGAGCCCTCTGTTTTGGATGCAAAACTTGCAAGGGAGGTAAGGCTTGCAATGGTTAAGAACCGTACCGCAACAGGTAAGCAAAAAGATTTAAGCAAAGCCACAGTATTGGCTGAGGGCAACCTTATCCAAAACCTGCACAATGTTGTTATCAATATCAGTACATTGGTTGAGGCTGATTTGGAAGCGGTTGAAAAATATGCTGAGAACAAAGAGAAAGAGCGTAAGGCTGCTTTAGCTGTTGAACGTGCCGCAATGTTTGAACCGTACGGCACAGACCTTACAGGGTACAATCTTGGGGATATGGCAGAAAATGTTTTTGCCGATTTGCTGGAAAGCCAAAAGCTGTTATATGAAAAACGTATAGCAGATGCCGCCGCTGCTGAAGCAAAAAGGATTGCTGATGAAAAGGCAGAACTTGAAAGGCAGGCTGCATTGAAAGCAGAGAACGAAAGATTAAAGGCTGAAGCCGATAAGGCTGCTGCTGAACTGGAGGCAGAACGCAAAGAAACTGCCAGGCTTGCAAAAATTGAGGCTGATAAGCAAGCCGCAATCCTGAAGGAAAATGCCGATAAATTAGCCGCAATAGAAGCATCTAACAAAGCAGCAATGGATAAGGCTGCTGCTGAATTAAAAGCCGCTACCGATGCCGCTGCAAAGGCTCAGGCTGATTTAAAGGCAAAGCAAGACGCTGAAAATAAAATTGCTGCTGATAAACTTGCCGCCGAAAATAAAGCGGCAAAAGCGCCGGTAAAAGAGAAGATGAATGTTTCCGTATCAGCATTGGTATTGGTATTGCCTGAATCGGAAGTTACACCAGATATTTTGGCAAAGTTTAATGGCTTTAAAACATGGGCTTTGTCTCAAATTGAAAAACTATGAACACCATACCAACCCCCGTGCCCTTTGAAGACTATATTTATAACATCAAAAAAACAAAAAAGGCAACGGCTCCCTATACCCGTATTAAAGATGAGTCAATTATTAAATGGGTCGTTAGACCTCACACTGATTTTAGAAAAGGCAAAAGCAAAGCACTCTGCTTTTAGCAAATCCGAAAAAAACGGGCATATTTATTTTAACATTACCCAGTGGGTAAATGATGAGCCTAACGATTTCGGGCAACATTCTAGCCTGCTATTAAACAGTAAGAGCAAAGAGTTGCAGGAATCAGAAGGTAAGGTTTACATTGGCAACGCAAAGAAGGTTGAAGGTGGCGGCAATGCTGCACCACTTGACCATAAGGCTATTGCTGATTTACCGGCAATTGACAGTTTGCCTTTCTAAACCTCACACCCCAACGGCGGTGCTGTTGGGGTTAAATTACCATTATGCCCTACCACATCCACATACCAGCCAATACAGATGTAGAACTGAGAGCCGCCTTACAGGAAGCCGCCTACATCCTTACCGGGCTGAGCGAAGCGGTGAACGCTTTTGATGAACACTTTGGCCATGAGATGGCGGACAAGAAAAAGTATTGGAAGAAGAAGGCGGATGAATGGAAAGAAAAATATAAAATTGTAGAACCATGAAACTCACCCCACACGACCAGGATTATATCCGCAAAAATTACAAAACACAGCCTATAAAAATGATGGCTAAAGTGTTAGGCATACCGTACAGCCGCATACACGAATGGATGCGAAAGGTGGAGCTTCAAAGTACTCACTCACGGGCTAAGGTTAAGCAAGCGCCTACGCCTTCTAACTGCTTTAACTGGAATGATTTTGCACAGAGTGATTTTATATTGGCACCATAGCCGTACCTTTGCAAAACAGGTAGTAAATGTAATTGCGGTATATTTACAATCTTATTGTTTTACCCACAAAGTAAAACATACCCCATGCCGCAATCGTGGGGTTTTTTATTTTATGACTTTAAGAGATTACCAAGAGGCGGCAGTAACCAATGTTGCCCGAAAATTAACTAAACATAGAAAAGTAATTTTTCAACTTGCCACAGGAGGTGGGAAGACTATCACTTTTTCAGCCATCACAAAGAGGTATATTGAAAAGTCTAACATGGCTGTATTAATATTGGTACATCGAAAAGAATTAATGATGCAAACCGTCCGTACATTATTTTCAGCCTACGATATAAATGCACAGGTAATTTCCGCAGGCATGAAATTCGTGCCGCCTTCCAATGTATATGTGGGCATGGTTGAAAGTACCATACGGCGGCTACCTGCAAGGGTGGGACTGGTTATTATTGATGAAGCGCATAATCTTTCATTTGCCAAAATACATGAGCATTTTCCTGAACAAATGATAATTGGTTTTACTGCCACGCCATTAACAGGCAGTAAGCATAAACCGTTAAAAAATTACTACGAAGAAATTGTTTGCGGTATTGATATTCCGCACCTTATTGAGCAAGGCTCTTTGTGCCAAAACATAACCTTTGCGCCAAAAGAGTCAGTAGATGCTGCTGCATTAAAAATAAAAAATGGCGAGTATGACGATAAATTTATGGGGCAAGAGTTTTCAAAAGCTAAACACATACAGAATACCGTTGATGCTTACCTTAAACATACGCCACACACTAAATGCCTTGTGTTTAATTGTAACATCATGCACTCTGAATTGGTTACCCAGGCATTTCAATTGGCTGGCTTGCCGTGCCGTTCATTGGATAGCACTATGGAAAACCGGGATGAAATTGTGAAGTGGTATAAAGAAACGCCCGATGCAATCCTTTGTAATGTATCAATACTCACAACCGGCTTTGATAGCCCCGATACCGAAACAATAATAATGAACCGGGCAACTTTATCTATGCCTTTATGGTTGCAATGTTGTGGCAGGGGTAGCCGGCCAACGCCATCAAAAAAAACATTTACCATTATTGACCTTGGGCAAAACGCCATCACCCACGGCGATTGGTGCGACAGCAGAAATTGGGAAGATATTTTCCGTAACCCTCGTGGCCCCGGCAAACCCGGCGTAGCACCTATACGGCATTGCCCTGAATGCGATGCTATATTAGCGGCACGTTCGCTTATGTGCCAGTATTGCGGGCATCTGTTCCCGCCTAAAGAAGTGGAGGAAGCGGAGCGAATGAGTGATTTTATTGTGGTTACAAAAGGCATTGATGTACCTGCAATAATACAGCAGCATAAAGAACGCAAAGAGTATTTTCCTTTTTTTCTTATCGGAAAAGAGCTTGCCAGTGCTGCTAAAAAAACAGTGCCGGAAATGAACGAGGAAAACTTTAAATTTATCCTCCGCAATTATGACGAGCTGGCAAAAATATGGTGCAAAGAGGTAGGCAAAAAATACAATCAATGGCATCAGGAAAGGGCAAAATTCACCTTAATAGAAGAAATACAAAAACACTTTAAGAAATGGCAACCATAAGTATCTACAAAAATATTTACCAAAATACCAGCACTGATGTAGTAAGCATTGATTTGTTTTTGGATGCCATACAAACAGGCAAGTGGCAAGATAAAGTTTTAGCTGTCCGTGTTATTAAAGACCATGATTTGCGAAAGAAGGCAAAAGAGAAACTGCCCTATGTTACTATCAGTGGGCTATTTTCTGCCGTCCGTGAGGCTAAAAGTATTACGCAGCACTCTGGCTTTATCAGCATGGATATTGATAATATTGCCAACGAAGTTGAAGGCATCCGCACACTATTAAAAACAGACCCTTATGTTTATTCTGCCTTTACCTCAGCATCTGGTACCGGACTTTGTGTATTGTTTAAAATTGACCCTGAAAAACACACTGAAGCCTTTGAAGGGTTGGCAGATTATCTTATAAAAAAATACCAAATAATCATTGACCCATCTGGCAAAGATGTTTCACGCCCACGGTATGTTTCTTTTGACCCGGAACTATTTGTCAATTCCGGTTCTGCTATATTCAAAAAATACCTACCCAAGCCAAAGAAGCGAAAAATCACCTCCACAGTTTTTGTGCAATCTGAATTTGACGAGGTAATAAAAAAAATGGTGGATGCTTCTGTTTCATGTGTTGAGGATTACCGGGATTGGAGGGATATTGGTTTTGGTTTGGCTGACCACCTGGGCGAAGCTGGCAGGCCCTATTTTCATGCGTTAAGTTCATGTAGCCAAAAATATGACCCTTCAATGTGCGATAGACAGTTTACCCATTGCCTCCGTTCTCATGGAAGTACGGGCAAGATAACGATTGCAACCATTTACTGGTTTGCAAAACAGGCAGGTATAAATATTTATTCAGAGCAAACAAAAAAAATTACAGCAGCCACTACCACCATGAAAAAGGCTGGGCTGGATGCAAAAGCAATAGCAGAAAACCTGAAAAAGTTTGAAGGTATTACCGGCGCAGATGAAATTATAAAGCAAGCCTTTGCCAACAATATACCATCCGAAAATTCTTTAGTTGAAAATGTACGAATGTGGATAAGGCATAACTACAACCTGAAACGAAACCTTATCACCCGAAAAATTGAAAATGATGGCGTGGTGCTGGAAGAAAAGGATTTTAATACCATGTACCTGGATGCATTAATATTGTTTGAAAAACTTTCTGCTGATGTGTTTATGAAGGTTATTTTTAGCAATAATACCCCGGATTATAACCCCGTACAGGATTTTATTTTATCCATCCAATGGGATGGCGAAAACAGGATGGACCGGCTTGCCGCATGTATTAATTCAGATACAGGAAATATTGATTGGCGTTGCGCTATGGTGAGGAAATGGTATGTAGGAATAGTATGCTCTGCCTTTGGCATAACCAATGAGTTTAATTTTATCCTGGTTGGCGGTAAAAATACAGGCAAAACAAAATTCTTTAAATACCTCCTGCCTCCCGAATTGGAAGCATACTTTGGCATGAGCCAATTAAACCGTGGCACTGATGATGAGATTTTGATGTGCCAAAAATTAATAATCCTGAATGATGAATACGGCGGAAAAAACAGGACCGACGAGCGCACAGAAAAGCGCCTGATGGCTGCTGACTTATTTTCCCTTCGTGTACCTTATGGCAAGGGAAATGAGGATATGAAGCGTATTGCAACTCTTTGTGGCACCTGCAACGAAAACGACCCTTTAGATGATGCAACAGGCAACAGGCGAATAATTGTAATGGAAAGCGCCGGTAAGTTTAATTACGAGCTTTACAATTCTTTGGATAAATACCAACTTTTAGCTGAGGCATACCAAGCGTACAAAAATGGTGAGCGCCCTGAATTGACAGATGAGGAAATAATAATGTTGGAAGCTACCACTGATGGGAAATATAGTAAAACTTCATTTGAACAGGAAATGGTGCAGCAATATTTTGTTCCGCCAAGTAAAACAAACCCTTGGGATTTTATGACATCAACCCAAATAAAATTACACCTTGAAACACACACTAAAGAAAAAATCAATATTAACAAACTGGGCGCTCAATTAAAAAAATTAGGATACAATAGGCATAAGAAAGATGGCAGGTACGGATACGATATTGCCTGTATTCCTGCAATAGTAGTTACCCTGGGTAACTGATTTTTTACATAACTTTCTGATTATCAACAAGGGTAACTGCTTTGCAAAAAAGGGTTGAAACTTTATACCAAATAAATAATGTGTGTGCATGGTGTGTGGTGTGTATATTACTATATATATATTTTAAAAAGTAGTTACCTTAGTTACCCCGATGCCTTGAAACTCAATACAGGCAAAGGTTTTTTAAGGGTAACTGAAAAAATAAAAACAGTTACCTTTAGTTACCCAGTTACCCAAAATATCAAAACCCATGACAGAAGACCAAATACAGGCTAAATTCTATAAAGAGGCTTACAATACCTTCCCTCAAATACGTGGGCTACTATTCTCCGTGCCTAATGGTGGCAGCCGAAACAGGATTGAAGCCTTAAAGTTTCAAGCCACAGGGTTAACGCCTGGCATCCCGGATATGCTACTGGTAGCCCCACAGGTAGCAGCCTTTGAATTTAAAACCGAAACAGGGCAGCTCTCCCCGGCACAACTCCGCATACACATAATATGGAAAAATGCAGGCATCCCGGTTTATGTGTGCCGTTCGTGCGATGAGGCTATGGGCGTGTTAAGAAAAATTTTACTACCTTAGCGGTATGGAATTCAGAAGTGTTACAGAAATAAAGCCCAACCCGAAAAATCCGAGGGTGATAAAGGATGAAAAGTACCGCCAGTTGCTACACAGCCTCGCCACGTTCCCTCAAATGCTGGAAAAGCGTCCTCTGGTATGCTTTACGGATATTGACGGGAAATTGACCGTATTAGGCGGCAATATGAGATTGAAGGCGGCAACGGAATTAAAGATGGAAAAACTGCCCGTGGTACTGGCTGATGACTGGACACAGGAACAACGGGCTGAATTCCTGATAAAAGACAATGTTGGCTTCGGGGAATGGAATTGGGAAGAGCTGCAAGCTGATTGGGATGTGGAGCAGTTGAACGAGTGGGGTTTGGATGTGCCTGGCTTTGATTTAAACGCTGATGAATTAGGCGAAGATTTTACTTTGCCCGATGGAGACAAAGCACCGTTTCAACAGATGACTTTTACGTTAGCAGATGAACAAGCGGAAAAAATAAAAAATGCAATAGCAGATATTAAGGCAACGGATGAGTATAAGTATGCTGAAACAATGGGAAATGAAAATTCTAACGGTAACGCACTATATTTAATTATTATGCAATGGGTAGAGCAAAGGAAATAATAGTAAAGGTAATACCGTCAAAGATTGCTAATGAGTTTGTGAAGAAACATCATTATAGCGGCAAGGTTACGCAAACAAGTTCTTTGCATTTTGGTTGTTTCTTGGATAATAAGCTACATGGCGTTTTATCTTATGGCAGTCCACTGGATAAAAGAAAGGTGCTTGGTTTGGTTAATCCGTCATTGTGGAATGAAATGTTAGAACTTAACCGGATGGCTTTTGATGAATATCTGCCAAAGAATAGCGAAAGCCGGTGCATTGCGATAAGCATAATGCTGATAAAAAAGAATGCACCCCACATTAAATGGTTGCTTTCTTTTAGCGATGGCTGCCAATGTGGAGATGGAACAATATACAGGGCATCCGGTTTTCATTTAACAGCCGTTAAGAAAAATGACCGACTGATTAAGTTTGATGGCAACCCTGAAGAACGGTTTAAGAAAATGGTCGATGCATACAAAGCCCAATTCAAGGCAATGCATCCACTTTATTTTCAGCAAGGCACACGTCCAAACGAGATGCAGAAAGCGTTTATTCAGGCATATTTGAAAAACGGAGCAGGTGAAAAAGAGTTTGTTAAGCGGATAGGCGCAAGTTATTTTGAAGGCTTTCAACTCCGCTATATTTACCTAATTGACAAAACCTGCGAAATAACCGTTCCGATATTACCATTTTCAAAGATTGATGAAATGGGTGCAGGAATGTATAAAGGAATTAAAACAAGCGATAGTAGCATAACAGCTAATGCGGTGGCCGTCCAGGCTACAGAAGAGGGGCAGCACCATCCTATCGCTCAAAATACAGAAAATGCCATTTAAAAAAGGACAAATAATACCAGGGCAAGTGCGGTTTGTCAAAGGCAAATCCGGCAACCCAAAGGGGAAGCCTAAGAACATCCCTGAGCTAAAGATATTGCTGGCTGAGGTATTGGGTGAAGAGAAGGATGGGATTGTTGCAGCTAAAGCCATCCTAATGGCATTACGGGCAAAAGCTACCAAAGGTGATGTAAGGGCTGCAGAGGTATTGCTTGACCGGGCTTATGGTAAGGCGTTGCAGGCAATAGAACACTCCGGCGAGATAACGCAAAAGGTTATAACAGGAATGAAGATATTGTGATTGTCATCCCACTCCGATACCAGCCTTCGCATAATGAACTCCGTTACTGTTTGAGAGCAATACAGCAGCACCACCCGGAGCAAGATGTAACAATTGTTGGCTACCTTCCTGACTGGTGCAAAAACACCTACCACATAACGGCAACGGATAACCCAAACCATGAATATAAGGCACGGAGTATTTACGAAAAGATATTGAAAGCGTTTGAATATATGGATGAAATGTTATTCTTTAACGATGACCATATAATTTTAGCGCCCGTTACCTACCTCCACCATAAAGGCGCAATAGACTTAACCAACAGGCAGAGCAACGGCACATACACGGCACTGTTACGAAATACCGTTACCCGTTTCCCTGGCTGTATGGACTTCGATACCCATTGCCCAATATGGTACAAGAGGATAATGTTTGAGAAGTTGAAAGAACTAAATTGGAGTAAGCCGCACGGGTACGGGATAAAGACTTCTTACTGCATGTTGAATGGGCTGGAAGGAGAGTATTACCCTGATTTAAAATTCAGGCAAACTATTGGCAATGTGGAAAACAGGTTGTATTTTAGCACCGATGATTGCACGAATTTAGAACCGTTGCAAAAAATATTCCCGGTGAAGAGCCGGTTTGAAAGATAAACATACTGTTGTGGCAGTATTACGATGTTAACCGCCAAAGCGCCACAACGCTGAGGCGGTTATTTAATTTAAAGAAGATGGGAAAGAAGAAACTAAAAAAAAGATTAGCAAAATGCGAAGAAGAAATACAAGTTTGCATAAAGGCTATTGATTTGCTACAAGTAAAACTTAAAAATTCATTAGTAAAACCTATTGCCAAATGACCCTCTCCCAACTCGCCCTAAAACACGACACCGACAAAGGGCCGCAGCACCACAATTACACGGCTATATATGAGCGTTACCTTGACCCGTTGAGGCATACCAAACAAACGTTGCTTGAATTGGGCGTAGGCGGTTATGAGTTTCCGGACAGGGGAGGGCAGAGTTTAAGGATGTGGGTGGAGTATGCAGGAAAGGATTGGTTTATCTCAGCAATAGATGTACACAAAAAGGAGTTCGAGGTTGCTGGTGCTTTTATTATTCCATGCTCTCAGGATGACGATTTAGCTTTGCAACTTATATGCCGCACAGCACAACCCACCATCATTATAGATGATGCCAGCCATATCAACCCGTTAACCATCCGCAGCTTTGAAATACTATTCCCATTGCTTGCGCCGGGAGGGCTGTATATTGTGGAAGACACGGAGACAAGTTATTGGGGCATTATCCATGATGGCACAGACTATGGCGGCGGTGTTGAAACAGGTATCGTGGCACATCTAAAGTATTATATTGATGTGCCAGAAGTAGAGTACATCCATTTTTACAAAGGCGTGATAATAATTAAAAAGAAATGATTTCATACTCCAAACTCGGACAACCGCAACACGGAAGATTAGGCAATCAATTATTTCAGATAGCTTCCACATTAGGAATTGCTGAAAAGAATAATACCATTGCCAGCTTCCCACCTAACTGGAAGTATGCCCAACATTTTGAGCCGTTGCCATCCAATGGGTTTACAATGGCGAGGCATAAGGAGCGTTCTTTTGAATGGTACGATATAACCACACAGGATGCAGATTTAGAGGGCTGGTATCAAAGTGAAAAGTATTTTGGCAGCATAAAACCTATACTCAAAGGCGTTATAAAGCAGCCCAATACAATAGCCATCAGCATACGCCGGGGTGATTATGTGGGCAACCCTAATTATTACGAGATACCAATACACTGGTACATATCAGCGTTACTGTCAATACCGGATTGGCAGGCGCATAAGGTGTTGTTTTTCTCCGATGACCTGGAATATTGCAAGGTGCATTTTGAATGTTTGCCAAACGCTGAGTTTTGCGCCGGCAGTGACATACACCAACTGCAACGCATGGCAGGTTGTGAGAAACATATCATTGCCAATAGCACATTCAGTTGGTGGGGCGCTTATTTGTCCGGTTCAACCCATGTTATCCATAGTGGCAGATTATTCGCCGGGCGTTTGGCAGAGTTGCACACAGGGGCAGACTTTTACCCCGAAAGATGGATAAAGCACGAAGGTGCAAAGCTCGACCTTACTGATGTTACTTTCACGATACCGGTGCATTATGACCATTTAGACCGTAAGCAAAATGCAGACCTTTCGATTTGTATGTTGCAACGTTCATTTGATACACACATAACGGTTATGGAGCAGGGGGGTGATAAATTTGAGTACATGAGTGAGTGGTGCCGGTACATGCATACCGATAGCACAACATTTCACCGCACAAAGATGCTCAACGATATGGCAGTTGCATCCGAAACGCCCATAATAGTTAATTGGGATTGCGATATACTTATCCCTCCCATGCAATTATGGCTGGCTGTTGAAGCTATCCGCACTGGTGCTGATATGGTTTACCCTTATGATGGCAGGTTTGCCCGTGTGCCACGCCATCCGTGGTTTAGCAAGCTGGAAAAAAGGCTGGATATTGGCATTGTAGCCAACACAGAATTTAAAGGCAAATCTGGCGGCAAGATGGCTGTTAGCAGTGTAGGCGGTGCTGTTATGTTCAATAAAGACAGCTTTATTGACGGCGGCATGGAGAACGAGAACATGGTAAGCTATGCACCGGAAGATTGCGAAAGGTACGACAGGTTTAAGATGCTGGGGTATAAAGTAGAACGCATTACCGGCGCACTATATCACATTGACCATTGGTGCGGTGCTAACAGCAGCAGCCGCAACCCACAGTTTAAAACCAACCATGCGGAGCTTGACAAGATACGGGCAATGGATGCCGTGCAACTACGGGATTATGTTGATACCTGGGGCTGGGCTGCGAAATATTCTGCAGGCTATTACCGGCAGATAAATGAAGGCAGTGTGCGGAGTGCTGCTGAAGTATTTAAAGCGTTACCGTTTAAACCAGCATCCGTTATTGATATTGGTTGCGGTATTGGTGCATGGAAACAGGAGGGCATAAAATGGATTGGAGTTGATTTCAAGATACCGCAAAAGCACCTTTTCCCGGGTGTTGAGTACCATGAGGCTAACTTAGAAAAAGAGTTTCCTGATGTTGGCAGGGCTGATTTGTGTATTTGTTTGGAAGTTGCGGAGCATTTGAGTGAGGGAAGGGCGGAGGCGTTAGTGCGGTATCTTTGTGGGTGTAGTGACTATGTGTTGTTTTCTGCTGCCGTGCCTTACCAGGGTGGGACTGGGCATAAGAATGAACAATGGCAGGAATGGTGGGCTCACCTGTTTGAGACTAACGGGTATGGGGGTATGGTACTGGATAAAATCAGGAATAATAACAGCATTGAGTATTGGTACAGGCAGAACATAGTGTTGTATATTAAAGGCGATGGTGATACAATTGCTAACTTCATCCTTCCTGAATACTATGAGCAATGTATGCGTAATGCGTTAAGGAAATAATGGAAATAAACTTCACCACATCATCAGCCCGGCAAAAAGAAGCGGCAGCGGCATGGCTTGACCCTGATATTACAGAAATAATTTACGGAGGCGCAAAGGGGGGCGGCAAGTCTTACCTCGGCGCTTCTTTAATTTTCAGCAGTGCCTTAATGTACCCGGGCACTCGGTACTTCATTGCACGGAAACAGTTAATTGATTTACGCATACATACCATACCAACAATTGATAAAGTATTTAAAGGCTGGGGCTTAAAGGTTGAAGATTTTGGCAAGTATAACGGGCAAGACCACTGTTATTATTTCAAAAATGGCAGTGCCGTGTTATTGATTGATGCTAAAGAAGAGCCGAGCGACCCATTGTTTGAAAGGTTTGGATCAATGGAAATGACACAAGGATGGATTGAAGAGGCAGGCGAATTTGAGAAGGCAGCTAAAACAAACCTCACCATTTCGCTGGGGCGGTGCTTAAATGATAAATACGGATTGAAGCGAAAACTTTTAATGACTTGCAACCCAAAAAAGAATTTCCTGTATGAAGATTATTATCTGCCGTGGCGTGAGGGCAATTTAAAGCCCAGTGCAAAATTTATACAGGCGTTTGCACACGAAAACTCAAAAAATGAATCAGGCTATTTAGAGAACCTGGAAGAAAATCTTATTGGCGTGGAGCGTGAACGATTGCTGGACGGCAATTGGGATTACTCCGATGATGCCGACCAGTTAATGAGCTTTGAAAAGATAATGGATATTTTTACCAATACCCATGTGCCGGGTGGAAGAAAAACAATTACCAGTGATGTGGCAAGGGATGGCGGCGATAAAATTACCTTGTGCGATTGGGATGGTAACCGTGGTTATTTACGGGCAACTTCAAAACAAAAGCTGGATGTTACCGGAGCGTGGCTGGAACAGAAACGTTATGAAATGGGTATAGGCAATAGTGATGTACTGGTTGATGAGGATGGCATGGGCGGCGGTATTGTTGACTTTATGAAGTTCAAAGGTTTTGTGAATAACAGCAGCCCACTGCCTGCGCCCAACGGGCCTAAAGATGCAAAGGGAAACCCGATAAAAGAGAATTACGATAACCTCAAATCGCAGTGTTATTACCGGCTGGCGAAAAAAGTTAATGAAAACAATATATATTTACAATGTGAAAATCCTGAAATAAAAAAACACCTCATTCAAGAATTGCAATGGGTGCGGATAAAAAAAGTTGACCATGATGGTAAAAATGCAGTTATGCCAAAAGAAAAAGTGAAAGAGAAAATAGGGCGTTCACCGGATTATTCAGACACCATTATGATGCACGAATTATTTGATTTAAAACCAACAAAACCATTTGTATGGGTATAGGGAATTGGCTGGTAAAAAAGTTAGGCATAAAAGTGCCGTATTTAACTGGCTATGCCACCGTTGGCAGCGCCCGTCCTGTTTATGACCGTTATAACCAGGAATTGAACGTTAACAGGTATGTAACACAGGATGATATTTATTCTGTTGTAAGAATGATAGCCAAGACGGCGGCACAAGTGCCGGTAAGAGTGTATAAAGTTAAAGACAAACAGAAATTTAAGAAATACCAATATGCTGTAAAAACAAATGATGCCTCCCCAAGTGCAGCTTTGCGTATAATGAAATTGAAGCAGGCGGCAATGGAAGAGGTAGGCGGTGATGATGAATTACAAAAGTTGCTTGACAGCCCGAATGATACCTATACCCGTGCGGAGTTTATGGAAGGGTTCTTTACCATGAGATTAATATGTGGTAACGCTTATGTGTATATCCCAAGGCTGGAAGATGGGGTAAACACTGGCAAAACTACCGGCATGTGGCTTATGCCAACACAATTTACAAACCCGGTAATTACGCAAACATTCCCCAAAGAAATAACGAATTACCAGATGAGGCTTTTTGGCATTGTTGATATACCGTTATCCGATGTGATGCACTCCCGTTATTATAACCCACAGTCAACCGTTATGGGCGATGAACTTATCGGGCTATCGCCATTGCAGGCGTTGAGCCGCAACGCACAAAAGGGAATGAGTGAAAATGATTTTATGGTGAGTAGTTTTCAAAATCACGGCTCTAATGGTGTACTATCTTTTGAGGGGCTGGATGAAACAGAGGCCGCAACGTTGGGGCAAAAGAAGAAAGATTTTTACCAAGAAACTTCAGGCACTATCAATGCCATGAAGACATATTGGACGAGTGCAAAAGTAAACTATACGGCGTTAGGGCAGAGCGTTGTTGATATGCAGGTTTTGGAATCACAGATGATGACCTTAAAGAAGTTCTGCAATGCCTATGGCGTTTCCGCACGGCTTTTCAATAATGATGGCACAGGCAGTATCGTTAGTGATACTAACGCAAGAAAGAGCCTGTATTTAAATGCAGTTATACCTGAAGTTTCTGCATGGTGCGATATTGTAAATAAAGATTTAGCAAAAGCATACGGCGAGGGGTATTATGTGGATTTTGATGTTACTGAAATAGCAGAGTTGCAAACTGATATGAAGTTACTGGCTGACTCGTTAGCTGTTGCATGGTGGCTTACACCTAACGAAAAAAGAACGGTGCAAAACTTTGGGGCGTTGCCAGATGAAAACATGGATAAAGTATTAGTGCCATCCGGTATGCAGTATTTAGAAGATTTAGTGCCAGTGGAACCATTGGACAATAACGCTAATGATTATGGGGCAAAGCCTTAGTATAGAAGATATTTGCATACGGGCAATCCCATTGCCAGAATGCCCGGTAAAAAAGGCTGATGCTATTGCACGTAGGGTGTGGCTGAAAAAGAAGATTGAAAATTTACTACATGAAAATACTTCCACTGTTACTGTTACTACCAATGTGCCTGAAGGCTCAGTATGCCCATATTAGTGCCGGTTTGTTTACCAAAGAAGGTAAAGCGTTATCAGCAGGTTTTGGCATAAGAAAGGGTAGCGGCTCTATTGGTATAACAGGGTACTATACCACCAAATACCATACTTCTATCAATGCAGACCTGCATGTTTTTTTAGGCAACAACTCCGCAGCCTTTATATTCTTTCAACCGGGAGTTTCTTTTTACACCACGCCAAAAGCCGATATAAAAGCCGGGTTTGGGTATATGGGAAAATCTCCGGGAATATACTTTACTATCGGTTTTGCTTACTTAGAACATAAGCCATCTATCACTGGCGGCTTTGCAACAATAGGGTTAAGATTATGAACCGCCAACAACTCCGCACAGACTTTAAGAAATTCCAGCAGCGCCGGGAGTTGCTATGGGCTGGGCGCATACGCAAAGCACTACAGGCGCAGGTGAAGTTTTGGATTGATACCTACGGGATGAAGCCTACTAATACCGACCTGATACAATTAGATTATGCACCCATATACAACGTGCTATTAGCGCTTTATCTTGATGCTGGCACGGTATGGGGCGCAAAGATTTATTCAACATTACCAAAGGTTGCTGTTAAGGCCCGTATGCCAATCGGGTTAAGTGAATTTCTTATACAGGCTATAAAAGACTATTTCGATATTGACCTGCTGAATGATGTACAGGATATTTCAGATACTACCCGTAAGCAGATAATTGAAGCACTTAAGCAAGCGGCTGAGCGTGGCTTTGGTGTTGATGATACCATTAAGCTCATGTACTCCCTTGCTGCTAATCCTGTCCGTGCCCGGCTTATAGCCCGTACTGAAACAGTAACGGCGGCGAATAAAGGTGCTGCACTGGCTGCTGATAAAACAGGTTTGTTATTGCAAAAAACATGGATAGCGGCTACTGATAACCGTACACGCCCCGACCATAGAGAGGTTAATGGGACTACGATTGATGGGGATGAATTCTTTACGGTTGGCCCTGATAAAATGAAACAGCCTGGGGATAGGGGGGAGCAAGGCAATAGAACGAGTGCAAAAAATATCTGCAATTGTAGGTGTGTGGTAGGCTATGAAGGCAAGAGGGATGCTAACGGGCGGTTGATTAGGCGTTAAGGATTCTTAGTTGTAACGTAAAAATTATCCTCTGGCACATCATAACTCCTAATTACTTCCACACCATGAAAGTGAGTTTTACTGTTAAACATATTTGTGTCTCTACTCATATGGCATTCCATAAAAATATCATGCCACGCCTTTGGGTTAATGAGTAAGAATAAATTATTTCTATCGTAATTCATTTGCAGTAACCTATAAATGGCATCTAATATTTGCTCTTTCATTTCTTCACATATTTTATTGATGCGCCAAAAGTTCCATCTTTTAATACAGATACTCCCATTAATTTAGGTTCTTCCATTAAAGCAGCGTGTATTTTATCATTTTCAGCCTGCATTTTTTTTACTATCAACTGCACCATATTCACACACTGGTTTTCCTGTCTCATAGTCTCTAATCTTTTCTCCAAAGTGCGCCTATTAATACCCGTTAGTGCTGCCACTTCTTTAACGGTTTTTCCCTCCGATAAAAGTTTTATTATATCCATATCGTAAAAATACTAACGAATTGCCGTTATTCAAAATATTATTTTTACAACGCATGAAAGTAAAAAACGGATATGAGGTAAAGATAATGAACGCTGCTACCATTAAACCAAAGCCTAAAAGTGGAAAGAAAAAGCATAATTCTTGAAGTAAAGGATTTGGATAAATCAAAGCGTACCGCCATCATCGCACACGCTGCGTATGACAATATCGACTTTACACAAGATATTTCCCGTAAAGGCATGTTTAATAAATCGTGGAGTGAAAGTAAAGATAATATCAACCTTTACCTGAATCACAATGACGAGCAATCCCCTGGCAAAGTTGTAGATGTTTACGAGGATAGCCAATTTGCATTTACTAAAGCATGGTTTGGCACTCACACTTTAGGTAATGATGTGCTTACCATGATGGATGAAGGGATTATAAAAAAAGCATCATTTGGCTACATCACAAAGAAGTCAAACATTATTACAAAGGATAACAAGAAAGTAAGGGAATTAAAAGAGGTGCAGCACCTTGAAACATCGGTACTTACAAAGATGCCTGCCAACATAAAGGCTGGCGTTATGAGTGTAACTAAGGCATTTGACGGCGTTACCGAGGCACAGATAAAAGAGTTTTATCAGCATCTTATTGTGCTGGAAAAATTTTGCCGCAACACAAAGGCTTCAGATGGCTGCATTAAAGCCATGTTGTTGGAAGTAGAAAACACAAAACAATTCATTTCAGAATACAATACCGCTTTCACTCTTAACGAGCCGGATGCCAGTGTATGGAAGGGATGGTTTAAATAAACATTACAAACACCATTAAAAAAATATACAATGGAAAAAAAGACTGCTGCCCAAATTGAGGCAGAAAAAAAACAAAGAGGATTAGACCTTGCAGCCGCTGATAAAGAGCTGAAAGAGTTTGAGATTAAAGCCCCTGAAGATGTGGCTAAAAAGTTTGACTTGCAAAAGAAATTCTTTGAGCTTCAAATTGCAGACGGACAGGCTAAGGCTGAGGAAAAAATGGAAGCACTTACAACTGCTATGGCAGAGTTGAAAGAAAAAGATGCTGATGCTAAAGTGGTATCTGAAAAATTGGATGTAACTATCAAGGCACTTGATATGTTGCAAACAAGGGTAAAGAGCCAAGGCAACCGACGTGACCCGATTTACGATGCTGAACAAAAAGCATTTGGCACAATGCTGGCTGAAGGCATATTGGAAATGAAAGACAGTTTAGCCGAATTGGCTAATAAAAAAACTGGCAAAGCATCATTCCAAATGAAAGCTGTTGCCGATATGACTTTCCCGGTAAATTTTGCTACTGCTGGCGCATCGGTAACGTATGTACGCCCAGGCATTATTGAATTGCCAAAAAGAAAACTGCACATCAGGGAGTTACTACCCGGTGGCAGCATGGGCAATAAATCAACCTTTGACTTTGTAAAAGAAGTTACAGGTGATTATTTGGGTACGCCTTCAGGCTCTGGCCCTGCACCTGTTGCAGAGGCTACGTTGAAACCTCAGTTTGATTTGAAACTTGTTGAAACAAGCGTAAAAGCGCAATGGATAGCTGGCTGGTTGCGTATCAGCCGAAATATGCTGGACGATGTAACAGGTATGACTACCTTTTTGCAATCACGCCTACCTGAATTGCTATTACGTGCTGAAGATGCACAGTTACTTACTGGTAACGGTGTTGGGGCAAACCTTAGTGGTATATTGGCAGGCGGCAACAACACACCTGCAACCGGCACATCTACAATAGATGTAGAGCAGCTTGTACAAGCTGTTGCACAGTTGGAAGGGTACGAAAGGGAAGCAAACGGCATCCTGTTAAACCCTGCTGACTGGTACAATATTTGGCTGACAAAATCAACAGGTTCTGTAGCTGGTTTATACAACCTGCCAAACGAAATGATACAGCGTGTTAATGGGCAGATGTTCATTGCTGGTATCCCAGTTTTCCGCTCTACTGCAATTGAGGTAGATACCTTTATTGTTGGTGACTGGACTATGGGTGGAAACCTGATAAGCCGTGAACCAATGAGGGTGGAATTTTTCTACGAAGACGGTATAAATGTTCGTGAGAACATGGTTACTGTAAGGGTGGAAGAAAGGGTAGCTTTCCCGATTTACGGTGATAATTACTTTATCCGTGGTGATTTCGGTAACGCATCATCTTAATTTTGATTAGGTTAAATAAATAAAAGCCTGCTTACTTCGGTGGGCAGGCTTTTTAAATAAAATGTATGGACTATCGCAGCAATGAAGATTATTACCCATGGCGGCAGAACAACGGCGCTGCCTACAATAACATTATAGACGTGTTGTTTGTAGAGGATAGTTCACCTGTAACAGAACCTGCAACGTATGCAGAAGCGTTAGTACAATGCAATATTGATGACCAGGCACAGGATGTGGCATTGATTAACTCATACATAACAACCGCACGTATGCAATGCGAAGCATACACAGGTATAGGGTTTATTTACCGTACTATTCAGGCTGTTATCCGCAACCAGTTAGGAGATATTTATTTGCCTTATGGCCCGATTGGTACGGTTCAATCAGCAGTTAATCAGGATGGCGATGCCATAGAAGTTAAGATAGACGGCATACAATGGAAAACCGTTAGAACGGTGTTTTTAGATGCTACCTTAACCTACACCGCAGGCTATGCTGAATTACCCACTGTATTTAAAACAGCCTTATTGCAACAGGTGGCATATTTATATGAACACCGTGGCGATGAACAGGCAGGACAATTTTCACCTGTTGTAAAATCATTATTACAACCACACCGCAGGGCATGAACGCAGGGCAATTAAATAGGGTAGTAACTTTTGAAGAGTGGGAGTTCTCACAAGATGACGGCGGCGGCCCTGCTGGTACCGTAGTGGATACATGGGCGCAAAAAGCCAGAGTAGAGGATAGAAATAGTTACCGTTCTGCCTTGGGTGCGGTAAGCGATACGCAGGCACAGCAGCAATGGGCTTTTCAATTTAAAATAACGGTGCGCAAACTGGTGAGGGAGATCCGGGCAAATAACACATTGCTGTATGAGGGGTTTAGGTATGTGATTAATGAGGTATCAATTAATACTGAAGGGCATAAACGATTTTATGTTTTACGCTGTTCAAAAACTGAAATATGGGTGGGTACAAGCTGACAATAACGGGGCTGGATAAGGTGCTTGCGAAGCTGGACACCAAAACTATGGAGGCTGATATACAGTTGGCGCTGGATGATTTTGGGTTGAGAGTGGTAAGGGAAGCAAAAACATTAGCACCAAAGGATGAGGGTTTCTTAGCCCGTTCCATAAATAGTGAGTCATCTAAATTAGCCGTAACCATATCTGCCAATACCGATTACGCTGCATACATTGAGTTTGGTACACGGAAATTTGCGGCTGCTTATGTTTCAACATTACCTCCCGAATGGCAGCAGTTTGCAGCACAATTTAAAGGCGCACAGGAAGGCAGTTTTGCAGAGTTTATATTCAGGATTATGGGCTGGATAAAGCGCAAAGGCATACCAGAGGAGGCGGCATACCCGATTGCAATAAAAATATTACGGGAAGGCATAAAGGCACAGCCGTTCCTGTACCCTTCGATACGAAACCAGACTAAGCTACTCATTGAAGATTTAGAAGCACTACTCACATGAAAGATATAAACTACCCATTGCGAAAGGCTTATTTTGCTGCATTGCAGGCAACGGGGTTGCCGGTTTATTATCAATCCGTCCCAAACAATATTAACCCTGAAAACTATATTGTTTTCCGTTCTATAAATAGCAATGATGCCAGTACGAAAACAAGCAGCGATACATCCACTACTATCACAGTTGAGATACACACGCTAAAAGATATAATGAACCCCGGCTTAGATGCCGATACTATTGCAGGGCTTGTTTACACCTACATTTACGCCATAAGCCAGTTTGTTTTGCCAATGGATTTAATGCAAATGGTTTCAACACAATTGAGCAATGATAGTGTGCAGAATGTGCAGCTTAACCATCAGCAGGCGTATATCAGCAGGTTTATAACATTCAGCCATAACATATTTATCAGCGATGCAAGCGGCGGCGGCACTCCGGTGCCGGGCGGCGCAGGGGCTATTGGCAATTACACTTATACGGCTACTGGCGGCGAAACATCAGTAACATTGCCTTTGACAAATAAAAAGATATTGCTGCTTACAAAGGATGGCATTACGTTCACACAAACAACAGTTACGCCTACTGATAAGAAGTTCACTTATGATAATGGTGTGTTTGAATGGGCAATACCCTGCGAGGCTGACGAAATAATTTACATTGTATATCAAAATTTATAACTAATTTTAAAACCAAATTAAACACAATGGCAGAACATAAATTATCGGGCAAAGAGATACTACTTTATCTTGACCCGTTGGGCGGCACAGATTACAGCACTGTGGTATGTTTGACAAACCAAACATGGCAAGGAACAAGCAATGTAATTGATGCCACAAGCAAATGCGGGCCTGATACATTGCCTGGCACTCAAACAAACTCTGTAACATTTGAAGGGCAGCAACTATTTGACCCATCAACCGGCACAGTTAGTGGTGCATCTTTGTTTGACTTGTGGAAAAATAGTACAACGGTTGGCTGGAAGATTTCACCTACCACGCCTATTGATGGCGATGAAATTTTATCAGGCACAGGCTGGATTTCTGACCTGAGCAAAAACTACAACCAAACTGACCCATCCACATTTAGTGGCACATTGTCAATTTATGGCAGTACCACACAAACCATATTCGAGGGCAGCTAATTTATGAGTTACTGTAAAATAAACATCGGCGGCAAAGAGCGTGGGTTGAAATTCAACCAAATGGCGTTAATGATATACGTTAGTAAGGTTGACAATGATAACTTAGTAGCAACCGCCGGTTACGCTTTAATTTATGCCGGGCTTCGTGCTAACGCTTACGTTAAGGGGGAAGAGATTGATTTTACTTTTGAACAGGTTTGCGATTGGGTGGATGAACTGGATGCCGCAGCCGTGCAATTGGTAACCGATACCTTTAAAGAAACGCAGGCGTATAAAAATGGGGTGGCTGAAAAAGAGGACGAAGCAAAAAAAAAATTACCTCCGAAGAATACAAAGCGCAGTGCCTTGAAATAGCCCTCGGCAAATTAGGCTGGACTGAATACGAATTTTACACAAGTAGCCCCGAAGCTGTTTATTACGCTTTTCGGGGCTATTTTAGTAAATTACAAGATGATAGTTTAGCGGTGCGAAATTTAGCAGCAATAGTGTTAGGCATTGGCGGCAGCAAAAGCAAAATTGATACTGTATGGCCGTTAAGTGGAAATGAGAAAGACACGTTTGCACCGCCTACAAAAGAATGGTGGGATAAAATGAAGGCAAAGCAGGCGCAGGTTGACAAACTGATAAAAGCAAAGCATGGCAGATGAAATAAAAATAAAAGTAGTTGTTGACGATAGCCAGGCGGTTGCCGGGTTAAAGACAACACAAAAAGAGTTGGCTGCTGTGGCTGCTACTGCTGTTAAAGCAGATAGCAAGCTGTTAGGGTTAGGCACAAGTTTAAATAAAACACAGAAAGCTGCTACATCTGTTACAACTGGGTTCAAAAATTTATCGCAAAACGCCGCTAACGTTACCAGTGAATTGGGTGAAGTTGGCGAGTTTGCTAACCTTGCGCAATTAGGTATTGCTGGTCTTAGCATTATAGCAATTAAGGGCGGTATTGCATTATACCAATACGTTAGTAGTCTTACAGAGTCAGCTAAATCGCAAAAGGCTTTTAACGAAGAAACAAGTAGGCTTAATGAAGTTTTTAATGGCGCAAAATCTGCGTATGTAAAAGCTGTAGAGGATGTATCTAACTTAAAGATTGCTTTTCAACAGGCAAGGGATGGGGTTATATCCAAATCCGAAGCACTAAAATTATACAATGAGAGCTTAGGTAAATCATTAGGCGCAGTAACAAGCTTGGACGAAGCAGAAAAAAAGATTGCTGAAAAAGGTGATGCTTATATAAGGTTTACTTTATTAAAAGCGGCTGCAAACGCAGCTTTAAATAAATCATCTGAAAAACTATTGCAAGCAGAGGAAAAAAGGGCAGAGGAAAGGTCATTTAGAAAAAGCAGGGAAGGGCAGGCTTTTGGCGGCAATAATTTTAAGGATGAGCTTGACAGGATAGATAAGGAAAGAAATGCTTTTGAAAATGAATCTAATAAGTTTCTGGATATACAAAAAGAATTTCAGGCACAGGCAGAAAAATTATCAAAAGATTTTAAGATTGATTATAACGGTATAAAGGAGGGTTCGGTCACTGTAAAAAAAGCCGCAGAGACTATTTCAGATGTATTAGCCAAATTGAGTCGTGATATTGATTTCATTAACAAAAAAGAGCTGTTTACTGGTAAAAATTTTAAGACTGAAAAAATACAGGCAATATTTGCCACCATTGAAAAACTGATCCGTGATTTTAAAGTTCCTGCTGACAGCACTATCATTGCAAAATTATTCGGAGATATTCAAGGCACGTTCAACAGGTTTTTAGAGCGTGTGCCTGATTTAAATATTAAGGTTAAATCCTCCACTGAAATAAAAGAGCAGATTGATAAGGATTACAAAGAGGCGCAGGATTTATTGGGTAAAAATCCGTTAATAATAAAAGCTAAGATAAGCGTTGGCGGTAGTGAGATAGGGCAATTTGAAAAGTTGCGTGATGTAATACAACAGATAAATAAAGACACTGCAAAAACAGTTGAAGGCATTTTAAATATTGGGAATGTATTTACCAGCATCGGTGAAAGTATTGGTGAAAGTTTGGCATCCGGCGCAAACTTAGCGGAAACCATTTTTGGTAATATATTTAAAATACTTGGCGCTGGGCTACAGGAACTTGGTAAGGGAATGATTGCTATTGCAACTGCTAAGATAGTCCTCGAGCAATTCCAGTTTGCGCCCGGAATATTTACATTATTAGCGGGCATCGCTGCTGTAGCAGCCGGTGGGTTGCTAAAAACCATTAAACTCCCTGGCTTCGCTGGTGGTGTTGAAAATTTCGGCGGTGGTTTAGCAATTGTAGGTGAACGTGGGCCTGAATTAGTTAACCTCCCCCGTGGCAGCGATGTGATACCTAACCACAGGTTAGGAGGGATTAGCGGTGGTTCGCAGCAGATAGAAGTAGTTGGCAGGCTGGTAGCTTCAGGAAATTCATTAGTGGCAGTAATAGATGGCGCAAGGCGTACAAACTCAAGAAACGGGCAAGGATAATGGCATACGGCAATAAATATCAGGCATCATACGAAACACTGGATGGTAAAATCTGTGATATAGCAATACAGCAGAAAGATTACTCCGGCCCTGTGTACCCGTTAACGTTAGCAGATAACCCGGTAGTTCAACGGTATGATGCTGACAATCCAAAGCCGCCGATAAATGGTTGCAGCCTTGTACTGAATTTAATAAATACCGGCACGCTTCCAATAACAGACTTCTACGCAAATGGTGATGATGAGTTTAAGATAATCCACACCCACGATATACGGGTAACATTTACCGGTTTTTTAGTATTAGATGATTGCCAGGAGCTGATGGTAGATTATAACCACATTATCAGCCTTTCATTTAATGACAATTTGGGGCTGCTGAAGAAGGTAGCACTTGATACACAGCAATTCGACACGCTGTATATGTATGAAAGTGCTGGCTTCGCATTGGGTGCGCCGCATGGCGTGATTGTTTCAGATAACAGCTACTTGCCTGAGGCTGGCGTTCCATTCACCATCACAGGCACTTCATTCGATGGCACATTTACGCCGGTATCTTATGTTTCAGGTTCTGGATTTATAACGGTAACGGTTGTGGAAACTGTTACAACACATGCAGCAGAGTTTGGTTCGTGGTATGTGAACAAGACAATTGATTTTTACGGTTACAATAATTTGTTATCAATAATACAGGCTTGCTTAATAAATACCGGACTGGAATTAAATACCGTTGTCTTTACACAAATATTTGAAATAGGGCATAAGACCGATAATTCATTTTTACAACAAACGTATATTGATACGCAGCAGAACTTCTTAGAAGATTCCGGGTTTAAAAACTGTTGGGATGTGCTGGAAACGATAATGGAACGTTTCAAGTGTAGTTTATTTCAGCAGCAAGGGCAATGGATAATAGTAAGGTGGGATGAAATGAGGTATGGTAATATGAACGCATTTGTCTATGACACAGATTTCAAACTACTTGGCACCAACATACTCAACACCGATACTAACTTTGGTTATCAGCAACTTTCTTACCCAACAGAAATAAGTGCTATTAAAAGCGTGCGCCGTCCGTTTAAATACGATAAAGAAACTTTTAATTATGTAAAGCCAAAGTATTTAATACTTAATTCCGATTTGGCGGATTTGGGGGATTTTTATAGCACTGCTACCATTGGTGATTTCCGTTATGATTTTTATTTATTCCCGGCTTACAGCCAGTGGAAGCACTTATTTGCAGGCACGGCAGAAATAGACCAGTCAAAGATTGTTGTTGTTACACAAATTTCACTTGATAACGAAACAGACCGCTATGTTTTCCAGCCGAAAACAAATACAGGCGGCGGCGGTTATGAAGATTTTGCCAATGTGCAGTTTAATGATATACAAGTATCAAAAGATGATGTGATAGAAGATTTCTCTTTTAGCATAAAATCAAACACATCCACTGGCGGCGCTGGCGTAAGATACCGATCTATTATAATATTACAGGCGGATGGAGGTAGCTATTGGTACTTGAATGAATCAGGAGGGGTAGTATCATGGGTAAGGGTATTTGCACCACCAACAAATGTTAGTGTAGCAAATTCTGTATTAATACCTGGCGCAGATGCTCAGGAGTATTACACATATTCTTATAAAACTTTAAATTCAGACAATGACCTACCTCCATTTCCGTCTGATGGAATAATGTACATTAGGATATACGGCACTAATGACAGCAACGGCTCCCAACCACAGGTAAATGCAGTTTGGAAAGACATAAAAATAACTATTAACGAGTACATCAATTTAAGCAATCAGATAGTCGGGCAGGTGCATACACAGGAACAAGATACGGGCGCAAAAGACAATGGCGATGAAAAAATTTATTTAGATGATGCGCCAAAGCCAACTATTAAAGGCACATTGTTTTTAGTAAGCTATACCGGTTTTGTCCGTAACAAGACTACAAGATGGTACCGGCTGGCGGTAAACCCGGCAGAGCGCCTTCGCTTGGGACAATTGATAACGTTAGAGCAATTGGCAGATAGGCGTGTGCCACGGGCAAAGATAGAAGGCGATTTTAAAGGCATACAATTATTGGGCCCGTATGGCAGAATATTGTACAGCCCCTTTAATTCAATCAGGTTTATTGCCGGAGCAATTGAGATTTCATTCCGCAATAACAGCTTTACAGCCACATTATATGAAATGCCATACAATGAACCAGATGCTCTTTTAGATAATACTTACACTTTTACTTACATTTACAATACAGATAAATAATGGCATTAATCAAAGGCATAGACTGCACACTTTACGTTTACGATAACGGCGGCTGGCGGTTGCTTGCCTGTGGGCGTGAGTGGAGTTTAAATACTACAGCTTCAGCCATTGAAACCTCCACTACAGGCAGCGGAGCAGATGCAACTTTTGAGTATGAAAAAAGAGGCTGGACGGCAAATATATCAGGCGTATGTAACCTCGATACGCCGGGGCAATTGTCGTGGGCTGATATTAGGGCAAAGCAATTTGCATTTGCGAAAATATTGGGTAATTTTGAAAGGCTCGATACCGATGGGAACGCTTATGTCGATAGCGGCACAGCATTAATAACTAACGTAAGCGATATTGAGAATATAAACGATGTGGCAACATTTTCAATAGATTTGCAGGGGGATGGCGGCCTAACACAAATTTACACACCAACACCATTATTATTATCAGCAGTGAGAATATACCCAGAAATAAATAACACATTCGCCTTTAGTGGAGGGGAAACATCTATCACTATTGCCAGTCTTATTAATAAGGACATACTCGATTTTAGTTTAGATGGGATTTCATTCTATACTATAATCACATCAGGCACGCCCGTTACTAAACAAGTGAAGTACACCAGCGCCACCGGAACCTTTGAGTGGATGATACCGGCAGAACCTGGGCAAGTTTTTAAAGTAGAATATCAAGATATATGAAATACATAATTACAATACTAATGCTATGGGGCGTTGCTTTTGGGCAATGCACATCAGCCGATACCGTTACATCAAATTCGGTAAGCAGTGTAACGCCTACATCTGCTTATATTACCGGCACACCTGCGGTTAATGATAGCATTTTTGCATACACTCTTACTTATGTGCAAATTGGCACAACCGATACCGTAAGGGTTACTGGTGATGACCCTGCTGCTGCAATCACCGGATTAACTAACAATACAGCATACGGTTATTACTGGCGCACAAGATGCCTTACCAATACCAGTATATATCAACTTAGATTATATACATTTAGAACTGCACAAAGCATTGTTTATACGCCAATGAACGCAGCAGGGTACGAGTTTAAATATATAAAAGCTGATAGCGGTTTTGCATTGCCGATAAGAGATACAACTGTTGGGCGTGGGGTAAATAGAGCTGGGTTGCAAGTTTGGAAATCGGGGGATGGATTATACATTTATGACGGCACTTATTGGCGAAAAATAGGCGATAAATATTTTAAGTTTGACAACAACTTTACTGTTACACAGGTTGCAGATACGTTTAATGTTTTCTTAAATAATGGAACTACAGGCATATCTTCTCGCCGTCTATTACAGGCAACAGTTTACCTCAATGATAGTACGGTGGTTATACCTGACAGTACATTTATTTCAGATAATGGCGTTTCAATTTTTGTTCAAAAAGATAGCTTTTTAATCCATTCTGAACCTGACGATATTTACCGGGTGTATGCCGTGGTGGTGAACGCTGCCAATCTGCTGGACACATTAAAGGGCAGTACTGATAGTTTCGGATATGTGTACCCGGTATTGAGGGATGGCGATATATTGATTACATGGGTACGGATAAACGGCACCGGATTTGACCCTGTAGAAGTAGTCCCTACTTTTACCCCTACTGCTGTTCCGTATATTGGATATGACAGTACAATGAAATTTGACCCAAACAGGGTGGCTTATGACGGAAGGACTTTTGCGCTCAATACTACGACACCCGATTTTTCTGCATTATTTGAAGTTACCGGGCAGAATGGCGGTGTGTTGTTTCCCAGAATGGGAACGGTTCAAATGAATAATATTACTGCGCCAGCAACGGGGTTGCTGGTGTATAACACAACCGTTGGCGCACCTTATTATTACAATGGCGTTACATGGGTGGCAAGTACCGCTGGTAGCCTTCAGCAGGCATTTAGCGTTTCGGGTTATCCGCAAATTACGATGGGTACCACAGACCCGTTTGCTATTTATTTTGACCCGTCTATTGATAATGGCGTAACAGGTTTATCGATGAACCCATCTACGAAAGAGATTATAATAGGTGATAGTTCCAGGGCTGGCGGTTACCTTAGTGTAATTAGCGGTGCCGGTATAAGCGCCGGGGGGCTGGGTTACCGGGCAGGCCCATCAAAACGAATGGTTATTTACGACACCGTTACGCAGGCGTTAGATTACCAGGAGATACCGGGGGGAGGTTCGTCCCAATGGACAGACACTCTTACCGGGGCGATAACTTATCCGGGAGATGTTTATATTGGTGGGCGCACACTGTTGAACGGCAATGTAGGCATAGGCACTACAACGCCGGATGCAAAACTTGAAATAAT